>Ga0307968_1002077_pt1 | contig 16538 bp, 25 predicted proteins | sample OrgLakmetagen650_FD_201834 | JGI IMG/M metagenome (GOLD analysis project Ga0307968, IMG submission 201834) | Saline water microbial communities from Organic Lake, Antarctica - #650 | ecosystem: Environmental > Aquatic > Non-marine Saline and Alkaline > Saline | place: Antarctica: Organic Lake... | reverse complement strand
GAGGTGCCACAAGTTTGCATATAAATCTATGACGTCACAAACATAAGAGGTGCGGTGGCACAAGTTTGTATGTGTAAATCTATGAATTCACCGACGGCAACTTTGTCACAAACACAGAGATGCGGTGGAACAAGTTTGTATGTATTGGGTAAGGTAAGGTACATCGCTATTTGTGTGTATAAATTTATGAATTTACGTTTCGTTGAAGTTGCAGGCAAGAAAGAGAAACAACTGAGACGGCTTATTACTACGCCCCTCGTAGGAGGCGCCAAATAGCATTTATTCTCTAACTTTTAACGCGACGCCACTCCATATATTGTTTACTCCACTCAGGAGGCTGCAGGGAGCATAATTTAGACGGCACGTGTCAAATCGATATCGATTGAAGATTATATATTCGGTATCCTGACGTCAAGAGCTATCGATTGGTGTATAAATGGGTCGAATCGGGGAGGGGGTGGGGTGGGGTGGTTCCCTAGCGGGGTTTTAATTTTTTTGTGATTTATTTCTGGGCCACTTTTACAGAACTCTGAATTTTATCATTGGAATCCTCAGCCTTGAGCTGCCCACAGCCAGCTCGAAGGTGGCAATTGAGCGGAGCACAGTCGATTGCCACCCTTATTGAGCAAATTGGGTAAAAGGGGGGGTTTGTGGACATGTCCAAAAGTCAGAGGCACACGCACTCAAATACAGGCCGCGGAGTAAGTCAAGCCAATGGAGCAGCTTTCTCTCTATTCTTCCAGGATTGTGCCAGCATGAGATACTCAGTGCATTTCTGAAGAAATGAAGAGCAATGTGGGGCTGTGCAAGCCAGTCGTGGGTGCCTGGTTCGTCATGTGTGCATGGGCGTCCGTATCTCGATTTTTGCTCCATAACTCTGCAACAGTTCAGTTTCAGGTCTTGATGAGTATGCAGATGGATGCAGAATTCAAAAAGGAGCAGATTGGTACGCTTTTTGTCTGGGTTGGGGCACTGGAAGGGGAGTTTGGGGGGTTGGTGGTCCCTCAGGGGTGTCCACCCCAAAAAGTAAAAAATGATCTCCAGCTCCAATCCATATGTTTTTACTTAATTCCATCCATAGGATCTACTTCACTCCATATCCTTATTACGCCACTCCATATATTCTTACCTATTACGCCATGCCACCTCAAACTAGCAGGTAGGGTTTTATTTTGCATGATGTACAACATGCATAATCAAGGTATAAAATGTGCATCGGCAAAATTTTCAGCTGAATCCGTGCACCAAGCAGGTGGTCAGTGCAAGAGCGCTTTTCAAATTCTGCCTCACAGCTGCGCTAGATTTTGTTGTGTCGAAATGACGAGCAGATAAGTATGTACTTACTACATACCTAAGTAGGTAGCAAATGATGAGCAGATAAGAATGTACCCAGTACATAAGTAGGTAGCAAATGATGAGCAGATGCGATAAGAAATGAACAGATATGTGTTTACCCAGCTCAAAAAGGAGCAGAATGACACCCTTTTGTGTGTGTCAGGAGTCAGGAAGAGGGGTAAAGGGGGGGGGGGGAGGGGAGTGGAGGCCCAAAGTTGGAGGCCCAGAGTTGGAGGCCCAAAGTCTACAGTTGGAGGGGAGTGGAGGCCCAAAGCCCAAAGTCTACAGTTGGAGGGGAGTGGAGGCCCAAAGTCTACAGTTGGAGGGGAGTGGAGGCCCAAAGTCTACAGTTGGAGGGGAGTGGAGGCCCAAAGTTGGAGGCCCAAAGTTGGAGGCCCAAAGTTGGAGGCCTTAAGTCTACATTTGGAGGGGAGTGGAGGCCCAAAGTCTACAGTTGGAGGGGAGTGGAGGCCCAAAGTTGGAGGCCCAAAGTTGGAGGCCTAAAGTCTACATTTGGCTGTCAGGAACTGTTTTTTGTGCCTCTCGCCCCACATTTGAATAAACGGAGATACCTGCCAGCATGCACACACGCGCGCACACACGCACACACACACACACAGGCAGATGGCCTCATCATCTCCACCCCCTCCGGCTCCACTGCCTACTCCATGAGTGCTGGAGGCCCAATGGTGGCCCCCTCTGTCCCTTGCTCCATCCTTACACCCATTGCGCCCCTCTCGCTATCATTCAGGTGTGTGTGTGTCTGTGTCTGTGTGTATGTGTGCGCGCAGACACACACACACACATATATATATATGTGTTTGCTATCTAGAAGTGTGATTGTTTCTATTGTAGGTTGGGTGGCTTCTTCTGTCCCTTGCTCCATCCTTACACCCATCGCACCCCTCTCGCTATCATTCAGGTGAGTGTATGCGTGTGTGTGTTTGTATGTAGGGGTGTTTGTGTGTATGTGTGCTAATAGTGTGAGTGTACTTCCTTGATATGTGATAAGTGTGGTGGATCCCTCTGTCCCTTGCTCCATCCTTACAGCCATTGCACCCCTCTTGCAATCATTCAGTCATGTGTGGCGTGTCATGTTTTGCTAATATTGTTTACGTGCCAGACAATGCACGTAAATTTATTGATTTATGCATTTCACACATTTCCTTCTCTTTCTCTCTCTCTCTCTCTCTCTCTCCTCTCTCTCTCTCTCTCTCTCTCTCTCTCTCTCTCTCTCACACACACACACACACACACAAACAAACACACACACACACGCATGCACACGATCATGTACACAGATGCGCAACATTAATACAAGCGCACACGCACACGTAATGACATAATGCAACAGCAACATACATGCAGGCCCCTGGTCATTCCTGACAGCTGCGACATCCTCACCCACCTTCAAAACACACACACATACATACATAAATACATACGTACTTTCCAACACTAAACATAACACGCACGTGCAGGTTCCTGGTTAGTCCTGAAAGTAGTAATATCCTCACCCACTTCCAAAACACACACACGCACACACTTGGCAACACTCAATACAACACGCACGCGCAGGTCCCTGGTCATTCCTGAAAGCAGTGATATCCTCACCCACTTCCAAAAAACACACACACACGCACACACTCGCCAACACTCAACATAACACGCACGCGCAGGCCCCTGGTCATTCCTGAAAACAGCGACATCCTCACCCACTTCCAAAACACATACACACGCACACACTTGCCAACACTCAACATAACATGCACGCGCAGGCCCCTGGTCATTCCTGAAAGCAGCGACATCCTCATCCACCTCCCTGAGTATGCTCGCTCAAATGCACGCATCTCCTTTGATGGCAAAAAAGCGCTGCGCATGCGCAAGGTGAGTGTGTGACGTGCCCAAGATGAGTGAGTGAAGTGCCACAACATTTTGGCGCTCGCGTTCAGGTGTGTGTGTGTGTGTTCATGTGTGGGTGTGTGGGTGTGTGCGTGGTGTGTGTGCGTGAGTACGTTTGTGTGTGCGTGTGTGTGTGTGAGTGTGTGGTGCAGGGATGTGTCATACGCCGTATCGTATTTAACGCGTGTAATACCGCAATGAATTTGTCAGGCCGTAGTGTACGGTTGCAAAAGCTGCCGATTTTGCCAACTTCCGGCCTTTTTAGGCAATTTCCGCCCCTAAAACGGCCTTTCGGCGAGCTTACGTTGCTAGTGTATAAATATTATGGTCAGAGCATCTTGGGGTGTGGTACACGGAGGCTTGGAAGCTGAGCCACGTCCTCCTGTTTGGCCACGCCCACGTGCGTTCCCTCCTCGGATGGCAGGAGCAGTGTGCGCTGCAACGTGCGAGACAGAAGCAAGACTGGGGCCCCTATGGATGGAGTGTCTGCCACCTGCAGCGATGCTGGCAAAGCTGGGCTGCTGCTGAGAGCCATTCCTGCTTTGCAGCTTGGCAGGAGGCTGATCGGATCATGCAGGAGGCTGATCGGGTCATTGGCAGGAGACTGATCTTCCCGGGTCATGCTTTCAGACTGGAAGCGCTTCAGTAAGGCTGGTTTGACCTCCATGACTGAGCTGGGGTTTGGGGTGTCTGCCTTGTACTGGGTCATGCTCTCAGACTGGAAGCGCTCCAGAAAGGCTGGTTTGACCTCCATGACTGAGCTGCGGTTTGGGATGTCTGCCTTGTACTGGGTCAGGAATTCCCATGCTTTCTCATCGTGAGAGCAGCACTGCAGAAGAACGGCTGCGTATAGCGGCCTGGCTCGCGTTTATATAATATTTTGATGCTGAGTGCGCCATTGGCTTCAAGAGCAGAGCCCAGCAGGCACAGCATGGTCTCGGTGTCCTTGTCCTTCCTCCCGTTCCAGATAGGCAGAGGACAGAGGACAGAGTGAAATTGTGCGGATTGGCTGAGTGCCGGCTGCTGCGCTCTGGTGCTATACTGCCAGCGCAGCCTGCTGCTGCTGCTGGATCGTTTGTTGCTGTGCTGCCAGCTCGGCCTGAAACTGCTGCTGCTGTGCTTGCACCTGTTGACGCTGCAGCTGCTGATGCTGAGCATTTTGCTGCTGCTACAACTGCTGCTGCTGCTGCTGCTGCTGCTGCTGCTGATTCTGAGCGTTTTGCTGCTGCTGCTGCTGATGCTGATTCTAAGCGTTTTGCTGCTGCTGATTCTAAGCGTTTTGATGCTGCTGCTGCTGCTGCTGCTGATCAAGCATGTGAGCGTCTTCGTCTGCTGGAACCGGATCCAGAGGGTGAGAACTCATTTTTGGGTTCTGTGCCTGAGGCAAGCAAAGAACAGCCAAGCGTTCTTGATGACGAAAAGTCAAGTGAGAGACTGAACGTCTGAGCGCAGACCCTGCAGAAAGCGGAGTGAGTTGAAAATAAACTTAGGAGACAGAAGAAAGGACCAGGCACACAGAAACAATTCTGTGCAGGTCTATGTACTGGGGTCCCTAGCAAAGAGCGATTCACACAGGCCAGCTTGCAGAAAGCGGAGTGAGTTGACAACAAACTTAGGAGACAAAAGAAAGGACCAGGCACACAGAAACAATTCTGTGCAGGTCTACGTACCGGGGTCCCTCGCAAAGAGTGATTCACACAGGCCAGATGATGGGCTTGTGCCCCTTTGTCTTTCTTGCTGAGGTGGTGGTAGTCCACCGTACCATCGTACTGACTGACGATCACGGACTTGATAACACGGACTTGAAGTGGATCAGCCCAGCGTGTCAAAGGGACGCTGTCAAGGGTGACAAAGTGGATCAGCACAGGGATCAGCACAGGGACGCTGTCAAAGGGACGCTGTCAAAGGGTCGCTGTCAAAGGGTCGCTGTCAAGGGTGACAAAGTGGATCAGCACAGGGATCAGCACAGGGACGCTGTCAAAGGGGCGCTGCCAAAAGGTCGCTGTCAAAAAGTCGCTGTCAAGGGTGACAAAGTGGATCAGCACAGGGATCAGCACAGGGTCGCTGTCAAAGGGTCGCTGTCAAAGGGGTGCTGTCAAAGGGTCGCTGTCAAAGGGGCGCTGTCAAAGGGACGCTGTCAAGGGTGACAAAGTGGATCAGCACAGGGTTTGCACGCTCTATCCTTTGTGACGGTATCGGGACGCTGCACACTCCATCAAATTATAGCGAAAAGGTGCACACTCCATCAAATCATAGCAAAGAGGTGCACACTCCATCAAATTATAGCAAAAAGGTGCACACTCCATCAAATCATAGCAAAAAGGTGCACACTCCATCAAATCATAGCAACAAGGGTTGTATGGGAATGCCGGGTTTGAAATTGGTACGCTGGGCAGAAGCGTATACGGCTATTCCATAAAATAAGAAGAGTGCTGACATTCCCAATAACAGAGTTGTATACCTCGCTAATAGGTTTTCATTAAGTTGGTAGTCGTTCGGACACATCTCTGGTGTGGTGTGTGTGTGGTGTGTGTATGAGTGTGTGTGTATGAGTCTGAATGAAGATTTTAACGGCTTGTATTGGCACCTAACTTCGGTCCAAAGCAGGATTGCAACTATGTTTTTATGACAGTCGCGACGTTTTGCATCCCCTCCAACGTTTTACATCCTCACCAACGTTTTACATCCTCCCTGTCCTCTCGCCGTTGCCATTCCATCAGAGGCCGGCGTGGAGTGCTTTTTTAAAAATGTCCCTATGAAAGCGCCTTCTTTTTAAAGGGGCTTCCTTCAAAAGGGGGGTTACAAGGGGGTTACAAGGATGGCCTACAGCCCAAGTCTCTGGCTGATGGCAATTGGCTGGTGAAACAAAATCAACCAGTGTCGAAAATTGAAACTAAATCTGACACAAACTTGAGGAGTCTGTATGAGTCTTGATTCAGGAATGCATTGATCTCAAAATCAGTGATACTGTGAGTCAGTCTTCCTTCAAAAGCGTGTCCTTGAAAGTGCCTCCTGTAAACAGTGTTTACAATATACAGTGAGACAGTGTGAACACAGTTTACAAACAACAGTGTGAACATAATTTGCACACAGTGTAAACACAGTGTGAACAGAGTTTACACACAACAGTGTGAGCACAGTTTACACACAGTGTGAACACAGTTTACACACAACAGTGTGAACACAGTTAACACACAGTGTGAACACTGTTTACGCTGTTTACACTGTCTCACCGTAGCAAATGCACTGTACAGTGTGTTTACACTCTCTCACTGTACGCCTAGTGTGCCTGAGTGTGCTCACACCCTCACTCAAACATGCCTACACCCTCACTCTGCCCCTCCCCCTTACCAGCACACACACACACGCACGCACACATGCAAACACACACGCACGCAACAGCACACACGCACACCTTCAAATTTTATGTCATGTCATGATGCCTGCATAGAGTGCTCAGTTCTGAGACCAGCACACACACACACACAAACACACACATACACACACACGCACGCACACAAGCACACAAGCACGCACACACACACAAACACACACTCTACTGCAGCTTTTCTTCCATGTCGTAATGCCTGCACAGGGCGCTCACTTTCTAGACCAGCACACACACACAAACACACACACAAACACACACACCTCTGCAGCTTTTCTTCCATGTCATAATGCCTGCACAGGGCGCTCACTTTCCAGACCAGCGCGCACACACACACACACACACATACATACACACACACACACACACACACACACACATACACACACACCTGCAGCTTTTTTCCATGTCATAATACCTGCACAGGCGCTCACTTTCTAGACCAGCGCATACACACACACACACACGCACACACACACACACACACACACACACGCCTGCAGTTTTTTTTAATGTCATAATGCCTGCACAGGGCGCACACTTTCTAGACCTGCACACAGCCACACCTACAGCTTTTGCTCCATATCATTTGCTTGAATGCCTGCACAGGGCGCTCACTTTCTAGACCTGCATACACACTCGCACACACACACACCTAATACGCTGCTCATCTTCCCCTTTTTGTGCACGTGCTTCTAAAGTCTCTAAAGTCACTCCCTCACTCTGCGCTCTTTCCCTCTATCAACACGTTTGACCTGGCTCGTCCATCGTGCGCGTTTCTGTGTTGGCACGCACGGCCCTTTTTGAAGGTCACTTTCTCACGCTGCGCTCTTTCCCTCTATCAACATGCTCAACCTTGCTTGTCCATTACGTGGATTTCTGTGTTGGCATGCAGGGCTCGCTCTCAAGGGTCATTTCCTCCCTCTTTCCTCTACACACACACACACACACACACAGACACAACACACAACACACACAACACACAACACACACACACAAGCACACACACACACACAACGCACAACACACAACACACACAGACACACACACACAACTCACACACACAATTTTGCCCATTTTCCCCTTCTTGCACACAGGGCTCGTTCTTGAAGGTCACTCCCTCCCTCTGCCCTCTCCCTCTGATCAACATGTCCACCCTCGACACGGATTGGTACGAAGGCATCACGGGCAAACTGAAATGGTGAGTGAAAGAGTGGGGCTCCTGATTCGAGTGAGTACGAAGGCATCATGGTCAAGCTGGAGTGGTGAGTGAAAGAGTGGGGCTCCTGATTCGAGTGAGTACGAAGGCATCATGGTCAAGCTGGAGTGGTGAGTGAAAGAGTGGCGCTCCTGATTCGAGTGAGTACGAAGGCATCATGGTCAAGCTGGAGTGGTGAGTGAAAGAGGGGGGCTCCTGATTCGAGTGAGTACGAAGGCATCATGGTCAAGCTGGAGTGGTGAGTGAAAGAGGGGGGCTCCTGATTCGAGTGACGGTTGTGTGGTGTGGTGGTGCAATGTTGGCAGTGCAAAATTATTGGTGGTGCAATGGCGGTGGTGCAATGATGGCGGCTGTTGAGTGGTGGTGCAGAGTTGGCGGTGCTAATTTGGTGGTGCAAATTTGGTGGTGGTGCAATGGCGGTGGTGCAATGATGGTGCCTGTAGGGTGGTGGTGCAATGTTCGTGGTGCTATGCCGGTGGTGCAGCGGAGGTGGTGCAATGATGGCGGCTATTGAGTGGTGGTGCAATGTTGGCGGTGCTAATTTGGTGGTGGTGCATTGGCGGTGGTGTGATGCAAATTTGGTGGTGGTGCAATGGCGGTGGTGGTGCAATGATGGCACCTGTAGGGTGGGGGTGCAATGGCGGTGGTGTGATGCAATTTTGGTGGTGGTGCAATGATGGCGGCTGTTAAGTGGTGGTGCTATGTTGGTGGTGCAAATTTGGTGGTGGTGCATTGGCGGTGGTGCAGTGGTGGTGGCTGTGGTATGGTGGTGCAATGATGGCACCTGTAGGGTGGCAGTGCAAATTTGGTGGTGGTGCATTGGCAGTGGTGGTGCAATGTTCGTGGTGCTATGCCGGTGGTGCAGCGGAGGTGGTGAAATTTTTGTGGTGCTATGCCGGTGGTGCAGTGGAGGTGGTGCAATGTTGGTGGTGCAATGGTGGCGGCTGTAGAGTGGTGGCGCTAAGGCAATGGTGGTGCAGCGGTGGCAGTGCAATGACAGCGGCTGTATTGTGGTGTTATAAATGTAGTTAGCACGCACAATGGATGCTGTATTGCGGCATTGCAAAAAAGTTGTTGGCACGCACAATGGATGCTTTTTGCAACCTACTTGGACACTGACTTGAGGGGGGATTTTTGAAACTACACAGGCAGCAAAAGCCACTCCCCACATTAATGGAGGGAAAAGAGGGTACTAACTATCAAAGGCATCCCTGTCAGTGCTGTGAACAGGCTTTTGATTTACGCTGTGCGGCTTTCAGGAGCCAAAGTCTAAAAGAACCCCCCACGCTCCTGACATCTGTCTTTAAAACCCCAATTGGAAATCAAACTCAACTGTCCAATTTCACGCCACAATCTAAAATTGAACCCAGCTGTTTGTGTTTACGTAAACCACATCATGCTGTGTGCGCACGCAGGAACCAGACCCTGAGAGAGCCCCCCTCGCTTCCGGCATCTGCCAAAACGAAAGACGAGGACTCAGAAAGCCAGGGCCGCAGCTTTGTGGCGCAATCAATCCAAAAGGAGAGCGATGAGTACCAGTACCACCTTGAGCGATTGAGCAAAATGTGATGGTGTCAGTATCTAACGCTTTAGTGACACACACACACATTTACACACACACACACACACATACACACACACACCAATTTAAAAATGTGTGTGTCTGTCAGTCTGTGGTGGGGTATGATCACCACCTGTCGCTTGACTAGCTGCATCTGAGCGTGAACATTTGGACTCACAAACTGACACAATGACACGCATGCATTGCGTGGGACAGTTGTTGATGGTCAGAGACTCTCAGTGTGGAGAGCCTACAAGTCATGTTCAGGGCCTATATGCAGGGTTGGCAGGGTTGGCCAGAACCCCATATATACACTGTATATGACCGTATATCCAGTGATTTCCCTGTGCCAAAAGTACCGTGTATACACCGTATGTATATGGTTCTAGCTAACCCTACCTATAGGGCGATGAGTTACACGCAGTAAGCAGTGTGGAGTGTCAATATGTAGGGTGCAGTGTGGAGTGTCAATATGTATGGTGCAGATGTCTCGGTGTGATATGGGTTGTGAGCGAGAGTGCCTGTGTGAGTAGTTCAAATGCTGGGCACAGTGTGGCACGTGCCTGTGTGAGTAGTTCAAATGCTGAGCACAGTGTGGCACGCGTCTGTGTGAGGAACACAATGTTGAAATGCGTTTACGTTTGGCGTGCTCCCTATGTCTGCAGCACTAAGCTCAAGGAGCGCAGAAAGGCAGTTCGAAAAAGGATTGCGTTGGCCTGCTTCGCAGGCAGAGCACAGGTTGTTCTTTTTCTTTTCTTCTAGCTGAGGAGAGGGTGCACTGAAAGGTGTGAGCTAGACTAGACGTTCGGCAAGCTCCTCAGGCCAACGCTCCCCACTCTCTTGGCAAAAAGGTCTAGAAGGTGAGGTTTGGTGCCCTTTCCTAGGAGGTACGTTTCTAGAATGCATGAATGCATTATGTTGGCGAACTACACCAGCAAAGCCCCACACCAGATCATAAAGGAATCGCATTAGAAATGGCTGAGTTTTTGCATGAAAGGAGGCTGTGGCTGGCTGTTATACAGAGGCTACAGAGGTCACAGATAAAGCCATCAGTCAAAAAGTGCAACTGCTAGGCTGTAAAAAGTTGCCGTGGTTATTAGAATATTTTTTAGATAGGTTATTAGAATGCAAGTCGCACATAGGCATGTAGCTAGGCAATGTATCATACATCCTACTTTTGTAGGCAGGCTTTTGGTGTTCTGGCAGTCAGGCAGTGCTGCGAGCTGGCTGGCACTTGCGTAATGGTCATTCCTTGTACATTAGTTTCATTGTATGCAGTACTCTCGTTTTGTTTTAGCCTTCCAAGGGACAAGTATTCCAGTTGCAACTTCACGTGTTGTGGTACCCTGAATCGCTCTTTCTCACGCGCCTTTTCAGTATACAACATGGCAACAGAACAGCCTTTCTCACGCGCCTTTTCAGTATACAACATGGCAACAAAATTCCATTAAGAAACCTAGGGGGGGAAGGGGCTTAACAACCCCCCCTAAGGGTAAAACCAGTCAGTGGTATACCTCTAACAAGAAAAGATGAAAGTCATACTCCACTGGAACCCAAAAATCATCCACACATATATCCTGAATGGAGAATAAAGAAAGTGAGGCTATTGATGGAATGGGTTTAAAGTGGCTCATGATGTGTTAGAAGTAGCTTATGCCATTTGTTGCTGTACATAGAGAAGTAGCTATATAAAGAAGAAGTAGAAATTTATAAAAAAGAAGAAGTACATAAAGAACAAGAAGTATAAATAAGTAAAGGTATATTAAGAAGAGAAATATAAAAAAGAATACAGAAAGGAATGAGCTAGTCCTTTTGCTGGACTATGGGTCGTGTAGACACAGAAACAGCAAAGTGCTAACGTGTGGCACAATGATACTGAGAATGTCTCAGCAAACGGTCCTAGCTCCTGGAAGGGACAGCGGTATGGCAGCCAACCAAAGGTGAGCAGCTCTATCAGAGATAGACACGCACATGAGTGTGAGCAGAGCGCACAGGCATGGAGACAGAAAACTGGAAGCACAAGGGACCATAGCGATGTAAATACCTCATCCTCTGATGGATGTGTTTCCACCTTGGAGGCCCTTCGTCATGTGCCTGTTGTGAAAGTACGGTTCTACGTTGAGATTGGGAACACACTTGCGTCCGCACGTTCGTGCTTTTACAATGTGCAAACAAAAAAAGAAATGATTTAAGCCAGGGTCAAGTCTCTCTCGAGCAAAGGATGAAAACTCAGATCTGACTGACAATCCTCCTTCGATTCTCTCTCTTTCTCTGCTGTTTCTCAAATCCAACTTGCTTAACACACTGACATATATATACTATACCACACACACTCTAGTCGGCTGCCGCACCTTTCCTTTCTAGGGCTGGGAAGTTTACTCAACCATCTGGCTGATCATTGAGTAGTTTACTGAGCTAATTGAATGCCGCAATATCAAAACCAGAAAATGCTATTTTCCTGATCGGCTTCCCCAGCTTATTGAACGAGACTGGGCAAAATCACCTCAACTAAAAAACCAACTAACCAAATCATACGAATTATCACTACCAACAATTGGGCGTGACAAGCTTTAAGGCTCTGGCCACCCACACATTGGCACTACTACCGAATTCGTGCTGATGCACCTAGGCCAGAGCTGATCAACTGAGATGCAAGCTGAGTCTGAAATGTAGGAAATGACATCAAAACCAGCCAGAGCAGACCTCTCACACACACACACACACACACACTCACACTCACACACACACACACACACACACACACACACATACACACACATTCCTGGGGGTTGAAAACGTGGGGCGAAGTGGGTGCTACGCATCCACTGCGCCTGTGCCCTTCCTGGTCCAAAGGCCCCACCTATTACCAATAAGCCTGGCACATCCAGCCCACCCATTGAACAAGACAAACATAATTATTGAAACATAGTGCTGTAGGGCTGGCTATGAGACTCGGTAGTTTTTGTGGATTGGCAGTGGCCGAGATGGGTGGTCATCCCTGTAGACCCTTAGCTTAGCTCTGCAATGTCTGTGCCTGGTGCTCTTGCTTGTTTGAGGCTGGTACTCCAGTCTCTTTGTGACTTCTTTCCTCCTTCTGGTACTCTGTTGGACCTCTCTGACTGGGCCTTTTTAGTCTGCCGGTAAAGGAGTTTTACGGTACATGGTACCAAAGTGGCTTACTTTTCCTTAACTTCATGTGGGTAGTGGTTTTCACTGCCTGCGTAGTTTTTCTTGTCATAAACTCTCGACTGTCAACCAGCCACGTGCTTGTCACACGATCTGCCGCTGCAATTGATTGGGCGTGGCATAGTGATACAGGATATATCACGTTTGAGCAAAAATAATTTGTTTGTGGTTGGTTAAGACCAGCCAACAGGAGATGCTCGGCGGGCACTGTTACAGTAGGGGGTGACCAGCCAGGTTGATTGGCTGGTCGGCTGCTACTTGGTCTCAGCCAGCCATGAATAATTTCATAAGCTCAGAATTGAAAGAGAAAGGAAATCAGCAAAAGTAATTTTGACTTGATGCAGCAGGTCGGGCTGCTGAAAATTCTCAGGAAACGGTGCAACAACAAAGGAGTGCTCTTTCCTCAGCTCACAAACCCAATTACCTTGGCAACTAAAAGAGTGTGCACCTCGTTCTGGACATGTTCATCTCTACTAGGGCACCAGTCACATACCTGCGCGAGAACTGCCTTCAAGCCACGCTTCGGCCTCCACTTTCAAAGTACTATGCACGTGAAAAAGCTGCTAGGCATAGTATTATATACAGCAAGAAAATGCGACGAGGTTGCAAAGCACAATTTTAAGCATTTGTCTGAAATCGTTAGCCAAGTAGAGGATTGCATAACAAGACTGTAGGAATGTTGAATTCATAAGATAGAGGGACAAGACATAAAATTTGGTTTTTCAGCGGAATTTAAGGTGTGAGTCCGAAGCTGGTATCGTGCCACTTTCCTGATGCAGATGATGGCACGCATATGCTAAAGCGCAGGTTTTGATAAATTACGCCTCATCATTTTGTTGTTTCAAGGTAGGGTTAACCCGTGTGCATGAAGGAAATGTTGAGTGAATTCCTGAAAACCACCAACAGGAGGTCTGCAGCAAATGCTCCCAGAGGCGCCTTGCCAAATTCTATTATATTCGTTTTTCGTCTAAAAGGGGGTGGGCCGTGCCAAATCGGGGCATTTGCAGAAGTTTGGTAGGAATACAGTCAGCAATTTGGTTGTGCTATAAATGGACACATGTGCTAGTGACTATTTTTCCTGATTTGCTTCATAGTGTGCTACAAACAAGCACAGATTGCAATGCAATTGCAAAAAATCGCATGCGATTCTACTCAAGCCTTTCACTTTTTATTTACCCAACAAAATGAAGATTATCGACAAGATTAACGAGCACACCGCCCGCGGGCAAAACTTCTTCTCCTTTGAGTTCTTCCCGCCTAAGACGGAGGAGGTGAGGGGTACTTCGAGCGTGTGATTTTGCTGCTGGATGCATCACGGCATCTATAGCTTTGGGAAGGGAAGCCCCGTACGTGTATAAATGCACCACCATTAAGATTGCTCCCCTCCCCTTCCAGGGCGTGGATGCTCTGTGGGAGCGCATGGAGCGCATGGTGGCCCATGGCCCTGTGTTCTGCGACATCACCTGGGGTGCAGGAGGCAGCACAGCCAACGCCACACTGGACATTGCCACAAAGATGCAGCACCTGGTGCGTTTCTGTGTGTCAGTGGGGCAGACAAGTGTGCACACTGCAGTGGCAATGCTCACTGATGCCTTCTTCCTGCCCTGGCATGCAGGTGAACATTGAGTGTATGATGCACTTGACTTGCACCAACATGCCCTCCGAGAGCCTGGACAATGCGCTGAACCAGGTAAGTTTACGCTGGGAAAAGCCCCCCCCGTTTCCAATGGTCCAAATATCCAGCAAAACTCTGAAACATAATTACAAACCCGACGCAATGAACAGGTGAGGGAGGCGGGCCTGCAGAACGTCCTTGCCCTGCGTGGCGACCCACCCAAGGGCCACGACACGTTCGTGACTGTGGAGGGAGGCTTCTCGTGCGCTCTGGATCTGGTCAAGTACATCCGCAAGACGCACGGTGACTACTTCGGCCTGTGCGTGGCGGGCTACCCCGAGGCGCACCCCGAGACCCTCACAGACGATGCTGCTGCCAATGAAAAGGCGTACAGGGACAGCTTGGTGTATCTCAAGCAAAAGGTATTTGCCTAAATTGTGGGTGAGGGTGGGGGTGTGTGTGCGTGTGTGCGTGTGTGTGTGTCTGTGTGCGTGTGTCTGTGTGTGCCTGAGTGTCTGTCTGTGTGTGTCTGTTTGTGCCTGTGTGTCTGTCTGTGTCTGTGTGCGTGTGTCTGTGTGTGCCTGTGTGTCTGTCTGTGTGTGTGTGTGTGTGCGCGCTACTAGTTTGTTTAATATAGAATATAGCGGTGTATGTGATGGCACTAATCTTTGTGCGTGCACGCTTGCAAACGTGTTTACTGTGTGCTGGCTAAACCTGAAAGCTTACACAATGGACATGGCACACCACATATTCCTTCTTTGCTAACAGCGCAATTTTTGTTCCTAATTCTAACTACGATAAGTATGGTCAGTAAACTTGCGCTGAAAGTGACTTAAAACTGTCCATCCACACTTGAACGGAGGCGGCCAGATGGTCATCTCACAGCTTTAAACATGACTGCATCTAGCTCCTTGAGTCGTCTTCTCCTCACTTTTGCTTGTTAATAGGTGGATGCAGGCGGCCAGATGGTCATCACGCAGCTTTTCTACGACTGCGACCTGTTCCTAAAGTTTGTCAAGGACTGCCGCGACATCGGCATCGAGGTCCCCATCATCCCAGGTGTGTGTGTGTGTGTGAGAGATAGAGAGATAGATAGATAGAGAGAGAGAGAGAGAGAGAGAGAGAGAGAGAGGGAGTGCACTAGGGCGTATGCAACTGCTTGCACTGGCATTACGGCTATCATCGCGCAAATGGCGGAGAGTTGTGCCAACCAATGATCCTGCACTGTTCGCGCGTAAATGCTCTCGCAGGAATCATGCCCATCATGACATACGGCGGCTTCAAGCGCATGACTGGCTTCTGTAAGGTTAAGGTGCCCCAGGACATTCACGACGTGCTAGAAGCCAACAAGGACAACGAGGAGGCCATCAAGGTGTGTGGTTGTGAGTTGGTTGTGTGTCTCCGTGTGTGTGTATGTGAGTGTGTGTATGTGTGTTTGGGGGGGGGGGAAGGAGAGGGGTTAGCAAATATGCATACTAAATGCATACTATTCATTCTAAATGCATACTATTCAAATGCATACCAAATGCATACTAAATGCATACTATTCTTTCTTTGTGTTTGTGACTGTGGCTGTGAAGCAACATGCAGTCAGGTGTCTATGCACGCAATGCCTGTCGGAAGAGGACAGCCTTGAGCTGAATGCCACACGTATTTACTTGGACACACACACACATGTACACACACAACACAACAACACACCGCGACTCACAACTGCAGGCATATGAAGTGGAACTTGGGGCAAAGATGTGCAGGCACCTGCTGGACAACGGATATACACACACAACACACAAACACACACACTGCGACTCACAACTGCAGGCATATGGAGTGGAACTTGGAGCAAAGATGTGCAGGCACCTGCTGGACAACGGCATTCCTGGTCTGCATATGTACAGCTTGAACATGGAGAAGTCTGCCCTCGCCATTCTGGAGCGTGTGGGGTTCATCGACAACTCCAAGGTATGTGCAGGTGCTTGTTAGGACAGTGCAGAGAAAGTGCACAGCCTTATAGAGGGGGATCAGGTGTAGAGGTAGGTCGAGGTACTTGTGGGGGAGTGCGGAGAATGTGCGCAGCCTTAAAGAGGGGAATGGGGTGTAGAGGTAGGTCGAGGTACTTGTGGGGGAGCGCAGAGAATGTGCGCAGCCTTAAAGAGGGGAATGGGGTGTAGAGGTAGGTCGAGGTACTTGTGGGGGAGCGCAGAGAATGTGCGCAGCCTTATAGAGGGGAATGGGGTGTAGAGGTAGGTCGAGGTATTTGTGAGGACAGTGCAGAGAATGTGCGCAACCTTAAAGAGGGGAATCGGGTGTAGAGGTAGGTCGAGGTACTTGT
>Ga0307968_1002075_pt1 | contig 16545 bp, 17 predicted proteins | sample OrgLakmetagen650_FD_201834 | JGI IMG/M metagenome (GOLD analysis project Ga0307968, IMG submission 201834) | Saline water microbial communities from Organic Lake, Antarctica - #650 | ecosystem: Environmental > Aquatic > Non-marine Saline and Alkaline > Saline | place: Antarctica: Organic Lake... | reverse complement strand
GTATTGGACACTGCATTGGACACTGCATTGGACACTGCATTGGACATCGCATTGGACACTACATTGGACACTGCAATGGACACTGCATTGGACACTGCATTGGACACTGCATTGGACACTGCATTGGACAGTGCTGCAAACGCAAGTTGGCCTCACACCTTGACAAGCTCCTTCAAAGATGCCGTCTTGATGCCTTCTCCTTCCTCCTTTTTATTTAGCTCAGTGGCAGCAAGGGGATTTCCTTCGGGCTGTGCATCAGAGGCGTCCATCAAAGCGAAATCTTCCAAGCTCAGCAACACGAGCCTGCAAAGTAGATGCCTCATCTAGTTTAATGAAAGTTTAAAAGATCTGTGATTTCGGTTGAGCGCATCATGCTCGTGTCCATTGAAGACAGGTCTTCCAAGCTCAGCAGCACGAGCCTGCAAATTTAATGTCTCAGCTCGTTTATAATAGTTGTTTGAAAGATGTGTGATCTGGGTTGCGCGCATCATGCTCGTGTTCATTGAAGACAGATCTTCCAAGCTCAGCAGCACGAGCCTGCAAAGTAGATGCCTCATCTTGTTTATTGAAAGTTCGAAAAATCTGTGATTCAAATTGAGCGTATCATGCTCGTGTCCATGCAAGGCAGATCTACCAAGCTCAGCAGCACGAGCCTGCATAGCAAATGTCTCAGCTTGTTCATAACAAATGTTTGAAAGATGTGTAATCTGGGTTGCGCGCATCATGCTCGTGTCCATTGAAGACAGATCTTCCAAGCTCAGCAGCATGAGGCTGCAATGCAATGCCACAGCTTGAGCCTTTTGTTGCATTGGCTGTTGGAGTTGAAGATGCTTTTGCTTTTGGAAATGTACACATTTACAACAGAGCCACAACTTCCAAGCTTGGCAGCATAAGCTCAGCTGTACTCAATCTGCTGAGATTTAAGAGGGTCGGTGTTTGGACTGTGCACGTTTCCACTGAAGCAAAACTGTTAAGCTCAGCAGCGCATGCATGCAAAGTTCCATTGTTGGAAAGCTTGAACTGACTTGCACTTAAAAGCCGGCTGAGATTAAAGAAAGTCGGATTCTGATCACGCGTCAGGCATCTATTCAGAGTCAGAGCTCTTTTTATTCAGGCGCAGATAATGCCTTGTTCAAAAGCAAGGCACACAAACACCACAAGAAATTGCCTTTCAGCAATAATACCCAAGTGCACATTGAAGAAGAGTTGTGTTTTGGTCCCTGCATCAGAGGTGTTGCAGAGACACAAAATCTTTGAGGTTGGGCGCAATGTATACTTGCCATGAGCTCAGGCGTCGAGCACAAACACCAAAAGTCTGCCGGGTACATACATCTGTTTCATGTTTCCCCTAGCTACTGTTTCTTTTGTTTATCCAGGTGTGGTTCAGGCCTTTTCCAAGCTTCCGCTGAGATGCCCTTTGAGGCATATATAGTGATGTAACCTTACCCTACCTTACCTTGCCTTGAGCTCAGGCGTCGAGCACAAACACCAAAAGTCTGTCAGATTGCAAGGCAAGAACTGCCAAATTGAAATTACGATGCCAAGGCAAAGATTGCCAAATTGTAATTACAATTTAAGCTTATTTGCAATGATGCGTGAGTGATTGTTACGGATGTCTTTTTAGTGAAAGCTATGGTGCCACATACAAACGAAATTCCTTTTGGTCGTCAACTGATTTGCTTGCTCGTCAAACGACGAGGAAATTTAATGCTTTTTTAATGACCATCACATTCACAAAAAGGGTTAGGTCAGGTGACTTTGGATGCATCAACTTGAAAATGACATACCCACCGCTGCATACCGCCTGCAGCCAAGTTATGAGAAAGGGCAGCGTGCTGGAGTTTTTATTTCAACAGGGATGCGCAAGACACACACACTCCAGTGTCAATTGGTCAAAACTCAGCGGCTGCTGCCTGCAGCCATAACCATGCGCTCCTTGCCTTGCCTTCCAGGAGCGTACCGTTTACGACTCCGTTTTGGTGATAGGTAATAGTATTAGCTCTCAACAGGAATCAAATTCAGTCCATGCCTGCACCCCTCCTGATCCTCAATATTTGTTCACTTGTCCTATGTGTAGGGTTGGCCAGAACCGTATATATACACCGTATATGACCGTATATGTGGTGATTTCCCTGCCAAATTACCGTATACAAACCGTGTATATATGGTTTTGGCCAACCCTACTTATGTGTGGTTGAGGAGTCGTATGGCACATGGCACCCGTCACCAAAGTGGCTCCGTGCCCTTAATACATGTGGGGATCTGTCTTCACGTCCTGCGTGATTTCTTACGCTTCCTTGGCACGAAAGCAGCGCACTAGCTCCGTCGTAAGTGTGCAACCATGATGGCGATGTCACACTTCACACACACACACACACACACACACACACACACACACACACATAATGCACAGTGACTGCGCAGTGACATGCAAGGCACCCCTGGTTCATTGGTTGCTTGCTTAATGAAAACTCACCCATTGCGCAGTGACATGCAAGCCACCTCTGGTTCATTGGTTGCTTGCTTAATGAAAACTCACCCATTGCTGCCTGCTGCCAGGGCCATACATTCCTTGTTTGGTGCAAAAGAAATGCACCAGACCAGCTGTGTTTGTGAAGGCACGGAGGAAGGGCCCTTCTTGCTTGCCTGTGTGTGTGTGAAGTGTGACATGCATGGGGACTCGCTTCAACTTTATTTCGTTCCAAAACGAAGGACAGAATCGCATTGATTGGATGGAAAACAGACTTTCAAGATGGAGGAACAGGTCACATCTTAAGGATGAAGTAATAGCGCTTACAGGATGGAACAGAACTACATTTTAAAATAAAGTAACAGGGCAAACCACGTGGCAGCCAAAAAGCGTCAGAGTAACATAATGCCGAAGACCTTGCGCGTGCTCAGCAGTGTATTGTATTTGTATGCATACATCACACAAAACACATCAGCAACAAGCACACACACACACGCACTCAAGTTAAAACACACTTACGCCACTCAATTTAAAGCACATACGCACTCAAATTGAACGCCACTCAAATTAAAACACACACACTCAAATTGAAACACACTTACGCCACTCAAATTAAAACACACACACTCAAATTAAAACACACTTACGCCACTCAAATTAAAACACACACACTCAAATTAAAACACACTTACACCACTCAAATTAAAACACACACACTCAAATTAAAACACACTTACACCACTCCTTGCTACACGCGATGAGAAGCTTGCGCTTGCCCAAAAGTCTGTTGCTGTGCTTGAAGGCACCGAGACAAGACACACACACACAGGTGCACACGCACACACACATACACACACGTGCACACACAAACAAACACAACCAAACACACACACACACACACACACACACACACACACACACACACACACACACACACACACACACACACACACACACACACACACACACACAGACACATATAGAGAGATAGGACACACACACCTTGGCATTGCACGTGCTGTGGATCGCGCGCTTGCTCAGCATCCCATTGCTGTACTCCCATAGAGACAATGTAACCCCAGGGCAGTCGCTGCAAGACAAGAGCAGGGTGCAAGACACTAATTGTTTAGGGGTCAGGTGCATAACACACACATACACATACACACATACACACACACACACACACAAGATGATATGCAAGATGCTATACGCTTCCACAGCAAGATAGGGGCTTGAAGATGTTTGCCTGTATTCTCTTCTGCGGTTGAGTATGCCACGGGTCTGATAAGGTTTGATAGCAGTACTGGAACAGGCAAGGATGCTTCACAGAAACAATCGAGGCTTTTTGTGAACATTGGAATGAAAATGAAAAACCACGCATGCAGGCAAAACCACTCCCCACGTAAATGAAGGGAAAGAAAGCCACTTGGTATTGAGTACCGTGAAATTCCTCAACCAGCACACAAAAAAGGCTCTGTCACAGAGGTAAGACCAATAGAGTGAACACTTGGCAGCGGGCGTGGATTGCAATGAGCTTTATGCGAACTTTGTTTTTATTGCAAGTGTGAGTGAGGCTGTAGGGACATGTGAAATTTGAGATGCAAGCGTGAGTGGGGCTGTAGAGGAAAAGGACAAGGAAAAAAGACATGTGAAATATGTGTTGGAAGTGTGAGTGGGGCTGTAGAGCAAACAGTAAAGGAATTAAGGGACATGTGAAATTTGAGATGCAAGCGTGAGTGGGGCTGTAGAGGAAAAGGACAAGGAAAAAAGACACGGTATAGTCGCGAGTGCAATGCATCCGTTCTTGCTCAAAGTTGAAATGCAAAGTTTTGAGGTTGGGTGCAAATTGATATCACCAATTGCATGCAAGCACGGATACCTTGCTCTCGCTCAGAGGCTAAATGAAGGGTTGGCCAGAACCATATATGTATATATATATATATATGGTGTATATACGACATTTTTGGCAGGGAAATCACCAAATATACGGTGCATATATACGGTTCTGGCCAACTCTAGCCATGATTGCATGAAGACACACGCTAAGTGGTGAAGCTCACGATTCTGTTGGCATATATAAGGTAATATATGGTGCAGATATAATAATGTTCTGGCCAACCCTAGCTAAATACAAAGTCATACAGTTTGGTGCAAACGTTGATAGCAGCAGCTGGGTGAGTTTGGTGCCACTGTTGGGGGATGTTTTCTGTGGATGTGCAGAGCATAAGGGTACGCAGCTTAGGCAAGTGTGCAGATCAATTTTGTGGGTGTGCAGAATAGGTGGGAAGATATTTTAAAGTAAATGTGCGGATCATTTCTATGGCTGTGTAGAGCACGTGGGAACCGCTTAAGAGTGCAGATCATTTCTATGGGTGAACAGAATAGGTAAGAATACGCATCAGGTCAATGAGCAGATCATTCCGGTGGGAGGGCAGAATGCATGGCAGCATGATTTGCGCAAGTTGACGTATCAGTCCAATGAGTGTGCAGATCATTTGAGCGGTTGCAAATAATAATAACAAAGATGTGCTTTCACATGGATCCAGATCATCTCCTTATGCCACGTACACTGAACACAAAAGCCAAAATCATCGCAAATAATGAATGCACGCACACATAGACACACCCACACACATTTCTACAGCAGATTACATACACGCATGCATGCCCAGCCACACAAACACTCACAGAAACACACACATACGTACACACTTACACACAATTGCACACCTGTTGGTACCACCCGTGCCTGCAAGCACCAGATTGCAGGTGGCGTGGTCATACCCCACAGTCTGCACGTCCTCATGAATGCCCTGCAACAAAAAAACACGGTGAGTGTGTATAGGTTACATCCCACAGTCTGCACGTGCTCATGAATGCCCTGCAACAAAAAAGCACGGTGAGTGTGTTTACATCCCACGCCTGCACGTCCTCAAGAATGCTCTCCGACAGAAGAATATAGGTCGTATGTGTGTGTGTGTGTGTGTGTGGTTTTAGGTCCCATAGTCCGTGAAAAGCAGGTCAAGGATGGCATGGCGCTTCCCACAGCCTGCACATCCTCACACGCATTGCTGCACATGACAAAGAGTTTGCAACTCCAATTACAACGATCTGCACTTCACGTACAACAATACAACACAAACGTGGTGTGGGAAAAGTTCATGTGTGTACCTCTGCCTCACTTTAAAGATGCATGTATATACATTCATGGTAGGAAACCTTGCAGCCTACTTGTGGCCGCCCCGCACTTAAACACACACACACACTCACGCACATACGCACTCACACATGCACGCACGCACGCACACGCACACGCACACGCACACACACACACACGCACACGCACGCACGCACGCAGGCACGCACGCACACACACACACAAACACACACACACACACACACACAAAAATACACACACACACGCGTGCGCCTGCGTACACACATACACACACAAACCCGTACACACAAAATACACGTATACACACACTGATTCACACTCACTTGTACACACACACACTCACCTGCAGACGCTGGGGCTTAATAGCAGAAAGCTGTTGTGTGTGTGCAGTCATTGGTACGATGTACATGCACGGCTCAGTGCTCACCACCAGCGCCCTGGTACGTGCGTGTGTGTGCGCGTATGTGTGTGTGTGTGTGCGTGCGTGCGTGCGTGCGTGCGTGCGTGCGTGCGTGTGTGTGTGTGTGTGCGGAATTGTGTGTGTGTGCACGCGGTGTGTGTGTGTGCGCGTGGAAGCCATGTCAGCGGTGACAACTGTGCTGTGTGGCCATATAAATATGACCAATTGTCAATGCAGGCCGCTTTTGACACAGGGCCATAATCACTGTGTGTGTATGTGTGTGTATGTGTGTGCATGTATGTGTGTGTATGTGTGTGCATGTGTGTGCGTATATGTGTGTGCATGTATGTGCGTGTGTGTGTATGTGTGTGCATGTATGTGTGTGTATGTGTGTGCATGTGTGCATGTATGTGCGTGTGTGTGTATGTGTGTGCATGTATGTGTGTGTATGTGTGTGCATGTGTGTGCATGTATGTTTGTGTATGTGTGTGTATGTGTGTGCATGTATGTGTGTGTATGTGTGTGTATGTGTGTGCGTGTATGTGTGTGCATATATGTGTGTGTATGCGTGTGCATGTGTGTGCGTGTATGTGGGTGCATGTATGTGTGTGTATGTGTGTGCATGTGTGTGCGTGTATGTGTGTGCATGTATGTGTGTGTATGTGTGTGTATGTGTGTGCGTATGTGAGCAGTATCAAAGCCGGCGTGTGAGTGGTGATGTTTGTGCTGTTTGGCATACGGGCATGATATGCACATAACAGACGGGTTATGGCACATGGGCACATGGGTGACCTCTACGGCCGATCAGAGCCATATGCTATATGTGCAGGATTGGCAAAAACCGTATATCATATATATTTATGGTTCTGGCAGTATCATATTTATATAAGGTTTAGGGTGTAGGGTTTAGGGTTTATATACAAAGGGTTTAGGGTTTATATCAAAATTTATCCCAAGATGTATAAATACTATATACACGGTATACATATATATATACCCATAAACCTATACCCATATACCTATACGGTGTGTACACGTTGTTGCTGGATATCACCGAATATACCGTCATGTATGACGTATGTGACGTACATATGTGACGTATGTGACGTACACATGTGACATATGTGACGTATGACGTATGTGACATATGTGACGTAAGTGACGTATGTGACGTATGTGACGTATGTGACGTATGTGACGTTTGTGACGTACATGTGACGTACATATGTGAAGTACGTATGTGACATACATATGTGACATATGTGACGTATGTGACGTACATGTGTGACGTACATGTGTGACATAATGTGACGTACGTATGTGACGTACATATGTGATGTATGTGACGTATGACGCATGTGACATATGTGACGTATGTGACATAATGTGACGTATGTGACGTATGTGACATATGTGACGTACAAATGTGACGTATGTGACGTAAGTGACGTATGTGACGTATGTGACGTATGTGACGTACATATGTGACGTATTGTGACGTACATATGTGATGTATTGTGACGTACATATGTGACGTACATATGTGACGTACACACACGGTTTTGGCCAACCCTACACACGTGACGTACATATACGGTTTTGGCCAACCCTACATATGTGGCCGTACTTGTTGCGGCTTGCTGCCAGAACTGCCGCACATACACCGCATGCCCATGTTTTTGACCAACCACAATTGTTTTGATTACACAGTGCCATTTTGAAAGCACAGTGCCATTTAAAAAGCACAGTGCCATTTTGAAAGCACAGTGCCATTTTGAAAGCACAGTGCCATTTTGAAAGCACAGTGCCATTTTGAAAGCATAGTGCCATTTTGAAAGCACAGTGCCATTTTGAAAGCACAGTGCCATTTTGAAAGCACAGTGCCAAGCACCGTACCATAAGCTTTTAAAGCACAGTGCCATTTTGAAAGCACAGTGTCATTTTGAAAGCACAGTGCCATTTTGAAAGCACCGTACCATACGTTTTGAAAGCACAGTGCCATTTTGAAAGCACAGTACCATACGTTTTGGAAGCACAGTGCCATGCGTTTTGAAAGCACAGTGCCATACATTTTGGAAGCACAGTGCCATACGTTTTGGAAGCACAGTGCCATACGGTTCGGAAGCACAGTGTTGCATGTATATCCCCCATGCACATCAGCACCTTTGAAAGCCGCTTAACCAAAGAGCGCTAGGCCTGCTCCGGATTTACACACGCTGCCACACATCGCTACACAACATAGCGTAGCAATCCACGTCTAGCAGCACCTGCGACCCTACCTTACAACACGTACACATAAACATACACACATACACATACAAAAATACACACACACACACCTGTGCACGTCTAGAAGTGCCAGGCCTGCCACTTTGCACGCGCGGTTGGCTGCACGATTATTTGCCCAGGGTAAACCGCCACTGCCCTTCCCCCCGGCCTCGTCGGCCAGCCATATACCCAAGATGCTGCAGTTTCTGCAGAGAGCATAAAAGCATTGTGTGACCAATAAGTTGGAGGTAACTTTCTGGTAGGGTTGGCCAGAACCGTATATATACACCTTGTATGACCGTATATCTGGTTAATTTTCTGCCAAAAATACCGTATTTACACCGTATATATATGGTTTTGGCCAATCCTACTGTCTGGTGACTTTCACTATGGAAGGTTAAAGGCGCACAAGCTTGCACACACATGAGGGGAACGACAAAATGCAGAACACGTGCATCCACGTTCACTTTCTTTCACATCATACTTACACACAAGCATACATCTACACAAACTCTTACAAACATAATCACACACAAGTGCTCACACACACACATACAAACACACTGATCACACACACACACACACACACATACATACACACACACATGCACGCACACACACACGCACGCACGCACGCACGCACGCACGCACGCACGCACGCACGCACGCACGCACGCACGCACACACACACACACACACACACACACACACACACACACACACACACACACACACACACACACACACACACACACACACACACACGCGCGACACAACCAGACCTCCATGCACCTGTCAAGAAGGTACAGCGACCCTGTTTTTCCGGCCAGGAGGAGCCTGCTCTCGTCAGCTGTCCAGGCCATACAAGTAAACACCTCTGGCCCAATCGTGCCACGTGAATCCAACACCACACTGCTGCTGAATCGCTGCATGGACGCTGCTGCTGTTCCGGTGGTGGTAGCGGCATGAATGGTGCTGTGTCTGCTGTTTGCTGTAGCCTGGTCATTTGACCCTCTCAGGCTCAGCAAGGGGAGCACCCACACCGACTCCCCAGCTATTGGGTCAATAAAGGCCAGCATTTCACCTTTGGGGGACACAAGTGCCTGGCACGGAGCTGCAACACCTAGGCAAATGTGTGTGTGAGTAAGAGTGTGCGTGTGTGTGCATGTGCTTGCTCATGCACATGCATGTATGCAGCGTGTGCATGTGCGCTTGCGTGTGTGTGTGTATGTGTGTGTGCGCATGTATGTGTCTTTGTAAGAGTGTGTGTGTGTGCATGCGCATGCACGTGCACGTGCATGTATGCAGCGTGTGCATGTGCACTTGCGTGTGCACTTGCGTGTGTGTGTGTGCGTGTGCGTGTGAATGTGTAAGTGTGTGTGTGTGTGTGTGCGTGTGTGTGTGTGCGTGCGTGTCTGTGTGTATGTGTGTGTTAATGTGTGTGTGTGTGAGTGCGTGTGTCGGTGTGTGTGTGTGTGTGTGTGTGTGTATGTGTGTGTGTGTGTGTGTGTGAGTATGTGTGTGAGTGTATGTTTGTGTGTGTGTGTGTGTGTGAGTATGTGTGAGTGTGTGTGTGTGTGCATGTGTGTGTGTGTGTGTGTGTGTGTGTATGTGTGTGTGCGCACGCGTGTGTGTGTATGCATGTGTGGGTGGGTGGGTGGGTGGGTGCGGGTGCGGGTGCAGGCATGTTTGAATACATGATGTTCGCAGGCGTGCAATGCACAGACACACGATACGTGCTAGCTTTAAACACACTCACCAGCGGCAGCCTGGCCAGAATTGGTGACATGCTCTGCCAGCACGGACTGTTCGTACAGCAGTGACTCCATGTTGGATGGCCAAAACAACTCTTCCCGCCTTCACATCAGCCTCTAGATTCAGAAACAATTTTAATACAGTATAAATTAATACAATATAATTGCATTATGATAATTCGTGGCAGACCCGGTCTGAACTTGCCTTGGGCCAAGTTTGTAAAACTTGTATCGTTAAAATAAGGTTCATAAACATATAGCACAAACGCCTGGACAGATCAAGATAACCATCAAGATAGCTATCAAGCCGCCTTCATTTTTGAGCTGTGCTATATTTGTATCTAGTTTATTCTAATTTATTGTATGATATTAGGGGTCATCCACTCCAGCAAAGCATAAGGGTTCTCAAACAACCACGCTCACACTCGCCAACCAATGACGGTACAGTCACGGCCAGCCATTGCCACTCAGACGCTTCTGATCGTGGATCTGTTTTTGAGCGTGGCTTTCGCCCAGCTTCCCCCGGAGTTGGCAGCGCCACGGCCTGTGGAGCTGAATCCTTCAATTCCTCTTTTGGGGTGCGTCCGTATGTGCGTGTCTTTCTGTGTGTGTGTGAATAAAATGTTTGCTCTGATGAGTTCCTGCAAGCGCAAGTAGCATGTGGGGTGGCGGCGGCAGCTTGTTGGCCGACATACGGTGATGGCAGACAGTGGTCCATCACTGGAGTGCACCTCCTGCTTAAACATCACATCTGCCATTCTACCCTGTGTGTCCAGCTCAAAGTGATAGTATTTGCGCGAGATCACCACTTGAACTTGCACGCACTTTGCAAACCCACAGGACATTCGACCTCATTCCGTATCAGACAGTGCCCCCCTTCACCTCAAGATGCACAGGTACTGATGTTTTGCACCTTCCCACTTGAGCCAACCGCCTTTTTACAGATGAATATAATGTTTAGTAAAACGTATTTCACCTTTCTCCGTGCTCAACTTGTTGAGTGCAGTTCAATAAAGGCTGCTGCACCCCTGTTAAATTACTTCGACTTATTATTGACCATGCACCGATGTCGACACTTCGCAGACATGGTGGATCGAGCGATGATGCATGTGGGAGGCACCCGCCTTGCGTGGTAAGACAAAGGGGAGCAAATGGCAGGGTTAGCTTACTTACCATGTAAGGCGAGATAATTGTTGTGCCAGGAAGAGCTAATTACTTGGTGCGGATGGCGGACACTGTATCTAAAAGATCCAGGACTTACGAGCAGATCAGGAAGCAGCTAGGCTTGCTGAGCGTTGTCATGCTCTTGCTTAGCGTTGCTGCGCTCTTGTGATCACGTGATCTTTATCCTTGATCAGCGCATCTAAATGTCACACCATCAGTTGGATGCATAATTTTGCGCTCTTGTGAGCATGTGCTCTTAATCCTTGATTGATCAGTACATCTGCGTGTCACACCATCAGTTGGATGCATAATTTTGCGCTCTTGTGATCACATGCTCTTTATCCTTGATCAGTACATCTAAATGTCACACCATCAGTTGGATGCATAATTTTGCGCTCTTGTGAGCACGTGCTCTGTATCCTTGATCAGCACATCTAAATGTCACACCATCAGTTGGATGCACGATTCTGCGCTCTTGTGAGCATGTGCTCTTTATCCTTGATCAGCGCATCTTAATGTCACACCATCAGTTGGATGCATAATTTTGCGCTCTTGTGAGCATGTGCTCTTTATCCTTTTTCAGTACATCTGCGTGTCACACCCCCTGTTGGATGCGTTTTGTTGTAATCTTGTGAGCACGTGCTCTTTATCCTTGATCAGCGCAACTAAGTGTCACACTTGGCACCTTACAGGGTTCCTACCATTTATTGGCAGTCTACTAGGCCAGACAGGTGGGTTTTTGCTGACTTCATGGGATCAAGATCTGATTGTTTGTGAGATTTGCCTTCAATGCAGGCCAGTCTGAATAGCCTCTATTAATTACACTTCCTACACACGTCTGTGAGGCCTGTGCATTCAAAGCAGGCCAGTCTGAATAGCTTGTGTGCCGCAACACAGGTCTGACGTGACGGGCTTCTGCTTCATGGATGGGACCACTACCACGGATTGCAAGCCAGCCACTGCGGTAAGATGGCGGCAGCTTTGCAGTAACATGATGCAGCAATTTAACAGACATGGTTATGGTTAACGCACATCAGATCTGCTTGATTTGCACACGGGCAGCCTTGGTATATTATAACAAGCGCATCTTAGTTCCTACATGGTTTGAGGCACGTGACAAGAAAATAATGAGTGAAGTCTCACCCGTTTTGCTCATGCTTCTTACTGGAAATGATTGGTGAGTTCAGGAGGAAATTACTGAGTGGAATTTTACCCGTTTTGCTCATGCTTCTTACAGGAGATGATTGATGAGTTCAGGAGGGGCTTGCAGCTGTGCATGCAACTCGCGAGCGACATTGGCGTGAACGAACATGCGGTATGCGCTCTTGGTATTGTGCAGATGTTCATGTTAAGATGTTAAGATAAGGCGATAATAAAAAAAGGGGGGAGCTTAGCTAGTTTATGCATTGAGGGCTCACGGTCTGGTACAAACCATTGACTTACTTTGCTTGCTGCAAATTGCTGTGTTGCAATGAGAAACAACCTGGAATTTCACACCGAACATGTCTGAGGGCCTCAACCAGATCATCGGCGATTGGTCGTTAAATGTCATTGGAATGAACCTGAACATACCTCGCTGGCCTGACAGGTTGTGCCTCACTTGGATGAGTCCACGCGCCTGTCTTCTGCTTGGCGGAATGCTGTGGTGGTCTCCCCCACGCAAAAGTGAGTGTTTTTACCCCCCACTCATTAGTGAAGAACTTGTAAAGAGAGGGAGCCAAAATCATCCAGTATCCCATCTGCAAGCCTGAATGTGTGACACTCATCTGCACGCCCGCAGCTACAAAATACACGCACACACAAACACGATGCAGGTACAAGGGATTCACGTACGAGGAAGCCCTCTTGAACCCCATTGCTGATGCCCTAGGATCCGTCGCTAAGCCTTGGACCAAAATCTACTTTGCGTTACAGGTACACATGATCATGAAATCAGACAAATAAAAGAATGAAATGAAATGAATAAATTATTCAGGCAGTGAGAAATTTATCCCCTCTGTAAATAAGCAGAAGGAGCTTTATTAATGGATTCGGTGTCCATCCATGGGGGTTTCTGCAGATGCTGCCTTGTGAGATCAGTCGTCCGTTTAGAAGCACTAGAATGCTCATCGATTACAAATAATTTTTTCAAGAATTCGTCAGGGATCTAGGAACTAAACAAACTGAGCGTGCTTAGACAAATGCTGTTTACAAGAATCCTGCCTTGACAACACTGTGCACAAAAAAAGCCAGCAGATGGCGCATATGAATTACATCAATAAGATCGATCCCCTGCTCACTCATCTGCCCATGCAGGGTGAAATGAGTGCCACTGTGATGCGCTACCCCCGTGAATATTCAAGTCTGATCCCCAGAGTGCGTCAGCGCATCATCCGTGCTGCAAAGGCTGTTGGTGTTGACTTGGCTGAGGAGCAGGTGCGGCGATTTGACTGGGTTATGACGGTTGGAAAATTGCCAGTCGTTTCTTGGTCTGGCGACTGTCAGTAGTGAACATCATAACACTGCCACGGTTTCAAGCGTATGAATACTGGAAAGATGCGAGTCGTTTCTTGGTCTGGCAACTGTCAGAAGTGAACTTCATCATAACACTGCCACTGATTCAAGCGTATGAATTATGAATACTGGAAAAATGCGGGTCATTTGTTGGTCTGGCTACTGTCAGTAGTGAACTTCATCATAACACTGCCACTGATTTAAGCGTAATAATTATGAATACTGGAAAAATGCGGGTCATTTGTTGGTCTGGCAACTGTCTGTAGTGAATGTTATAATACTGCCACTTATTTCAAGCGTCGTTACAAGACAATTCAAAGACAGAAGTGGTCTGCAATCCTACCCAACTTTGCGTTCTCAGTTTACATCGTTTCTCACTGCTGCCCATTTTTCGTCTGTCGCGTACCAATTTGCCACTCCTCGATGCACACACCCACAAACCAGGATCCATCCACAAACGCACTTTTTCCAGGTCCAGATCGGGCTGAGCTGGAATTACAACGCCATCACACCTGGCGAGGTGGACGCAGAGCTCACACCTGAAGTCGTGGCTGCCCAAGGAGCCATTGATGACATTGTGCCTACAAATGGGCGGGGATTGCTCCAGGACCGCTCATCTTCCGTCCGTGTGTCCATGTGAGTAACGTAGAAGTAGAGCAGTTGCATTCATACGTTGATTGTGTGTGTTTGGGTTACCAAGGGTCTTTTTTCGTGTGCTGGAGCCATACACTCTTTGTTTGGATCACAATGTCCAATTGCAAGTAGTGTGCACTGGATAATAAAAAGGGCCTCCTGTTCTATAGATCAGAACCAAAACAATTTCGAAATGGCCACCAGCCATGGCTTGGCAATTCTTAGTCTGTGTTTTAAGTTGCAGTACAGCTACACAACGTTAAGCTGCAGTATGGCAACACAACGTTAAGTTGCAGTAAGTTGCAGTTTAGCTACACAACGTTAAGTTGCAGTATAGCTACACAACATTAAGTTGCAGTAAGTTGCAGTATAGCTACACGACGTTAAGTTGCAGTAAGTTGCAGTTTAGCTACACAACATTAAGTTGCAGTAAGTTGCAGTTTAGCTACACAACATTAAGTTGCAGTAAGTTGCAGTTAAGCTACACAATGTTAAGTTGCAGTAAGTTGCAGTATGGCAACACAACGTGCCCAACACATCAAGTTCAACCAAGTCTCACGTACGTTCAAGGATCAAGTTGCTTTTCACTGCCCTTGATCAATACACAGCCTAGCCAGAATTCATTATGCATGTGAGAAACAAGCATCCTTCAACCCTCCTTATAAAAACAGTTCAGGGCAACGTAGTTTTTGCTGTGTAACCACCAAACTAAACCAATTTGATGAAGCAGGTGTGCGCATCGCGTGTGATTTGTGATGTATGTGTAATCTAGGCATCCAGAAGTAATCGATAAGGCTGGCCTTGACCAATTTGATGAAGCAGGTGTGCGCATCGTGTGTTGTATGTGACCAATTTAATGATGAAGCAGGTGTGCGTCTTGTGTGTGATGCATGTGTAATCTAGGCATCCAGAAGTGAATAACAAGGCTGGCCTCGAACGTCATGCTAGTAAGCTGACACTCCCACAGTGCCGACGTCTTCTCTGCGCTCCTGCCCCCAACGTTATCTTCCTCCAGTCGAGACAACACGCCTCTGGATGCCATTGGCCCTCAAGTTACTCCCGGTGCTGCATCTGCACCCACACTAGCACCTCCTGCTGGAGAGGCCCTGGCTGAGGCAGGCAGGAAACGCAAGTGAGTCCAAAATGCACTTACATGTCACTCAACAACACATTGTACTCACAGTGGGGCTGTGTGAAAGTAGAACGCAAGTGAGTTCAAAATGCACTTACATGTTACACAGCGACACATTGTACTCACAGTGGGGCAGTGTGAAAGTAGAACGCAAGTGAGTCCAAAATGCACTCTCATGTTACACAACAACACATTGTACCCACAGTGGGGCTGTGTGAAAGTAGAACGCAAGTGAGTTCAAAGTGCACTTGCATGTTATACAGCGAAACATTGTACCCACAGTGGGGCTGTGTGAAAATAAAACGCAAGTGAGTTCAAAATGCACTTACATATCATACAGACAACACATTGTACTCACAGTGGGGCTGTGTGAAAGTAGAACGCAAGTGAGTTCAAAATGCACTTGCATGTTATACAACTACACATTGTACTCACAGTGGGGCTGTGTGAAAGTAAATATTGTGGCATTGCTGCTGTGTTGTACGTAGACAGTTCCGTGTGTTCCATGATGGCAGTGTGTGGCGCTCTTTGAATGTATGATGATGACAGTGTATGGCAGTGGGTAGTGACGCTCTTGACTGTATGGTAATGACAGTGTACCAGCAGTGGGTAGTGACGCTCTTGACTGTATGGTAATGGCAGTGTACAGTAGTGTGTGGCGTTCTTGACTGTATGGCAATGACAGCGTATGGCAGTGAATGGCGCTCTTGAATGTATGGCAATGACAGTGTACAGAAGTGTGTGGCGCTCTTGACTGTATGGTAATGGCAGGTTACAGTAGTGTGTGGCGTTCTTGACTGTATGGCAATGACAGTGTACCAGCAGTGGGTAGTGACGCTCTTGACTGTATGGCAATGACAGTGTACAGTAGTGTGTGGCGTTCTTGACTGTATGGCAATGAGTGTGTACAGTAGTGTGTGGCGTTATTGACTGTATGGCAATGACAGTGTACCAGCAGTGGGTAGTGACGCTCTTGACTGTATGGCAATGACAGTGTACAGTAGTGTGTGGCGTTCTTGACTGTATGGCAATGAGTGTGTACAGTAGTGTGTG
>Ga0307968_1002074_pt1 | contig 16545 bp, 18 predicted proteins | sample OrgLakmetagen650_FD_201834 | JGI IMG/M metagenome (GOLD analysis project Ga0307968, IMG submission 201834) | Saline water microbial communities from Organic Lake, Antarctica - #650 | ecosystem: Environmental > Aquatic > Non-marine Saline and Alkaline > Saline | place: Antarctica: Organic Lake... | reverse complement strand
GCGTGTGCGTGTGCGTGTGCGTGTGCGTGTGCGTGTGCGTGTGCGTGTGCGTGTGCGTGTGTGTGTGCGTGTGCGTGTGCGTGTGCGTGTGCGTGTGCGTGTGCGTGTGCGTGTGTGTGTGCGTGTGTGTGTGTGTGTGTGTGTGCGTGTGTGTGTGTGTTTGTGTGTGTGTATGTGTGTATGTATGTGTATGCGTGTATGTGCGTGTGTCTTCGTGTATTTGCATGTGTATGTATGCGAGCGTGCATACATACGTGCATGAGTGTCAATGTGCGTGCTTGTGTATCCACGTATCCACAAGTTTGAGCGTTTTCTTGTGTATGTGTGATTCTGCATGTGCATGTTCAAGGGCATAAGTATCCATGCGCCCGTGTGTGTGTATGCTTGTGTGTGTGTGTGTGTGATGTGTCCAAGTGTAACTGCACACACATTATGTGTGCCAGGTGTGCGTGTTCAAGTGCATGTGCACTTACGTGTATTGTGCGAGCAATTGCATGGATTAATTTCACACGTTCTGTGGAATTGTGCACGTTTTGCTCTGTTAAGTGTACGGAATTTATTGGTGCAGAGTGTGCTCTCTATTTGCTTGCAAGTACTAGTGCAAAAGCTTTGTATCGCCATGCATTGAGTTGCCTGTTTTGAATGCATGTGCGTCAACCTCTAATTAATCCATTCCCTTGCAGGGGCTTGCGGCGCTGAAATCGTCGACAGATGAGCCATCTTCCCTCAACTCATCAGGCAGTCTCTATCAAACTGGAGTTTTCTCTGCTTCTACCCTACACGTCAGCAGCCCTGCAGGTGTCCTGCCCTTCCTGCCTGAGTTGGAATACAGTGAGGAAGAGGTGTGTGTGTGCGTTTGCAAGTATATGGGGGTTGCCCTTTACGGCTGCTGGTCATTGCTTTTTTAACAAGCAATTAATGGAACGAGGCTTTGACATACTTAGAGATGTATGTATTATCACTCGACACTCAATTCCTCCAAAAGAGCAACGTCTTGTCAGCCATTGCAGTCTGCTCATTCCTCTTTAAAACGCTTAATAAAAAGACAAAAACTTTTGGCTGAAATACTAATTTCGCTCTTGCAATGTCAAGAGCACTCTGTGGAAACATGGCTGTAAACGACAGGTGCAGCTCAGGAAGGAGATCTCCGTTGCAAAGGCCTGCAAAGACGAAATCGCTGCGGTGGACCTTGCGCATTCATTAGCTGACTTGATTTCAGGAGACAAGCGCTGCCGTGGACACGAGGCTGAGCCAATGTATAATGCGGTGCTGAAACGCAAGCGCAAACGGCTCGGGAACGATCACGCAGAAACTGTGATGGTGACGCAGAAGCTGGCTAGGTAGGCAGGGGCTCCCTTTCACATGTTTATTTTGGCTTTGAATGAGAGTGCAGTCACTTAGTTGTAGAGCTGTTGGGGTTGGTCCTGCGTGTGTGAGCAAAAAGCTTGTGATCTTGTGCCTGTACGTAGGTGCGCGTATGTATCAGATGTGGTGTTATATTTGCTGGTGCATTGCAGTGGCCCACCGATGCTTTGCCCTTAGCAACTTTTTTTGGGGGGGGGGGCAGGCCCTCCATGCGCAAGCGTGAGCTTGCTTGCTCTGCATAGTGAAATGCGAGGTGCATCAGATCAAGAGTGCCTTGATTTACCTTATAGTTTGCAAGGCATCTTCCCTGTGGAACAAGCCGACTATGTAGCTTGTTCTGATCATGACTGTTAATCACAATCTCATTGATGGCGCTGATTTTGTCCACAAATTCGCCATGCAGCCCCACGCCAACAAATTTCTGGAGTAAAATGCCAAAAACCCATGCCTCAAATTACACTTGGTTTGGTGCTAATGACAGGACTCAGATAGTCTATCATGGCTCCAACTTTCCACTAGTGCTGTGGTGCAATGTGAAGTGCCTGAGCCACACGGTTCACCTTGGAGTGTGTGTGTTTGTATGCAAATTGTGTGCTGTGTGTGTCACGGCATATATAAACATGCATGCACTGTGTATAATCATGTGCTTGTGAGTAAACCGAACAATTGAGTGCATGCTTGTGTGACGTGCAAGCGCGTCCCTGTGTGTCCTTACGTTATAGTTTACACACGCTAAAGGATCTGGTGCAGTCAAAGCAGGGTTGTTCGGTTCGTTTTTTGGGAGCAAGGGTTCAATAAAGTTCGTGAAAGTTCTAGAACCCTCAAACTGTTCAAAGGGTTCGATGCGCAATTTTGGGAAACAGGCCCTCGGGCTCCTCCCCCCACCTTCAAATTTTCCCAATTAGTTGTGTACAGAATGAAACCATGTCATCATTGTAGAGCAGAAAATGGAGAGCCATAAAGTGCAGTGCAAGTGCCGTATTGTACAAGTCCTTAGCAGTTCAGAAATGTGTGACAAGTGTGGCCTCAAGACCAAAGAAACCTCCTGGCCTGATACAGGTTGCAGATCATATCTCATTCATAAATCATTGAACATGTTACTTTTACTGCAAGGAAAGAGTGGGACTGAACTGGGGGGGGCTGCTGTCCCTTGCAATTTTGACAGACGCATGCTGTAAAGTTCGACGAACTCTCAAAAGTTCGTCGAACTTTGACCAAACTCCGAACAGCACTTTTCAAATTTGTTAAAATGCGTGAAAGTTTGTGAACCCTAACTTTTGGCCGAACCTCGACTGAGCAACCCTGAGTCAAAGCTTAATAGGCTTGCAAATGCAGCCGCTATTGTAGGAAGATTGAGCTACATCTGTCAGAGTTGAGAGACAGAGCAATCCTACTGTGTGTGAGGTCAACAATACTTAAATGTTTTGTTGGAGTCATTATCCATCATTTCAAGCAAATGTAGTATGGAAAAAGGTTTGATAGATTTGTTATGTTAAATTGAAGCAACAAGTATTATGCAAAATTGTCACCTGCTATGTGCATTTGTCTGCATATGCCTGCGCCGTGCCACGCTGTGCGTCACTCTCCATCCAACCACCAACATGTCCGTGCAACGCTTTGTCTAAACCTTCTGGTTGCAGGGTAAATATGACTTTCCAAACAACCAGCTTCTTTGTAGCGCAAATAAGATGTCACCTCCTTGCTCTGTGCAGGTGCCTCATAAGCCAAGATCGCTTTAAAGAAGCAGAACCGTATTTCAAGCAGGTAAAATACGAGATTTGTTTTGAGCAGGCAGAAAGTGAAGGGTAAAGTGCTGTGTCATCTTCTGTCAGCATGCAGGTGTGGATGAAAGGAGTCTCTGCCATGTGTTTTATTCCCCATCTGGCTCTGCTTGAAGAGCAAGCCAGCAAACCTGTGAATGTTGTCCACAATTGCAACACCCATGTCGGTCAACATTGATAAATATATACAACCAGTTGAAAGTAGTGTCTATTCCCTTGCTGTCAGCCACAAGCACAGCTGGTTCCCTTCATAGATGGCTAAAAATTGGCCGGAATTAAATGTCTACACACTGTAGGTGCTAGAAGTGTAGGGCTGGATCATTTATTTACAGTGTGAACATAGATACAGAACGATCAGCATAGAGTCTCAAAATATACTTTCATTGTATATACATCGATAACTCACAAGGCTGGGGCTAGTTTTAAGCATAGCTTTGGTGCTGAAGCAGGTTCTTGAAGCAAAAGCTAAAGCGTCAGGCACAAGTAGCCATGAGGCATTCAAGGCGCGGACAGAATTGGCCTCATGCATCTCAAATGAGGTCCGTAAGACCCTCAGCTCAAGTCTTCGCTTCCAAATGGCCGCAGGTGTGTGTGTATGTGGGGAGGGGGGGCGTGAATGTATATTTGTGTGTGTGTGTAAATATGTGTCTTGGATATGTCTGCGCGCACTCTTGCTGCCTATATGGATTGCTGAAAATTTGCAAGCTTTGAAGCAAGCACCCAAGACAGGAAGTGTGCATGACAAGATGATTAATTTTGTCGGCTTAACTAATACTGCTAGTTCAAGTGCTTTTCTCGCTTCTTATTTCAACCAGTTGGGATGAAATTGTACAGGATCCTGCTAAGTTTGGACAGGCCACAGAGATAAGTGGAGACATCCCATTAAGTGAAGTGTCCATGATAATTACATATTTGGATACTTAACTTGCAAGTATGACCTCAATGTGAGCAAAGCAGCGGTTAAATCTGGCCTTTTTTGTGTATTCAAGTGCAAGAGCATGCTGTGTATAAACCTGGCCACCTTCAAAAAAGCTTCAACGCAGTTTCATGTATCATAAGTTGCCGTACATGGAGGTTCGATGCCGAAACATGGAGGTTCGATGCCGTACATGGAGGTTCGTAAATAATAATTAGTAATCCACAATACAAGCTTATGCCAGGGGCACAAAGATCTAACCGTTTGACCCAATGCAAGCCTGTGCGAGGGCCTTTGGCCCTCGGAGCTGCACATGTATGCAAATCAGGGCTGTGCAATGACACCGTCATAGCAATTTTGCTCCGTAGTCTTGGAACGGCTGATGGTCCCTCAGAACGTCAAAACGTCAAAACGACGGTGTTCCAAAAAAGACGGTGTCTATCGTCCAGATGGTCGAGGGGACCGTACACCGTAATTACTGTGTAATCCTTTTTGCTGTGAAAAGTTGAGACCAGGGTTCGAGTCCTCGTCAAGACACAAACTTTTTGCTATTCTTTTTCCATTCCATTCCTTTCCCTTTCATTATTACACCAATCGTTTGTTTGTACAAATAACACGCATGCAACATTTAGTAATAAGGAGAAAAGAGCCTAAATGGTCATTTTGGGGTCAACATACCATTCTTTGGACTTTTTGCAATTTTTGGACCTACCGTCAACCGTATTGTCATGCGCCGTCATGACGGTCCCCAAAATTTGAAATGGCAGTCTGGCACCGTCATTTACGGCGTCAAGCGTCAGACCGTAATTTGACAGATCGTACCGTCACACCGTCATTGCACAGCCCTGATGCGTATGCACACGTGTGCCCGCGTGCGTGTATGTGATTGTTAAGAGGACTTGATGCACCCTCCTGAGGGTTGGACTTGTAATTATTGCTTCCCCATTAGTCAAAACCTTCTTCCAGCCTCCCTGCTGCTGATGCCTGGAGTCAGCCTAGGCCTGCCTCTTCTTTGCCGCTGTCCCCTGCAACAAGCTCTGCATGTGACTTTGCTGCCTCCTCCTCAGCTGCCTTCTTCTCACTTGCTGTCCGATTACTAGGATTAAAAAAGTCTGCAACCCCAAGCTATTTTACCCCTTGGGGGCCTTGGGGGGTGGCTTGGGAGGCCCACTCGGCCTGTCCCATTCACTGTTAGTAATATCTAATCTACCCCAATGTAAGTCTGCGAGGCCCTTGACTTTATTACTTAAATGCTCCTGACTCCCTGCGAGTGGGTCAAAACCGTTTGGGGTACGCAGTGATATACGGCCTGTACGGTAGTCAGCTTCAGTATTATCAAGATCAAGCAATACACCTGATCACCCTCCTCGACAATGCTCTACCTTCTTCACCTTCCCATCTCCTCAGTGCGTGCGGAGGCTGCTCGAGAAGCTGAGGCCCAAAAGAGGCAGCAGCAGCAGCAAGAACAGGCGCTGCTTGCAGCAGCGACAGCTAGCCAAGCACCTCGCCCGCTGACCATTGAAGAGGGTGCCTGCCAGGAGGCACTGATGGCTGTATTACAGCAGGCGGAGAAGGAGGAGGCAGTTGGCTTAGGAAAAGACGGTAGGGTATGCATCTTCCTTCATTTTAGCCACGTCCCATGAGCTTTTGGCTTCCTGGAGAGCACTCTTTGTCCACTTCTCTGTAGATTCTTCTTTAAGCGCTCATTTATGAGGCCATGTTGGCTAGAGCATTTGTTATGATGATGCTTTATGACGCTCATTGTGTTCCAGAACCGTACTCTTGATTTTCATACTTGAGCATCTGTTTTGCTGCGGAACTTTCGCATCTTGATGTACTGTACTTTTTTCATGTAGAATAACCTCTCTTACACCTCAGCATGATGTCATATCCCATCTCGAGCACTCTTTTCACTGCGCAGGTGACCTGGTCGATGCAATCCACTGTCTTCTCCGTTTTGCTGCAACAGAAGGGAGGCAAGGGGCGCATTCAAAGGCTGAAGCATTGAGTCGAACGGTGGGAGAGACATTTGAAATGCACTTAAGCAGTTGAACAAATACTATTTGGATCAATGAATCTTCTATGCAGTTCTGGTCGTAAGCTGCTAGCGTTCCAACTCCAAAACCAGACTGCTGCTCTTGAGATATTGGGCTAGCTGCAAGAGCAATTCAGTGCATGTGCCTTTGCGTAAGGTACACAAATGCGTCAACCTTCAACCGTACAGGTCCTTGATCACTCCTTTTCTTTGATTAATTTAGGGAGCGCTTTCCACTGCCTGTGTTTCTTTTATCTTAACTTTACCTACTTTACTTTGTCCTTTGTCACAGGCCCTTGAGGCAACTGAGCGGTTAGAACTGTGCTGGAGCATGGACCCGTCTTCAACACGCAAGGAAGTTTTGGATCCAGGAACTCGGTACAAGGCCAAGTATAGGCTTGCTCAGAGGTACTTCACGGCACTTGATTGCAAATCTTTGAATTAAATAGGGGAATGATCCCCACTCACGCACAGGGGTGTCCAGCAGCTGCCGCCTCCAGAACGCTACACCAAAAAAACACTGTTGTGAGCACTTCACACATTTCCGATGCTCGGCAGCACTTGTCACTATTCGCCACCTGTGAGCCGTCCCTTTCATATCTTCTGCTGTCAAGTCAAGCAACTGCAATCGCTAAATGGCCGAGGCATCTTTTTGTTGGTGCTGCAGTGTCCAGTGTCAGCCTGGGAGAGGTGGTGAGGGAGCCTTAATGCACCAAAACAATTTTACAGAAATGGCGGCCATATCAGGAGAGCCTGCTACAATGGTAGGTTGACCCTTTTCAGTCATGGATTGACAAAGCTATCAAACAACAGCCACCTGCTCAGGGTCAGAAGCAAGGTGGCCTGGGGCCTTGTTTGCATTTGGCATGCAGCTGCAGACGAGCCCATTCACAAACGGGACATATCACACGTGTCGCTAATATTGCACACACCACATTCTGGGAGATTGGATGGGACAATGTGTCAGTGTTGTTCCAATGCTACTTCCGCCCCAACCAAATAACTTGTATCTGTGCGCAAATGAAAAAAGAGATGCATCTTTACCCTTAAGGATTCCTACATACCATGCCACCCTGCGCAGTTGAGCACCTTGCCTCCTGGCGAGGCTGCCGCACAATTGCAGCATCAAGCTTTCTCACAACTGCAGCAAGAAGCAGCAGCGGCTTGTGCAAAGCTGGCAGCTGCTGAGACCCAGGTGAGGTCACAGACAGATGTGAGAAGTGCACACACGCACACAGCTACAATCACACAAACGTGGACAGCTTGTACTCAAACACATGCACGTGCGTACACAAAGTACACACGCCTAAGGGGAGGAAGTGCCTCTAGAAGTCTCATTGTGCAAAATCATAGTCAGCTACAGATATATCATCAAGTGTATACAGACCACTGGCGGGATCACAACTACCAAGCAAAAAAAAGTGGAGGCTGACCTTACTACTGTAATATCCCTGTACCATGGCATACCAAAAGACCTGAGCAAAAAAGGGTCAGCCTCCACCCTTGCCTGTCTTTCTCTAAAGGCCTCACAGCTTTGCACAATGCAGGGACTTAGTCAGTTGGAAGCAGTGCATGTGTGCCTAGGCAGAACCACGCTCCATGCCTGCTTCACACGTGCTTTTGCCGAGCAGGTGTTCACTCTCATGCAACAATTGGCAGACAGCAAGGCAGCTGCTCAAGAAGCGAGTGATACCCATCAGCAGGTCGCCAATGCGGAGGCTAAGTGCATGGAGCAACAGCGTACAGCAGAGGCCCTGTTTGGACAAGTAGGTGGTTCATTTGCATGTGCATGTGTGGTACTTATTACACATGCTGGCTGCACATTCCTCGACTCAAAAAGTGGGGTTGCATCATGATATGTGTAACAGAGGCTCCTTGCAAGCACATTGTAAAGTGTTGGCCACCTATTGTGCAGTTTGTTGTAGCTGTTGCTGCAGAGTGGCGTGGATTGATTGCGTGATCACAGGTGGGGAGCTTACAGCAGCAGGCAGTTGAGGCAAATTTGGAAATCGATGGCCTACATTCTGAATTGAACAGTTTGAGGGAGCACTTGGCAAGCAAGGAGGAGCACTTGCAAGCAGAGTTAGAAAGCGAGGCACTACGAGCCGAGAACTTCCTGCTACAGCTGGCAAACAAGGAAGAGCTCTTGCAAGCAGCCCTGCAGCATGAGCGTGATTACGACACGACACAGGTGGGACGCCCCACCCTTTGTGCCCTTTTTCTCCCAACGTAGTAAGGTCATCCCACACTTTGCCGCGTATTGTCTAGCTGCTCTTCCTCACCTCGTTAGCCAGATGGATCTCCATGTGTTTTTTTCCTGAGAATTTGCCAGAGGAGCCTCTTTCAAGAGGGAAAGCTGAAGTACTTCAAATGTAGAATTTGACGTATGGCGACTGGCTCCCACTCTTGAATCTAGTGTCTGACCTTATATTAGGATACAGTTATTGCTGTCACACACACTAACTCAGGCTGCTGAGACATGTGCCAAACTATTGGTGGCAGAGGAGCACGCAGCAGAGGCAGAGGCTGCAGCACAGCTTTTGCACGAAGAAGTTGAGCGCCTGAAGCTGCAGAACATGTCTTTGGTTCCCGAGGTGAGGAAGCGGTATCTGTGTGACACGCACAGGGTTGGCCAGGCTCGTAAATGTGCACCATATGTGACCGTATTCATAATAAATTCCCTGATTAAGATGCCGTACATGCACCTTGTATACGTATCTATGTATGCTTCTAGCCGATCCTAGACACGCATCATGCATCTTTTAGAGGATTAAGTGCGGCTGTGTCACACTGGTGAACATTTTTTATTAAAGGATGGTCAGGAGGTAGCACGATCTGTTGGGTACTGTGGGGCCAGACGTACCTTGAAACGTGCTCACAGGCTTCCGCTGCCTCCTCACAGCTGAGGAGCATGATGCAAAGGGTGGCTGAGGTAGAAATGTCAAACTCCGACCTGGCCGCTAGATTGCAAACTTCTAAAGCACATGTGAGTTGCTTCATCACAGGGTAGTGTCTCAAGGTTGGCTGTAGGGGTGGCTTCATGAAGGAAATGTCCCTGCAGCCCTGCACTTGGTATCTTGTTGTGTGGAAATCTGTCTGTTTGCGTGCGTGTTATAGGGCAACAGGAAGGCACACAATCAAGCAGAGAAGATGATCGGCAAATCACGCATGATGATGTAACGGATTTTTCGCGACAGGTTTCAGAGCTGGAACGGCTACAAGCAGAAAACCAAATGCTAATGGGCAGGCAGGGGCAACTGGAATGCGACATAAGGTATGTTGCAAGCAGAAAGAGCTGTGTTTGACCACATTCACATCTCGTCTTTTTTATGCCGCTGCCACGCACTTTTTTTCCTTAGCACTTAATTTCACGGAGTTTGCATGTTTGCCATTACAGGGACTTGCTTGAGGGTACTGCGGGACAGATAGGTCATAGCAACTCAAAGCAAAAGATTCAGTATCACCTTCGCTTGAAGCAGGTATGCACCTTAGGTGTCACTTGATCAGATCTAGTGTGTTGACCAATCAATGTACAGCATTGTACAGCTGTTCAAAGCTGTACAATGATTTAGGTCCTGGCTAACTACAAATGTAAGGTAAGGTAAGGCTACTCTGCCGCATGTGTAACTTGCCTGAGGTTCTAGACTTTGTCGTGGATCCTCGTCTTTCAAATGGAGCTCCTTAGAGTGTTTTCCATGCCCAATTCTCCAGACACTTTCTTTCATTTCCTTCAAGTAAGTCGTGTGCCCCTTTTGCAGTGTGCCCCTTTTGCAGTTTGGCCCTGATTTCCGTGCAATAGATCCCCATCATTGCATGTTAAGTTGCAAGCAGAAAAGAAACTTTGACAGTGGCGTTGACTGACAAATGGTGCTCTTTGTGTACCTTGTCTTGTTCCCAAATTTTATTTGCACGTGTCGCATGCTTCAGCATGACCTCTTTTTGTGCTGCAGGAGTTGGAAGAGCTGCGCCACCAATGCACATTGCTGCTGCGTGAAAAATTCCACCTAGAACAGTGTGTCAGGTGCGAGCTCTAGCTGAAAAGTTTTGCGTGTAACCGCCCCCTTGTTGGTCGTGGGACCTGATTGAAAGTAATATACTGTACTTACATCCCACGCAGTTTGTCACTAATAAGTTTCATGTTTGATACATAAGGGCATCGCACAGCTTGCACTGATGCAAAATAACAGGCTTTCTCAGGGTCTTAGGCTCAGTTCCTGATGGAAACATTTTTTTATACTTAGGGTTGGCCAGGACCGTATATATACACCGTATATGACCGTATATTTGGTGAATTTCCTGCCAAAAATACCGTATATACACCGTATATATATGGTTTTGGCCAACCCTGTTCATACTCTCAAAACGCCACTTTCCCAAGTTTGCTTGATAAGGTGTGCTCGTTTTTGCGCTTGCCTCTAATTTTGTACTGATTATGCCGTTAATCAAGATAGGGACCCTGCTTTGGCTCGTATTGAGTTAGGCAACAAGGCGTTGGGATTTATTGACCGGGTAGCCGCAAACGTTGCACTGTGTACAAGAGGTGTCACGGATTATCAAAGGTGTCACAGATAGTCAGCATTCACACCTAGAACAGTCGGCAGAACAATGTTGCTGTTTGAGAATCCTGGTACCGAGCTCCCCTCTACTTTACACCCTTGTAACAGAACAATGTTGCTGTTGGAGAATCCTGGTACCGAGCTCCCCTCTCCTTTACACCCTTGTAACAGGACATTGTTGCTGTTGGAGAATCCTGGTACCGAGCTCCCCTCTACTTTACACCCATGTAACAGGTGTTTCGTGAATAACCAGCAACAGCCTGTTTGCCTCTGTTTCAACTCATGCATGCACCATCTAAAAGATGTTTTCTGACATATGCAGGTATCTTTCTGCACGCGCACGCCTAAACAGGCTTCCCCACCTGCGCAATGAGCAGAATGCTTATGGTGGCAAACGTAATGCCGCCCAATTTGTCCTTCCATCCTCTTTGGCCCCGGCAAGTATTGCCTCAGTGTGTTTATATTTGACTAGTTGCATACCTGTATACTGTGTCCCTCCAGGCTCAGCTGTTATCTTTCACAGAGTTTAGAAATGCTATCCATGAAGGCAGAGAAAGGCACTCCTCTCATAAAATTGTAACTAAGAGCCACTGGATAAACGTGCAAATTACATATTTCATACTTAAGGGTGGGTCCTCACCTCGCCAAGACTCACCAAGTGCGAGGCTTGCCGAGCCTCGGCGAGCATCTTCCCCGGTGTGGAAGACACTCGTCGTCCAGCGAGGGTGTCCACTTTCAGGGGGGAATCAGCCCCATCTCCCCAAAAAATCCCAAAAAATCCCAAACCAAAAATAATATATCATTAAATGATTGAGCATATATCAGACTGAGGAAGAGGATTTTGAGTGTATGGACTTGGATGGGGAAGGGGCTGTCATCTATGGCACTCAGTCCTACAATAGAGAGTCTCTAACATCTATTGATGTCTTCCAGCACGTCAAGGGCTGCAAAGAGAAGGGTAAAACCTGGTGGTGGTAGGGTGTGCAATGCGCGTGGTGCTGTGTTTTTGAAGGGGGACTCTGAAGTCATCTGCCAGTTACAGTGCAAATGCTGTGACACGTTTCTCAGCCCCTCCAACCCCTCCAATGCCTGCAAGACACCATTAAAGAGCAGGAACTGCAGCGGGTATAGGGAGGGTGTGAAAAATGGGCTCATTCCTGTAGAGGAGCAGCCAGCAGCAGCAGAAGCAGGCCCTAGCAGCAGCACCATGTAGCCCAGCAGCAGCAACAAAAGGCAAGCCCTGGGCCTCAGTCAGCAGCGGTTGGACGACTTGCAGGCAGGCAATCAAGGAGAAGTCCATTGAGCACTTGGGCCTTTTTTCTTCAACAGCAGTGCCACTCCACATCTTCGAGGAAGCAGTAGCGTAGTTTATGGGGCAGTAATTGGCAGTGTGCAGCTGTGTGGGGGCGGAGGGGCAACCAAATTTTTTGATAACTGAAGTTTCCTGGCTGACACCAGGAGGGTATTTTTTATGGCACGTATACTTTTTGGGGTTGGCACCCCTGAGGCCCCCCCCCCCCCAACCCCCCCTTCCAGTGCCCCCACGCCCCCACCCAAACAAAAAGGGTGCCAATCTGCTCCTTTTTCAAATAGGCATCCACCTGCATAATCATCATTACCTAAAACTGAAGTGTTGCAGAGTTATGGGTCAAAAACTGAGATACGGACGCCCATGAACACGTGACCTACCAGGCACCCATAACTGGCTTGCACAGTCCCACAATGCTTTCAATTCTTCAGAATTCCACTGACTATCTCATGCTGGCACAATCCTGTAATTTTGGGGTATATTGCTGCTTCATTGGCTTGACTCACCCCGCGGCCTGCACCCGAGCGCGTGTGCCTCTGACTTTTGGACATGTCCACAGCCCCCCCCCCTTAACCCAGTTTGCTTACAAAGGGTGCCAATCGACTGAATTTGAGCTGAGGATTCGGATGATATATTTAAAATTTCGTAGGAGTGACCGAAGGAGGGGGGTCCAAAAATTTCTGGACCCCCCCCCTTCCGATTCGACTCAGATATATTTCAATCGATAGCTCTCGACATCAGGATTTCGAGTACATAATTTTTGATTAATTTGACACATGCCCTCCAAAAGTTATGCTTCCTACACCCTCCTGCTGACACGCCCATTATTTATACCAAGTCTTTTCATTAGTAGCATTTATTCTTTATAATATTACACCAGGAGTTAAAAAGGGTGTGCAACACTTTTGGGGGGGGTGTAACCGCTACCAAATTTCCTGGCTCACACGCACATTTTCCACCCGGTCTCAACGTTAAAATTCATTTATAAATTAATAGTATACGGACCTCAGAGACGTTCAATACGGTAAAATACGCATTAAATACGCAATACGCGTATAATACGGTACCGTATTTTATGCAATTTCGGGATGCCGGTTTTTGACCCAAAATTAACCCGATTCGCCCCAAAATTACCCAAAACGTCCCCAATTATTTTCCAATATATTACATGTTTTTAATATATGATATAATAGCATTGGAAGCTCACTAATAGACCGTCGCTGGGGCGGAAATTGCCTAAAAAGGCCAAAAAAGGCAAGTTTTGCAAACATATAATACGGCCCGATTTGTTCAATACGGTAAAATACGCGTTGAATACCATCGGCGTATTATAGAATACGCCGTATGACCCACCTGATATAATATATAAAGCTTCGGCTCAACCCGTTCAAGTTTGAGGAAGTGATTTTCTAACCGTAATTTCCAGCTAGTGCTCCCCGCAGCTGGTGCTCCTTGAGGCTTGCCGAGCCTCGCTGGCAAAGTCAGACATCCTATTTATCCACCCTTTTCTCATACTACATACTAAATTCTACTTTAGCTGTTGGCTGAAGACGTTTTCAGAAGGCTGTTGCTTGCTGCCTACTGGCATTCCTTTTCATGTGCAGAGCGCCAAGTTCATAACACCCATTGGGCAAAAGGCCATGAGGCTAGGGGCTCGAGCGCATGGGAACCATGCTGGGACTGTGTATGGAAGCATGGATCATGGCAAGGTAAGGAGCAATACTTTGCACTGTGTTTGGGCTTGCTCTTGTCTGCCCTGCATCAGCATCAGGCCTGTGCACTGTACGGTGTACGGCACGGTACGCTTTCTACTGTACGTTTCGTAAATTTGTAAATAAAGGCGTAATTACGATTTTGGAGGACTGTAACTTACCATAATAGCGTTAATATACTGTGCGGTGTGCGGTACGGTGCCAAGCTGGCACTGCCAGTGCAAAAATGGCCTCAGAAAGGCCTCTCCGCCCCAACACCTCCCATCTCCACCTGGAGCATGCTCCTCTTACGTGCTGACGCCACAGAAATGCTTCCCTGAACGACCCTGAGGCTGGGTTGGGGGGCTGCATCAGCTCGGGGAAGGGCCCAGTAGTGGCTTGCATGGAAACTTGAAGTCGGACGTGGGTAAATGATACCTGGTTAATTTGTGTTTTCTTCATAAACAATTGTTGCAAAAAGAAAAGAAATGTTTTGGGCCGAAATTGGAGCCAAACAGCCAAATACGGTCAAAATCGTATGGTGGCACCGTCTTGTACGGTCTGACACCGTAATTTTGGCTGATTGTGATTTGGACCGTACTGTACCGGGAAATTACGGTTGGTACCGGGTAATAACGGTGGAAAATCCAACTTTACGGCGGAAGTGCACAGGCCTGATCAGCATCATGTTTAGGATTAGCCGTAAACTATATTTGGTGGTTCTCCTGCCAAAATTGCAGTACATACATAATTATGTTCAACCCTAATAATGCTCTGTCCTGTGACTCAAACACATTCTTATTCAGGTTTGCACCAATACACCATCTATGATCAGGTCAAATACTCCCCTCCCCCCCTTCCCACAACCCCTGCAGAAGGAATTCCAAATTGCCATCGACATTGCCAGGCAACGCTCTTGCGCTTCAGCCATGGGGAGCATGGATAGCGTGAGGGACGATTCTAGCTTGAAGGCACCGGAAGGGGTCTTGCGTATCCCTGCAGGCAGGGATCCGTTGAAGGATAAAGGGACGAGCAGAAGGCTGTCATCTGATCAGACTGATAGCGGTGTGGTGCCAAGCAGCGGCAGCAGCAGCGCTGGGGTGGCTGAGGCAGACAGGGGTCGAAGAAAATCAGATGGCTCTAGCCTTTATCTTGAGCTGCTTGATGCAAGCAACAACAACAACGCGCTTGATAGTAGCAGGTGAGAGGGCTTATGTCAGCTGTCGTTGCACGTATGTAACGTGCTTGGCGGGTTTGAATTGTTGGGGTAATCAATTCTTGCGTGCCTGCACGTATAAATTGTGAAAAGTAGGAAGGAGGCTTCAAAGACAAACGTGAATTATTTTGAAAGTAGGAAGGAGGCTTCAGGGGCAAACTTGTGAATTTATTTGCCAGAAAGTCCATTTCTTTTTACCATTCCATTGGCAGTTTGGACCATGTTTACAAAGTGCATGCACTATACTCTTTTGGTAGGAACATGGTGTAGTATTTCTGGCCAACCCTATCCCTGAACATGGGTATTCCACGACGAAACACAGAGCCACCCTTCTATTCAGGGGCTTACCAGCTTACTTCTCACTCCTACTTTTGGCGCATGCAGGGTGTCCCCTTTTGTACAGCAAAGAAGAAGACAGCCAGATCACATGAATAAGAGTGGCGATGGAAGCCTGCATGCCAGACATAACCGCTCTAAATCTTCTGCAAGCATTACTGCCAAAGCAACACAAGTACGGCCTCCTGAAGATGGTGAGTGGCATGAGCAAGGCTTTTAAAGAGGCTGCAGTTCAAATACATTCATGACTTTTGACGTTTAGGTTGCTGTGTAGATTGCAGGTGATAAGGATAAAACGATGCTTGTTTGTGGCTACTGCAAGCATTGCATTCAGGGTAGCACTGTGGGTGGAGCTGGTTTTGAAAGTTTGCAGCACTGAGTACATTAAATATGCGATGCAGTGCGAGCCTTGGCGGCACTGCTGGAGTGTGTCCTTGTGCCTACACTACATGTTTTAAATTCGTGCTAAAACCGTTAAATTACAACTGCATACAATGTTAGCCAATCCCTACTTCTTATGCACTGTGCAGGTAATGGTACACACAGTGTGAGTGATTTGGAAGCACGCATCTTGAACAAGATATTTCAGGTGTGCAATCCTAGCTCATCATTGAAGGCCCCAACCAAACTATAGAAAGAAAACCTCGTTCGAGGCTGCATTACTATGTCATAATTCGCCTGTTTTTTGCCCCCCATTTCCTCCTGGTTTGAAAAGGGAGAGGATTTGAAATTGAAAGCTCAATGATATCGGTCTGTACCCACACACAGACACTTCTTTTTAGATGTTTGTATTTTTCCATTCCTGCTGTACAAAGTGGCTCCGGTTCTTAATGCTTTGGTTTTTATTGTCTTTAAATGTCACATTATACTTACCTACATAGTATGCAAAATATCTCAACAGCAATTTAACAAGTGATATTATTATGATAGTTGGCTTTGGGTGTGACTGTTTAAATTTTATAGTGTTACGTCAAAGTTCATATACTGGCAATGATTTCTTCTTCTCAACTGTAATGCAATGCCACCTCGTTAGGACTGACAAATATTTGGTCAACGGTTGTTTTCACCTTTTACACAAATATCTTGCCCCAGAGCAAGAAAGGAGCACGTACATGACAAGGGTAAGGGTAAGGGTTACACAGCTATATCCGCCAGCGAGGGCAGTTGAGCTATAGCATAAAAAAGCCAGCTTCAAGAAGAGAAAGAGGCCAGATTGAACAAGACACCAGAAAAAGAAGCTAGAATAAAGTGTATAGAGAAAGAGAACGTTTGTGTTGAAGAAGCGCGAAGAGAAAGCATCAAGGAGAACGAGAAGAAAGCTGTTGATATGTCTCAGGAAG
>Ga0307968_1002068_pt1:12500-16563 | contig 16563 bp, 19 predicted proteins | sample OrgLakmetagen650_FD_201834 | JGI IMG/M metagenome (GOLD analysis project Ga0307968, IMG submission 201834) | Saline water microbial communities from Organic Lake, Antarctica - #650 | ecosystem: Environmental > Aquatic > Non-marine Saline and Alkaline > Saline | place: Antarctica... | reverse complement strand
TCTATCTATCTATCTATCTATCTATCTATCTATCTATCTATCTATCTATCTATCTATCTATCTATCTATCTATCTATCTATCTATCTATCTCTCTCTCTCTCTCTCTCTCTCCCTCTCCCTCTCTCTCTCTCCCTCTCTCTCTCTTTTGCAAGGCTAGACATATAAGCTTTTGCAAATTTCAAAAATATTTGTGTGCTGTACAAGCCTGGCATCTACAGGGGTAGGTCTTCGGCAACAACAGATTACGGACATTCAAGTTTTAAACAGCAAAAGGTCTGGGATGAGTAGCATTTGGGCATTCAGTGGCAGGGATTCAGACCCAAGTGTTGCAGACGCCTGACCGAACTATGCCACAAAGACTATAATTTTTGCGAGGGCCATTTATTTCAAGTTATGTAGGTACTTGAAGACACGTACAAATGCACACACGCATACATATACACACATTGCAAGCTAGCCAGTATTAAACTTATGAATGCAGGAGCAACAAGGGGTACGTCTCGGGCAACAACAAGTCACATTCAACTCCTGTACAGAATCCTAGGCACAGGATCTAGGCATAGGACTGATGTGAAACCATGGGTGCTTTTACCAAAGCACAGTAAATCAACTTAATCCATTTGTAAGCGTGCCCACAAGCCGTGGCTTGTAAAAACACGATTGCAGGCATGAGCACTTTCACAAAACGGCCCCTCCGACGGCCGTCCGGGTGTGCTTTGGCCCTTTGTGTCAGAATTTGTTTGTTACCAGCATGGATTGCTGCATCGAGGGGTTTTCAGGTGATGCTTATTTTCAGTTGCTTTGGCCCTCGTTCTCCAACCCTCCCGTATCATAGTTCAGATGAAGGCCCGCAGATCTCGGGAGTCTACTCACATCATTGAACGGTGTCAAATGCGTTACCTATAAAGAGCCTACATTTCAATGCAGGCTGAATTATGTTTGTTGCCCTACTGTCTCTTCAAAAAGCACTATCTCACATTCCTCTTTGGCCGCCCTGCACTTGATATAAATGACTGGACCCTCCTCTCTTCCCCCAGGCCCCTTGACAATACAACCTGGCGTTCACCTCATGACCATTCCGCTTCAACCTTCAAAGGGGCTTCCTTGGGATGAGTCAGCCTATGCTGGACGAAGCGGGACAACTTCCCTTGTCGTGACTCTACACTGCAACGAGTGAGTGAAAAACGTAAATGCTTGTGACTTACTACACAAGTGTTGGGAATGCCTTTTAGTTTTAGTAAGCCCCAACATAGCTGTACAAGGCCCTTCAATATTCCATTAAAATGTTTTGTGACGCTCCATGAGTGGTCAAAAACATCGTGACTAGTGCGCTAATTACTTAGCAAGAAAAATGGAGCTACGACCAAAAGGTATGAAAGTTGAGCAAGACAGTTTGAATCAGACAAGTGCGTAACCGCAGAGCAGGTGGGTACAAGCCAATTATAAGGTCCACTGGCTATCCAGGTGCAAGGAAGCAGTGACAAAGCCATCTAGCTCGCTGTCTACGCTTCATTTACATTTTCTGAAGGGCACGTTAGGTGTTAGGTGTGGAGCGGTCTACCACTAACTGGGCTGTACTTCGAGAATGTGGACATGAACCGTTGCAGTTCTACTGCCTGGTTGCGGTCAGCTGTCAAACTTTTCATTAGTATGCTTAATACCAATAGTGACACTTTGCAGAGGGTAGTCCAGGCTGATATCAATTTTTACAGCCTCGTTCAAATGCCTGCTGGACTGCTCAATTGCTGTGCGCTTTCCAAGGACTGCGTGGGTGTGAATTATATGTACGAGCTATTCAAAATGGGCGTGCTATTCCCATGCAAGAAATTACTGCAGATTTGAAGCATAGGATGAGAGGTGTTATTTGGAGAGACGCTGAATTGGTGGACCCCAACATGCACAACAACAAACTGGCCACTTATCATCTTTGGTTTGCCATCCTTTTATCTAGAAATGAGCGTATGTTGACTAATGTACCACGGTATCTTCATCTTGATCTGTCCAGACAAGTTATGCGCAATGTAAGTAGACTCCGCTTGCGAGCGCATACTTTGAAAGTTGAGGCAGCAGCGTGGCATGAAGATGGTTCTTGCGTATGTGACCAATGTCCTGGTGAAGATGAACATGTTCAGAACGAGGTGCATGCTCTTGTAATTTGCCAAGACCATCGAGTTTGTGAGCTGAGGAAACACTTTTCCTTTCTGTTTTCACCTATTTTTGAGGACTTTTCAGCAGCCCAACCCTTTTTGCTGCAACAGGTCAACAACCAACTTGTTCATGATTTCCTTTCTCAGCAGAACAATAGACTTTTTCTTTTTCTTTCTGAGCTTATAGATTTATTTGTGGCTGGCCGAGACCAGTCAGCAGCCGATCAGCCAAACAACCTGGCTGAAGGTCACCCCCAATTGCAACCATTGTAACCATTGTAAAGTGCCTGCGTGCTGGAAGGTCGCCAAGCTGAGCCCCATCCATAAAAAAGGGGAAGTGCTGAATCCAGGAAATTATAGGATGATTGCTGTTAGATCACTGATTTTGAGATCAATGCATTCCTGAATCAAGACTCATACAGACTCCTCAAGTTTGTGTCAGATTCAGTTTCAATTTTCGACACTGGTTGATTTTGTTACACCAGCCAATTGCCATCAGCCAGAGTCTCGGGCTGTAAGCCATCCTTGTAACCCCTAAACAAAGTTTTGGTTCTTTCTTTTCACTCTCATTTTGGTTGACACAGGCTGGACGGGCCCACGGATCACAAACTATAAATTATGTTAATATCAATCAATCAAAGATCAATCGAGTGAGCGTATGCATAAATGTAAAAAAAATTATAAGATCAAGTGAGAGGTACGCAACTAAATATGATTGAATAGATTTAGTAAGGCGTAAGTAAGTAAAAAGACCTAAACATAGACTGTCCAGAGTCTACCAAAGCCAAGGATTGAGTTCACAAAAATTCCAATGATAATGTCTTGAAATACAATTGAGAAGAGCACAGTCTTTAGCAACGGAGGCATGGACGATGATCAAACAAGCTTGTAAGACTTTTCAGCCCCACAGGCGTTTGAACGGCAAGCAGCTTATAGATCTGTCAGCAGGACGATGCGGTAACGTGCCTGCAATGTGTCCAGGACAAACAAAACATTAAGAATGGGTGGGTTGTGAAAGCAAAGAAAAATAACATTTTAGCATCAGCCTAATGGAGGTATGCACCAGATTTCCCTGCCACACACCTTGTTGTCCTTCATTTTAGCAATCGCCTCATTAACCTGAAAAAGTGAATATTGGCCATCATTAGCAGGGTAATTGTCAAGTAGCGCTTGAACTAGGATCAGACGTCAAATGCACATGCTTTAGAACAAGCTCACTCCCTCTCAACAAGTCTCAAACACACACAAACACACGCACACACACACACGCACACACACACGCGCACACATACACACACACACTCACCTTGGAAAGAGGCATCGTCTCACACATTGGGTTCACACCAGCATATGCTGCAAACTCAAGCATCTCCATCATGTCCTTGCGTCCACCCACGATAGAGCCCACCAATTTTTTCTGTGTTAACGGCAAGTACCACAAAATGGGTTTGTAGCATAGCCGTCATATTTCATGGAGCGTGGAGTGTGAATTTTACTTAGCGGACGACGTGCAATTTCTTTCAAAAGCACAATGGTGTTTACCTGGTTGAAGACGAGGTCACTCACGCCCATGCTGATGTCTGACACAGGCAAGCCGACCTGGAAAGTGGAATCACCCACATAATTAATGGCGGGCACACAGGCAACAACAGCAAGAATAACTAGGACGTGGACGTGCGTGCAATACAGTTGTGATTTGAGGTGGTCAGCTTCTTCCTTCAGAAAACAAAGAGATTGCACCATGTTTGACGTACAATGCACAAGGTGCCGTTAGCCCGCAGCAAGCCCATCTGAGCTTTGTAGTCGTTTGAAGAGGAGACGGTGTTCACGATGACCTCCTGCAGACTCACAAAAAAGAGCAATATCCAAATATCATGGAGGGGCTGGTATTGGTAAGCTGTCAGATAGCGCAAAG
>Ga0307968_1002068_pt1:0-7500 | contig 16563 bp, 19 predicted proteins | sample OrgLakmetagen650_FD_201834 | JGI IMG/M metagenome (GOLD analysis project Ga0307968, IMG submission 201834) | Saline water microbial communities from Organic Lake, Antarctica - #650 | ecosystem: Environmental > Aquatic > Non-marine Saline and Alkaline > Saline | place: Antarctica: Organic... | reverse complement strand
CTACTTGCACTCGTTTGGCTGTGTACAATACAATCACGGTTGGTCCGGTGGCAAGTTGTGTCAGCTCATTTAATCAGGCAACGCATGCAACGCGCCAAAGTGCACCCGTAATGCGTTCACGTGTGCATGCAGACCCGATACCTGCTCAGTGAAGAGGCACAAGCAGCTGCACAGGTGCAAACGCAGGGGGCAGCCAAGGAAGTCAAAACCCCACAACAGGTTGGTGAAGCTCTTTTTCCTTTCAGCAGGCACAGGTTGTCAGACAAGTGGGGGAGCGTCGCTAGCGACGCTGGAAAGTTGGCAAAGCCCATCAGCACTGACAGTGCAACGCAACCGTGCATGCGCATGTGTGTGCGTGTGTGTGTGCGCGTTTGTGTGCACGTGTGTGCATGTGTGTGTTTGTGCGTGTGCGTGTGTATGTGTGTATGTGTGCATGCCTGTGTGTATCCGCACACATTTGTGTGTGTATGTGTGTGCGTGCGTCTGTGTTTGTGCATGTGTGTGCGCGTGTGTGTGTGCTTTGCTGCCCCACAGACTCTACAGTGGTGTGAATGGTACTGGAGCAGGCTTTGCTGAAGCAGGGGTGAGGATGTGCTGCTGCTAAAAGGACAGGGCAGGTGCGAGCATTATGCCCGGGCTGGCCGATGTCTCACCCAAGCTGCATTCCTCAAGGGTCGCATGGCAAACTTCCTCGCGCCATGAACATCTGACTACCTATACCAAATTTTTTTAGCCCATCGAAATTAACATAAGTTGAATTTGAGCTCAGAAACTGATGCTTGCATGGTCAACCGTGAACTTTGCAGCCGGAACACACCCAGGCCCCTGACACAGCAAACGCAGCCAGGGAAGTATGCTGATGGATACTGCACCAGCAGGAAGTGGTCCGGGGGCCTAGTTGAGGAAATTGGGCAGCTTGCTGGGGCTCTTAAACATTAAAGTTTGCTCCAAAACTACACATGGCACCCCAGGGCCCCTAACAATTTTCTGGCACAGTAGAAAGTTTGGTTAGGAGCCTTTATCAAGTTTCAGCCCGGGAGGTGCCCTGGGTGGGCCTGGCCAGAACTTGCTTGGCCTCATTTACAAATTTTGTCAAGAAGCGGGCCCCACCACTCCACCCCCTGCCCCCCGTACCCCTCTGACCATACAGGGCTGCCACATGAGGTTTTTCACTGGGGCAGCCAAAGTCTTAGGTCAGGAGGTGCTCTGGGTGGGCCTGGGGAGGATTGTGGGAAGTTTTGTGGGAAGTTGTCAACGCTAGGGGCTCACGCCCCCACGAGGGGGACTTTGCCAAAAAGGGGATGGTAGGTGGAATTCACACTGGTATGCTTCCAGAGGATACCAAGACCGCCCCCAAACCATTGCGGTGTGCTCATTTTTGCAATCCAATTCTGACCATGGCTTAGTTCCTGCAACAATGCGCAGGTCCTGGCCGCTTAATATCCTAGGGTTCAAAACTAGAAAAGGTTGTGGACATAATGCAACACGTCCAGCATGAAATAGGAAGGCTTAGGTGTCAGCACCTAAAAGCCTCACTGCTTATTTGGCCTTCTTTTACCTTGACAAATTGGGTCAGGGCGTGTTGTCAGGCCAAACTAGCGTCACTACCAAGTACCAAACCCAAGTACAAAACACTGACCAAGAACCAAGTAGTTATTGAGATGTGGGAGACATTTTCGTCCAGGGCTTTGTCCAGGGCTGATTATCTTCTGAGCAAAGGACGGAGCAAGCTGCAGTGTACAGCTGACTTTGGCTTGACAACTGCCGCGACCGCTACACACCTGCAAATAAAACAAAACACAATACTCTACCGTACACACTCAGCTGCCACGCAAAAAGTGCCCAGAGCTGTTGCCTTGCTTAGACATGAGTAGGGATCGGCATATAGCGCTATATTATGCTATTATGCTATATTTAAGCCGCTATATCTGCCAGAACTCCCCCGTGCCGAACGAGTTTCGGCATCGGATTTGGAAGACATGCAGGGTACCATGCACAATGCTCCCTGGCAAAAAACGAGTCGGAAAATTGGTTCTGTCAAGCTCTGGTGGGATTTGGGTCCCAATTATAGCGCTATACCTGTGGTGCTGTGCCACACATATGTGCCTTATGTGGACAAGCCTGTAGAACAGCATGTGTCCCTGGCCAAAGTGTTGGACCAAGACTGAGCTGTGCGTGCATGCCTGCTTATGTGTGTGTGTGTGTGCGTGCGTGCGTGCAAGTGTGTGCGTGTGTGCATGCACCCGCAAGTGCATGCGTACGTGTCTGTGCACGTGCATGTGTGTGTGCGTGCGTGTGCGTGCATGCATGCAAGCACTGCGGTGTGTATGCGTGCACTTGTGTGCAAGTGCAGGCATGTCTGTGCATTTGTGTCCACCTTGTGGTGTGTGGTACTCATGTTTTGGCTCACGGTATGAGCTCCTCACAGCACTCCAAGGCTCCACGAGGGTACTTGTTCGTGTTGTGTCGATGCTTGGACGCCCGAGGACGAATTCGAGCCAAGTTTGAAGCGTGGGAATGAGCCGAATCAAAGCGAAGCGACGATTTCAATTTTTGGCACGTGCTATATCTGAGAAATGTTATAGCGCTATAAGCAAACGCCGATCCCTAGATCCCTAGACATGAGCAAGTTCACTTTACAAGTTAAGCTAAAATAGTAACTGCTGCGCCAGTTATTGAGCGAAACAACTATTGACCCCCAACTGTCAACCAACCGACAAGTACCACAATTTGTCGCTGCCGCACATAATGCTAATGCTCACAGCAAATACACCACGATCAAGTTGTGGCTAACGTCCCTTTACTTTTTGATGCAGATCGCACTAACGCACGCGGATAGCTTGCTAGACTTTGTTGCAGCTGGGCAGCTAGGGAGCTATGACGAGATTCGTGGAGAACTCGCCTCTGCTTATAAAGATGCTGGACTTTCTGATGTAGCGAACTTCATTGTTGCCGCCTCCTAATTGTAATGTTTTCCAGCGAACAAGCTTTTTTACGCGCACAACTGTAAATATGCAGGCTGTGCTACAAGAGAGGGACATTCTCAAATAGGTAAGGTTACATCGCTATATATGCCTCTGGGTGGCATCTAAGTGGAAGCTTGGGAAAAGCCTGTAACCAAACATAAAATGCTAGAATAAAATTCAAGAGAAAAGTCCCCCTATAGGCACTCAGCTACAGAAGAGGCAACACTGGCTGGGCATACCTGGTTGGTTCAAAAAGGTCCTTGAACGAGTTCCTCATAGAGGTGGGAAGACCGTCTGTGACAAGCTGGTGCTGAGTGCGGAGGCTGGCCAGATGTTCATGCGGGCAGTCCTGCAAAATATGTTCCTCAACCTGTACAGTGCGCCAGTCACATTCGAGCTCATAGGGCCTTCTGTTCCTGTCATTCTTTGGATCAGAAAGTTGTGGCAAGCGAAGCTAAAAAGGCAAGAAAGACAGACTCATGATGTCTTTTTCTGTCATCCCACCAGCCAGGAGCATTCCCCAAAGGTATACCAAAATGTGTGTCATAAGTCCTCATAGGTGAATCTCGTGTGGTGTCAAATCGTCAAGCTCTCTCCAACGCTTTTAAAGAAGCTGTCATCCTTGCAACCAGCAATGGCACTCAAGGCCATGCAGTGCTAGAAAATAGAAATTGCTCAGAAACCTGCTTGATCTGAAAAAGAAAGCCCCATCTCTCTTACAAGCCCAAGTGATTGGACTAAACTAATAGGCAGTATTATCACCCATGAACGCGGCAGCATATGGGACACCTAGGATCAACCTCAGTCTTGCACCAAGCAGACAGCGAGCCTGTGTTCCTGATACGTATGTCGACAATTCTGTGGTCAGCATTGATGATACATCACCTCTGTAGCGTAGTGGCCCAAAATGGTTAACCGGATGAATGAGCGATAAGTAAATCGTACTTTACTTATGCATGTTACATTCGTCCCACCCTCAAGTGCTTGCGTCCTCGTAAGCATATCACAACTGCCTAAACCTGTACGGTTTCTACATGATAAAAAGGCTTTTGATTTCAGACGGAGTCCACTAGGAGGTTATGCGGCGAAGTGTAAAGCGTGCGCAAAAACAGCGTTTTTGCGGGCCTGAGGACTCGAACCGAGAACCTCGGCTTCGATGCCAAATGTAGCAGCGCTAAGTGTAGTACCGACAGTAGTACCTAAGGCTGTGGAATTGACGCGGGAGGACACGGGCCCCAAGCTCGCCCGTGTCTGTGAGCTGCTGCCTAGCAGAGAAATCAGGAAATTGTGTAGTTTCTATTATAATTAACTCTGAACTCCAGCTCCCCAGGGATATTATCCCCTCCTTGCAGTAAGGAGTTAGGCTAACTAACTCCAGTACCACACATGTAACAATGCTTGTTACAACCTCCCCCTGCCACCACCATACTCACAATCCCTCAAACCCTCCCCGCACCCCAATCTACTGATCACACCCATCAAATGGAAAACATACATTCTCATTATGAAGGCTCTTCTCCCCTGTCCTCCACCCACACAAATAGCAGCCCCGAACTGTACCACAACATCATTAACCATCATCACTACACCTCGCCAACTACACAAACCTCCAACCAAACTGAGACCAATTCCTCTCCTCATTGAAAATCTTAACCCTCAATGTCAGAGGCGTCTTTACTAGTCAGCATGACCTAAAGCACATGATAGCCACCAACACCCCCGATACAGAAACTAAATATCAAAGAGGATACAAACCCCAGCCTTGGCTACATGGATTACTCACAAACTACAAATGGTCGACTTCCACAAACAAAAACGGCGGTGCAATCGTCTGTATACGCAAATGCATCGCCCTGGCAATGAGCTGCTCACTCGTACACTCGGACCCGGAGGGTAGACACACCTCTATCATCCTAAACACTGCCGACACAAACCTCCTAATCATTGACACCTATTGGCCTTCCGGTAGCCACCAAAAGCACAAGCCTCCCGCTTTGAGATGCAAGCACACATAACAATAATTGTAATTGATAACGGAAACTGTACCCTCTCATCATTGCAGACATGGATGCCACAACCTCCGCCCACGGCCGAAAAAGTACAAACAAATATAATACAGACAAATTGTACCAAGACTTCATTAGGGACCACAACCTATCCCCACTGCCCCACCACTCGCCTGTTGACACCAACCCACCAGAACCAAGACCCTGGACCTTCTCACGGCCCACGGGAAAGGACAGTGTAGGCAACACTACTTACTCATTTAGCCGTATTGGTGATATCCTTTTACCAACAGCCCTCGCAAATACGTGCTAACCAAGTTACACCTGTGATCAAGGCTACCTGAGCGACCAGGTACCACTCCTGGCCATCATATCCACCGACATTCTAAACCTGCGGATCCTTGAAAAAACCCAAGCGGAAAAAGTTGACAAACAAGCCATCCTTGTTTGCCCTATCAGCGCTTCAGACCAGCTGAAATTCACACATGCCCTTTCTGACCCCTCCTATGGCATTATACAAGAGTTTGAGGAGTCCCTGCATGTACTCACTCCCGCTTACACGCAAGTCCTTAATTTTCTAAATGAACTGCAAATAGAAGTGTTAAAAATACTGTCAGACTGCAACACCTAAGTGAAAAGCACGCAAAAGATTAAGTTAAGAACTTGGCCATATTAGTGACAAATCTTATTGAGTCGGTACACAAGGTAGCCCTCAAAACCTGCTCCAGCACATCCAAACATACCACAGATGACCAACAACAAGACGAAGAACTCACTCAAACTGTTAGGTCACTCCCCTCAAATCACCACTATAGCCCACGACCAGAAAAGAACAAAAGAAATATGCGAAGCAAAAAACTTCACCGGATCAAGCAAATTCAAAACCTCCTGTCCTCCCCCTTCATAAATGCCCAGGGCATTACCGAAGAAATCTTACAACAGAATAGCGCCAACGCAGCGCTGCTATAGGCAATTCAAGGTATAAAGCACATCGTGCCTGATCAGCCCCTTGAAAAACAACTAGATGACATTTACACAAAAATCAGGCAAGCTATCACCAATACAGATGCCCTTGCACAACAAAAAAAGCGACAATGTTGCTCATAAAAAGCAGCAGTAGCTGATAAATAAAGCACCAAAGAAAGCTCACAAAGAAATCTTTTAAGATAAAAATGCACAGCCACGGGCAAGCCTCCAAGCTGTGAAAGACCCCAAAACAGGCAAAATTGAAACTGAATTCACCAAACAAGCCCAGGTCTTCGAAAAGTACTTTAAAGACTCCTGGCAAGCTATCAACATTAAACACGGCACCTACCTCCCTGAAGAAGCAGGGAGCGAGCCAGGAAATAAACCTCCAGACCCTTTATAATTACAATCAAAAATCACTCTGGATGAATCAGATGGTACTAAAGACAGAAACTGGCTACATTCCTCAATACTTGACAAAAGTGCATTTAACGAATGTATTAAATCCCTGAGCAACAACAAATCCCCAGGACCTGACGGTATTGTAAATGAGCTTCTACGTATGCTACCCACAAAAATCCAGGAAACCATACACATGCTCTTCATCATTATGTGGGCAACTGGCTTCACACCAAAAACTTGGAAAACCAGCAATACTATACTAACAGAAAAATAAAGGAGATGAAATAAAGGCATCCTCCTATCGCCCAATTGGCTTAGCAAATACCCTCTACAAACTATGGACACGTCTCATCACAAACACTCTCTACGAATATGCAGAAGCAAACTCCATACTCAGCACCACACAAGCTGGTTTTCGCAAACAAAAAGACCCCATTCACCAGCTCAAAAACGTGATTATGGCACTAGAAGATGCCAAATTCTTTCACAAAGACATCTATGCCCTTATTGTGGCTTTTACCTCAGCTTTCAACAACACAGACCACGATCGCATGCTCTGGATAATGTATGACCTCGGTTTCCCGACTGACGCCATAGATGCTGTCAAAAATCTCTATGAGAATGCCACCACCCAAGTCAAGCTTCCTTCAGGGGTCTGCACAGGTCAAATACCAGTAGAGAGAGGTACGATCCAGGGAGATACCCTCTCCCCATTTCTTTTCCTTCTCTATATGGAACCCCTCCTGCAATGGCTGCATGTAGGAGGACACGGCTATATCCACACCTGCATCCCCAAAGAAAATGAGCTCCAGACGCATCTGGCCAACAACATCAGCAGCGCCTCTTTTGCAGACGACCTCCTCTGCCCCACGGGTAACCTGAAAAACCTTAAAGTACAAGCAAACAAACTGTCCCTTTACTATAATTGGGCCGGATTGATTATATCTGGCAGTAAAACCTAAGTCACGGGTAGCCTAAATGCGTCCCCCTCTAAAGACTAAAATGGCTTAACAACGTCTGAAGCACTCGAACACCAACTCAACAACAACATACTGGTTCAAAACCAGGCAACAAAATACATCACACCCAGCTCCCCCTTCCTCTATCTAGGAGTCACACTGACGATGGATCTCAATTGGAAGCACCAGCACAGGCACATG
>Ga0307968_1002066_pt1 | contig 16570 bp, 12 predicted proteins | sample OrgLakmetagen650_FD_201834 | JGI IMG/M metagenome (GOLD analysis project Ga0307968, IMG submission 201834) | Saline water microbial communities from Organic Lake, Antarctica - #650 | ecosystem: Environmental > Aquatic > Non-marine Saline and Alkaline > Saline | place: Antarctica: Organic Lake... | reverse complement strand
CCCCCCCCCAATGACACCCCAGTTTGCATGAAATGCCACCACCTCTCCAAGCCTCACTCTCATAGCATCTTGCTACAAAAGAAAGCCCCCCCCCCCAAAACCAACTCAGTCTGCATGAAATACCACCACCTCTCAAAGTACAGTGTCAATCATATGTCCTCACTGACAGTGTCAATCATACGTCCTCACAGTGTCAATCATATGTCCTCACCTGATCGTGTCAAGCATTTGAATCCTGCACACAATGTAAGGGAGACAGGCACAGAAGGTAGGATTTAAAAACAAACAGGGAATCGCACAGATGTACGACGCAATTGGTCAAATGATGGGCGCAGAGAAACGAGAAGAGCCACACAAGCATTTCAATCCTGCACAGCAACAAGGGAGCCGAGCACAGAAGGTAGGCTTAAACAGGAGAGGCAGGAAGAAGTATACAAGCGCTTCAATCCTGCGCAGGAGAAATAAGCCAGATAGGGATGATTAAGGTATGGGATAGGGATGATCTAGGTATGTATGGATGAACAGAGGAAATAAGGGGCAAGGTGAGGCTTGGCTAAATACATGCTTTGTCAATACATGCTTGGTCAACACATGTGGCAAATGCTTTTGGTTGATTGCAGAGACGGATGGTGAAGACATTCCTTAGCTTTGGTTGTGCTAGTTTAAGCTCCAAATGCAGATTGTAACGACACTGCTAGAATGCTCAAAAGGGGTAGGTGCCTGCAATAGGCAACAATAATGACATCAATGAAATTCGCCCCCATGGCATGTGGATAGCGTATGGCAGACGTACGAAAGAGACGACACAGCCAGACATTTAAACCCTAACCCTAACCCTAAAGTCCAAAACGTAAGCCTAACAAAGGTGTTTGCACTGAGTACAACCCACTACCAGAGAGGCACTGATGTTGCATCATCTTTTACGACCGCATGGAACAGAAAAGGCTGTGCAGGTAATGTCAAACCACTACCAGAGAGGCACTGATGTTGCATCATGCATAATTCTTTACGACTGCATACAACAGATAAGGCTGCGCGATTAATGTCAACCCATTACCAGAGAGGCACTGATGTTGCATCATGCGCATAATTCTTCACGACTGCATACAACAGATAAGGCTGCGCGATTAATGTCAGCCCGCCACCAGAGGCACTGATCATCATCTTTAACGACCACATAGAACAGAAAAGGCTGCACTGGTAGGGTCAGCACATCTAACGTGAATAAGGGAAGGAGCACTCAGGTGCCGGCACCTAACCGCCCATCACTGCCGGCGACTGCAAGGAGCTGCATTTGCAACTTTCAGATCTGCACTGCCTGAGATCAACTTGCCCCCTTTTGCTTTCATTGTATATTCATGTTGTTGCTGGCTGAATGCCCATCAACCCAAGTTATTGTAGGGTTGGCCAGAATCATGAATATACGGTGTATGTCAGATCAAATTACGGTCACTGCAAAGTATAAGACTCAGCACATCTACTGATACCCCCCATGGCGTGACATGTATATACGGTACTTTTGGCATTACCAGATATAATATTGGCTCAGGATGCGCGGCCACGTGCAAGTAACGACATGCTTGCAAAATGATGGTACAGTTACATACAAAGAAACAGAATTAACTAACTGTACGTTTCCAAGCAAACAACGCAGTCACACACAATTCGCAGTCACTGCAACTTTTACACACAGCCCTCTGGTCAGCTGCGTTGGAGCTTTGCCAACGTGAAGCACAAGACAGGTTGTATCGCCTGAGTGTGAACTCGCTCACCAAGTATGGCACGTTTTCGTGACAGTTCTCTTTTGTAAATGCATGCATACCATTGAGAGTTCAACACTTCCTCACCATGCTAAGTTTGACAATTCCTCACCGTGTCAAGCTTGACAAATCCTCACCGTGTTAAGCTCGACACTTCCTCACCAAGATTGACACTTCCTCACCATGCTAACTTCAACACTTCCTCACCGTGTTAAGCTTGACACTTCCTCACCATATTAAGATTGACACTTCCTCACCATGCTAAGTTTGACACTTCCTCACCGTGTTAAGCTCGACACTTCCTCACCAAGATTGACACTTCCTCACCATGTTAAGATTGACACTTCCTCACCAAGATTGACACTTCCTCAACATATTAAGCTCGACACTTCCTCACCATATTAAGCTCGACACTTCCTAACCAAGATTGACACTTCCTCACCATGTTAAGCTCGACACTTCCTCACCGTATTAAGCTCGACACTTCCTCACCAAGATTGACACGTCCTCACCACGTTCAATTCGACACTAGCTCACCAAGATTGACACTCCCTCACCAAGTTTGACACTTCCTCACCGTGTTAAGTTTGACACTTCCTCACCAAGTTTGACACTTCCTCACCAAGATTGACACGTCCTCATCATGTCAAGTTCGACGCTTCCTCACCGTGTTAAGTTGGACACTAACTCACCGTGGTGAGCTCGACACTTCCTCACCAAGATTGACACTCCCTCACCAAGTTTGACACTTCCTCACCACGTTCAATTCAACACTAGCTCACCATGTTAAGTTCCGTGTTTCCCAGGGCCGGTCCGCATACAAAGACCTCAGATCCACCTTCTCACTGCATGCATGCATGTGTGTGTGTGTGTGAGTGTGTGTGTGTGTGCCCCTTGTCACAAGTTTACACTGCAAAAGCGCTGCCAGAAACGCTCAAGACACGACCCAATAAAATATCACGTGCATTTTCCAAGATCAGCCTGCATACACAGATCTCAGATCTGTACTATCACTGTGCAGACATGATCATGGGAGTGCGTGCACGCGCATGCATGCGTGTAAGCATACGTATTCACATGTGTTGCTAAAAATTAAAAACAAAGAATGACGGGGTGAGATCTCAAATAAACATCAACTAAATGTACACAACCCACGGTTTGGTGCTGCTGCCCATTTTGGCGTGACAGGGAAACTACCTTCTATTCCCTACATCGCTCTTTAAAAGCACATAGAGCAAGCCACTCAAGCATCGCTATTCCCTACCTCGCCCTTCACAAGCACACAGGTAAAGTTAGTTAACGCTGTTACATCGCTATATATGCCTCTAGGGCATTTCAGCGAAACTTATAAAAAGCCTGCAACCAAAAACCTCATAAAAGCAAGCACACGGAGCAGGCCACTTTAGTTAGCTTGTAAATACTCTGCTAGAGCATCTCACAATAGTTTGGGGCCAAACCCTCAGAGTGTTTTTTATCTCGTACTCCCTGTGCTAGAGCATCTCACACCGATTTTGGGCCAAACCCTAAGAGTGCTTTTAGAAACGTACTCCCTGTGCTAGAGCATCTCACACCGATTTGGGTCCAAACCCTCAGAGTGCTTTTAAAAACGTACTCCCAGGCTTTTTTCCAAGCTTCCGCTGAGATGCCCTCTGAGGCATATATAGTGATGTAACCTTAACCTTAAAAACGTACTCCCTGTACACAACCCCAGCTCCCCCTCACGACACAGAAGAAAAAGAAAGTGCTTTTAGAAACGTACTCCCTGTACACAACCCAAGCTCCACCTCACGACACAGAAGAAAAAGAAAGTGCTTTTAGAAACGTACTCCCTGTACACAACCCCAGCTCCCCCTCACGACACAGAAGAAATAGAAAGTGCTTTTAGAAACGTACTCCCTGTACACAACCCAAGCTCCACCTCACGACACAGAAGAAATAGAAAGTGCTTTCAGAAACGTACTCCCTGTACACAACCCAAGCTCCACCTCACGATGCAGGTCACGATACCAAAGAAATAGAATTGTTGGCACCACGTTGGAGCCAGCTCCTCATGCAAGGCCTACACATGCCAGCCCCTTCCCCTAACCAACCCCACATCCTTGCAAATAGTAAAAGTCTAGCTGAAGGTCCGCCCCATGTGAATATAAATCCCGCATTTAGTACTTTCTTTTTTTTCAAAAACCTATTGAGATTTATTCTTTATGATATAATGTTTATATATCTAGACTGAGAATTCTAGGCTGTCCTTCCCCTACCTTGCCTTCATCTGATGGTAGTTTTGACTCATGCCAACGCCACCCTTCCTTCTGTTCAACCACGCTCTTACCGAGCATAGTTTCTAAGCAGGTACCCCACATATGTTGGTGATTGATCAAATGTGAACTTTTGGCAGTGCATCTCTCAATCATGACAGCTTCCAGGATACATCACAATCATGACAGCTTCCAGGATACATCACAATCATGACAGCTTCCAGGATACATCACAATCATGACAGCTTCCAGGATACATCACAACCATGACAGCTTCCGGGATACATCACAATCATGACAGCTTCCAGGATACATCACAATCATGACAGCTTCCAGGCTAAATCACAACCATGACAGCTTCCAGGATACATCACAACCATGACAGCTTCCAGGATACATCACAATCATGACAGCTTCCAGGCTACATCACAATCACGACAGCTTCCAGGATACATCACAACCATGACAGCTTCCAGGATACATCACAATCATGACAGCTTCCAGGATACATCACAACCATGACAGCTTCCTGGATACATCACAATCATGACAGCTTCCAGGATACATCACAACCATGACAGCTTCCAGGATACATCACAACCATGACAGCTTCCAGGATACATCACAACCATGACAGCTTCCAGGATACATCACAATCATGACAGCTTCCAGGATACATCACAATCATGACAGCTTCCAGGTTACATCACAATCATGACAGATTGGCAGTGCAGATTGGCAGTGCAGGCTCTCAATCATGATTAGGCTGTAAGGCGCCCCCATTATATGATCATTCTACTATATAATATGATATTATCATATTATGCGGGCTCTGCATAATATTATGTTGTCCGCATAATATTATATTTTCTGCATAATGATATCTTTTTGAATGGCGCTCAGCGCGCTGCAGACGTCTGTTTAACAAATGAATGGGAAACTATTTGGGATAGAACGGGGCCCAGAAGGCAAGCAATAACAGAAGCTCCTGGGGACCTGCTACACCCCGCTGGAGCTCAAGTCGCAGCTGGAAATCAGAAGCAGAAAGACCATTGCTGGCTATGATGAGTCATCACCAACCAGGAACATCAGCCTTGTGCCCTGAAGTGCCAGCGTTGCAACCACCTCATTAGCCCTTCCAACTCATCCCATTCAATCAAGCAGCATGATGGGCGGTGCACGGCCCTGCTCAGCCTGAAGAGGAGCTGATGGAGGAGGAGGACCTTATGAGGGAGCAGGTGGGCCCCCCCAAAAGCGCAAGGCACGACAGCTCCCTGTTGCCCTTACACTCCAACAACCAAGCAGCAGCAGGACTGCCATATGGAACTCATGCACTTTGCCACTGATGCTGAGCTCCCGTTTAAGAAGCTGGACAATCCCCGAAGGACCAGCAGGGGTCAGCTGGGGTGCAGCTTGAAATGGCGGTCTTGGGTTTATTTTGAGCAGCAGCACCAAGAGCAATAGTCACAACAGCCATCTTGCTTTTTAGTTTGTTTGGCAACCTTAGACAACGAACCAGCAACTCAAACAAGTTGTTTGAAACAACTCAAACAACGGACCCGTTCTTTGTGTAAACTGCTGGCTTTCCCTTCCTCATTTGACAAGGTTCTTCTCAATTAATTTGTGCAGGGTCCTCACCAATCAACTCCGTGCATCCAAAAACCCCAGAGTGCACTGTCTGAGATAAATTCTTGGATTTTCTTATTAATATGATAATATCATATAGAAATTATTATACTACTGTACCTTTGTGGACTCATCCCGCACCCCCAAAAAATAAATATTTTATTGGATTTTGCACCTTTCCCGCACCCCAAGAATTATTATTTTGTCCCCTCCCCGCATCAACCCCACAGGATTTCTGACCCAGTTTAGCTTACCAGACACTTTAAATGCCACAAAAGGTCAAAAACAAAATCACCAGTCAGTGCATGCTTGTTTGCATAGTTTACTATCTCCAATCAATCCTCTCTGTTCTACTACCCCTTTTCTACCCCCCCCCCTCTTTTCTGCTCCCTTTTCCTCTGCTGCTCTCTTATCCTCTAGTTGCCATCGCTACCGCTGTTGCTGGTGCTGTCCTCACTGCACTCATTCTCCTCGCTGCTGCTGCTGCTGTTGCGTGCAGTGCTTGTGCTTGCACCAGATGGTGCTGCTTGGGTACGAGCAGCCTTGGTGCGTGACCTTGTTTTGCGCGCACCAGCTGCCCCAGCTGCTCATCTGTTAGCTGCTGGTATGCTCTGACCTGCTCGACTGCCTCAAGCGGGGGAGGGGCGGGGGGAGGTCCGGGCGTCTCACTCACCACTGGCCGCGACCAAAAACATTATTTAATTAATCTCGCGTCAGCCCCGCAGGATGAAAAAAATGTTACCGCAATCATCCCGCAGGGCAAAAAACGATATTTATGCGGGGTGATATCAAAAAGGTACGGTATGCCTCGCACCTTAATTATGATAGTAGCTTTCAAGCTTCACCATAAGCCTACAAGTCCCCTGACCCCCGTGGATCTCATCCCTCGCTCGTGGTAAAGGAATATATGGTACCACATTGGATCCTTCCAATGATTCAAAGTGGATCCTTTTGATTGATTTATCGTGGGGAGTGGTATTCACCGCCAGCGCAGTTTCTCTGACTTCTTTGATCTTCATTCCTCACCTACGCTAGCTGCAGGCTACCCAACCCCCACACTCATTACTAACATTAGTTATGAGGCTGCTCCGCATATCATTCCTCAATTACGCTAGCTGCAGGTTGCACAACCCCTGCACTTTATACTGACGGTAGCTCTGATAATGCGCTGCTCCCCAATCCTCAATTACGCTAGCTGCAGGCTACGCAACCCCTACGTTTTTTACAGACAGTAGCTCTGAGACTGCTCCGCTGCTCCACATTCCTTCACCTGTGACACTTGTACGCTATCCCACCCCTCTGTCCTCGCATCAGCGATGGCAGGTCTAAGGCTACCTCACCCAACATTCACATTCTCAACGGTGGCCACACACACATACACACCTGCGTGTATCATGCCTGGTTTCCAAAACACACACACACTCACACAATAACTCCACGCACACGCACGTACATACACACACACACATCTTACCAGCAGCATGGGCAGGTGTCCTTCTTCCCCACCTGAGATAAGGTACATAAATAGGTAAATAAGTGTAGGTGTGCACGCAACTTTCTTAAATTGCGCATTATTAGTCCCTTGATCAATTCTCGTCACTTAATCTTGACAAAAGCCCGATGACTATGGGTTATGGCCATAACTCTATATACGGTGTATATACGGTTTTTCTGGCTGGGAAATCAACAACTGGGCCACCGATGATGATGGCCAGCCATAGTCATAAGGCTTATTTGGTCATATATATATGGTCATATACGGTGTATATATGCGGTTCTGGCCAACCCTACTTATGACACATGTCTGCACATTTATCCACACACACACACACACACACACACACACACACACGCACACACACACACACACACACACACACACACACACAAACACACACACATTTATCAATTTTAGGCACATCCATTTGTTCTAGTCCTTCATAATTTCTTGCCACTTGTTTTGGACAAAGGTTTGATGGATGTCTGCACATCTATCCATTTTAGCCCTTAACGACTTCTTGACAAAGGCCTGAATGACACATGGCTGCACATTTATCCACACACACACATACACACACACACACACACACACAAAAACACACACACACATTTATCCAATTTATGCACAAATATCCATTTTTTCTAGTCCTTAATAATTTCTTGCCACTTATTTTTGACAAAGACCTACATGGCACGTGCTTGCTCCCAATTTAAACGGGGACCTGAACAAAACCATCCTATCCACGCTTCTCAACAAAAAATGACGCAGAAAGATTACGCAGGCAGAGGAAACCACAAAAATGATACAGAAAACCTACACAGATTGCGAAACAACTCCCCACTTCAAACACGACAGCAACAGAAACTACACAGGCAGTGAAGACCAATACCGTATACCGATATGTATGGTCGTACACATATAGGCGACACACTTAAAAGAGCCTTTTCCTTATTTAATGTAAGGAGAAGATTTCACTGCTTGCACAGTTCAATTTCTTACATTGAGGTACTTAGGGATCTAGCCTTGGCAACTTTTCAATCAGTGCATAGAGTGATACCACGGTGTGTGTGAGTGTGTGTCTCTTTTTTCTCTCTTTAGTCAAGCACACACACACGCACACACACACAAATGTCCAGCCCCAGACGCATTGGTCGTGAAAACAGTGACTTGTTTTACACAAACGTACGCATACCCTAGATCATCTGACAGTCAAGTCCATAGGACACATGTTGATGGTAATGAAAACTCTGGGTCAATATCTACATGTCTATCATTCCTCACCAAACTTTGTTTGATTGAGTGGTGTTTCACTTTGTTCAAGACAACGTCCTTAAAATCAAGCACGCACCATTGTCCAGCCTCGCACACATTGGTCGTGGAAACAGTGACTGCAAGACAGCTGCACCACATGCTCGTTGTTGTCCTGCGTTTTGTGCATACGTGTGTTGTGTGTGTGTACATTCACATGTTGCGTGCATGCATTTATGTGGGTGTGCATGCGTGCTATGTAGCGTGTGTATGTCCTGCACCACACGCTCGTTGTAAACCTGTTCTTTGTGCTTATGCATCATGTCTGCTGTGCATGTGCTGATGTGCATGTGCGTGTGCATGCGTGCTGTGTAATGTGCATGCGCCCTTAGCCACGCTCGTTGTTGCCCTGTGTTTTGTGCATGCATGTGTGTGCGTCATGTGTGCCGTATGACGAGCGTGTTTGCATGTATGTATGTGTGTGTGTTGCACATACAACTCCCTGCACGCACACAGACATGCATAAAAAGGCACACACACATGCACGCACGCACGTACACACGCACGCACGCACTCACACACACCTGTTGCTCTCCAAGGTGAGAAAAATCCTTGAGCTCGTTCCCACAAATGCCGCAGTTGTTCACGGTGCTAATTAAACGCCGCCCTTGAGTCCCCATGGCGGATGCCATTCGATCTGTGTGAACAAAAGCGTGGATGAGCGATGTGCAAGTGTGTGTGCACATCCAAGTGCATGTGTGTACACAAAAGTGTGGATGTGCGGATGTGTGAGTGTGTGCGCAGATCAAAGTGCATGTGTGTGCACAGTCGCATGGATCTTAATCGTGTATGTGCAGGCTTTACGCTCAATGCCAGCCTTGGCAGAAGAAGCTGATTTTCTGCGTGTGTGTGTGCGTGTGTGTGTTTGTGTGTGTGTGTGTGTGTGTGTGTGTGTGTGTGTTTGTGTGATGTAAGCAAGCATCATATGCATGCGCAGATGAAGGATGCAACAACGACCGTGCACTAAAGTCACTCACACCTACACCCCCATGCACAACGCACGGAAGTACATGCTCACACAACGCATGGAAGCACGCATGTGCACATGCGCACGCGCACACACACAAACATAAACACACACTCACACACACACACGCGTGCACACACATATACACACACGTGCACACACACGTGCACACACACACACACAAACACACACACACGCACCCGATGCCACTTCCGCACAGTCACGCCCTAAGACGCCAAAGTAGACCCCATACCTGCGCAAGGCACAGAGTAGGAGTGGCCAAAGACACACGCATTTACGTACATTATATGGTTGGCCAGAACCGTACATTTATAGGTATATACGTTGTTTATACGGTATTTTTGGCAGGGAAATCACCATACATATGGTCATATACGGTGTGTATATACGGTTCTGGCCAACCCTACGTATATACAGTGTACATATGGTATTTTTGGCAGGGGAAATACGGAAATACCATACAAATGGTCATGTACGGGGTACGTATGCAGCTCTGGCCAAGCCTACACAAGAGACAAAGCAGACGTGGTACTGAATCAGAGCAGCTACGGGCACGCCCATGCCCATGCCCTGGTGTTTCAAGGAAAGCCTACACGCAGGTACAGACGCAAGCAGTGGTACTGCATCAGAGCAGCTGCAAGCATGCCCTGGTGTTTCAAGGAAAGCCTACACGTAGGTACGGATGCAAGCAGTAATACCGCATCAGAGCAGTTGCAAGCATGCCCTGGTGTTTCAAGAAAAGCCTACACGTAGGTACGGACGCAAGCAGTGGTACCGCATCAGAGCAGTTGCAAGCATGCCCTGGTATTTTCAGGAAAGTCTACACGTACACGTAGGTACGGACGCAAGCAGTAATACCGCATCAGAGCAGTTGCAAGCATGCCCTGGTGTTTCAAGGAAAGTCTACACGCAGGTACGGACGCAAGCAGTGGTACCGCATCAAAGCAGGATACTGAAGCAAGCATTGACCAACACTTGAGCTGCAGAGCGTGCACCACCTCCTGTCGTGAAGTTGTCAAACGGAAATGGATAAGGCATAAATCAGCAGGACCCACCTCCCATCCTGCACCAATCCTCTCATCCTGCACCGAATCTAATTAGTGTATTTCGGAATTTCTGGCAGGGCAATTTCAACGTAAAGGTGATATCAAGGGACATGCACGTACCAAAACGAGCATACACCTGCAAGGTGTTGCTAAAGCAATTTCCTCCTTAGTTTCAAGCACGGAGACAATCATGCATCACAACTCGCGACATGCACATACACACTTGCTTATGAGAATACGCATGCAGGAACACACACACACAAATTTGCATACACACACAAAAATGCACACGCACACACACACACGCACACACATACACACTCACTCACATACTCTCTCTCTCTCTCTCTCTCTCTCTCTCTCCCTCTCTCTCTCTCTCACACACACACACACACACACACACACACACACACACACACACTCAGACACAAGCACACGCACACACACGCACACACACAGGAACACACACGCACACACACGCACACACACACGCGCACACACACCAGATGAGGTCAATGGCAAAGCCCTGTGGGAGCACCATGCGTAGCAGCACACCGGCTCCCATCATTTCACATAGCAGCATGAGGTAGCCTGCCACGCCCACGCATTTGCTCGCTTTATACACCCCCAAGAACCAAGAATACACCTGCAAGTGTGTGTGTGTGTGTACATATGTGTGCAAGTGTTATGTGTGTGTAAGTGTGTGTGTATGTGTGTAAGTGTAAATGTGTGTGTAAGTGCGTGTGTGTGTGTGTGTAAGTTTGTAAGTGTGAGTGTTTATATGTGCGAGCGCGTGCGTGCAAGACAAGAGCACCCATGTCATGTATATGTATATGTGAACTGGGTGTGCGTTTATCACATCTTGCACCAAATTTGATCAAGGCAACAACCCTTGCTGCCGCCGGCAGCTTCAGTGCGCGCTTTGTATTAATGGACCGCTGTGTTTTTAATGGACCGCATTGTATTCAATGGACCACTTTGTATTCGAAGAACCGCTATATTTTTTAATGGACTGCTACGTTTTCAATGGACTGCTATGTTTTTAATGGATTGCTTTGTATACAATGGACCGCTTTGTAATTAATGGACCCCCTTGTACTCAATGAACCGCTATATTTTTTAATGGACTGCTACATTTTTAATGGGCTGCTTTGTATATAATGGACCGCTATAAATTCAGTGCACTGCTTTGTATTCAATGGATTGCTTTGTACATAATGGACCGCTTTACATTCAGTGCACCGCTTTGTATTCAATGAACATCGTCCCTGTAATCATATTACCATGCGCACACATGGAAGCACAAACCCATGCACAATTGCAAACACGCACCCACGCGTACGGACACGCAAACACATACACTCTTACACATACCCACACACCCATACAGCTGCAAACACACAAACAAAACCACGTGCAAACACGCAATCACAAACACACACATACCTAAAGTTGGCCAGAACCATATATATTCGGTGTATATATAGTATTTTTGGCAGGAAAATTACCAAATATACGGTCAAACATGGTGTATATATACGGTTCTGGCCAACCCTACACATACCTTTCTTGGCGTGCCAAGCTCTAGCTTTTTGTGGGCACACTGGGATATTAAGTGCCCAGTGACGCAGGTGTAAAAAAGCCAAACCTAGGAATGTGTGTGAGCATACATGTGTGCATGTGTGCATGTGTGTGCTTGTGAGTATATGCGTCTGTGTGTGCATGTGCATGCGTGCTCATGTGCATGTGTGTGTTGTGAAAAAGAGGGGGTGCAAGCGAGTGTGAACAGAAGAAGGCAGGCAGTGAATTGAGTATGAGGCGCATGAGCTGAGAGTCACGTATGCAGTTTGAATGTCGGCCAAATGCTGAAGGCATTTGAGTGTTTGACAAGAATACATTATGGCCTCACCAATAAGAACTTCCAGAACTTGAGCTGAATGCACAGCATGGGTGGCCTGCACCCGTCAAAGTGCATGTGTGTGTGTATGTGTGTGTGTTATGTGTACAAGTGAGAGTGCGTGGGTGTACTTGTGTGTATTTGCATGCAATTATTTCGATAGGAGGGGGTGACCTTTGAGGTGGAAAAGCAGATCGCCTGCGTCAAGGCACACTTACATCAGCCACAGTCCTATCAAGGTCACTAAATCGTACGAGCGTTGATGCCGTTTCCTCCACATAAACAGTGCAGCTTGCGCCCCGATCATCAGAAACTGTGTGTGACGTATTTGTATGCGTGCAAATGTGATCATGAGTTTTCGGGGTGTGCGCACTCTCGCAAGCACTGCCGCTGCCACGTTTCTTCTTAGTTCAAGAGAGAACGTACCAGGATGCCGTACACCAGGAGTACGGCTAGCGCTGGATTTGCAGGTGGTTGCAAGGTGTTATCCCGGTGGTGTATGTGTGCGGCATGTGTGGAATGGAGGCCTCTCTCATGTGCGGAGCTCATGTTTCTGTGAAGGGCGTGCAGTGCGTGGCCATGCAACGAGGCGTGACCTTGGCTGCCTGCTGAGACACTACTCTGACTGGCATCAGTGGAATTTGAAGCCATGGCCGTGTGGGTTGGTCAAAGAAGCACCAGACACATTCCTCCTCTCCTTTACAGGAAAAGTACAAAAATACAAACCATTTCTTGAAAAGGTTGTTGCTTTCCTGCACACCTCCGTTTTTTCAATTAAATAGGAATTTTATTAGTTGATCAGACAGCATGGCTTCAAAAAGGATTCAGAAAGAGCTGGCTGATTTGCAGGTGTGTTCATATGGAGCGGTAGCTTGTGCTGTCTCGTGTTGCTGGACATACACAGGCAGTGTTGAACACTCTCTGTGTGTATGTCCACCTTACTGATAGGAGACTGAGAGGAGACACCCCTGTATTTGTCTCTCCTTCCTGCCCTCCTACCCTCCCTCTCCACCCCACCACAACACTTATTGCATTAATGCTACTTACACGGCGCAGCGGGACCCTCCCCCAAACTGCTCCGCCGGGCCCAGCGATAGCTCTGACATGTTCCACTGGCAGGCAACGATTATGGGCCCAACGGACTCGCCCTTCGCTAGCGGAGTTTTCTTTATTTCGTGAGTGACCCAAGCATGGGAGCGTGGCGAGTGTGTGTGTGCTGAGTATACGCACTGGAGCTTGTGGGGGGCACTTTTGAGTTGATGTGTGCCAGGGGAGGAGGTGATCCTTCCACCAGCCAGCCAGTACAGCCAGCACAGGTGGGAGAGGTGCTCTTGTTGGTGTGATTTGTGGCCCATCCAATCAATTGTGGCCCATCCAATCAATTGAGGTCCATGCACGAAAAACGCAGTCTTCAAGGAGTGAGAGGTAGAGGAACTCTTTGCCTGTCTTTATAGCTCATCACTGCGTGTAACCTACAGACCCTGCAAGGAGGGAAGTCGTATCCTCCTGAGTCCTGGAGCCTTTGATTTTATCACGCATGGCATGCACGAATTCACTCTGGCCTCATGCTCCTTCCCTGTTCCGGTTGCAGCATTCATTTCCCCCCTGACTACCCATTCAAGCCCCCAAAAGTTCAATTTCAGACGAAGGTGAGTCACTGTCAGATCTTTCATCTGTGGTCATGCAGAAAGGCCCACGTGCCAGAAGAAAGCACTCATGTCTCACGTTTTTTGTAACCTGCCCCATGCTGGATTCCAACATAGCCTTTCAAGTGTGCCTGCCTGCCTGCTTGCCTGCCGCACATACAGGTTTACCACCCCAACATTAATGCCAACGGAAGCATTTGCCTAGATATCCTAAAAGATCAATGGAGCCCGGCGCTGACAGTTTCCAAGGTGCGTAGCACGCATCTCACACATGCTTTCACACATGTGCACACACACACACGCACACGCACACACACACCTACCCCGGCACGCACACAGACGCATAGACACGCATCACACATGCACATACTGATAGACACGAACACGCAAGCACATACCAACAAATGCGAAACACGCACACACACCTCTACCTTGGCACGCACACAGACGCACAGACACGCATCACACTTGCACATACTAATAGGCACGAACACGCAAGCACATACCAATAAATGCGAAACACACACACGCACACACAAACACACACACACACACACGCACACACACAAACACACACACACGCACACACACACACGCACACACACACACACGCAGGTGCTGTTATCCATTTGCTCGCTTCTGACTGACCCCAACCCTGATGATCCTTTAGTGCCTGAGATTGCCAATGTAAGTTGATCCGCATTATTTAGCGGATGCTCTTGGTGTAGGCATCAGCTTATTTGTTGCGAGCGAAGCTGCTCTATATACCTGTACAAACCTGTGCATCCAATTACACAAATACAATGAGATAGCACAAGCCAAAAAGTTTACTTCCTTATCAGGTTTGCTTTGACTTGCGTTTCAGACCTTATTGTTCTTGCCTCTGCAATCCTTGATGTCCTCACGCTGCTTGTTCCTCTCACCTGCTTTGCTCGCAGCTCTATAAGCAAGACAAGGTCCAGTACGAGAACAAAGCCCGAGACATGACCCGCAAGTGAGTTTTTGAGAGTCAGCTCTTTTATCCTTTTGTCATTCGTGTTCACACCATCGCCACTTGTTTTCCTCTGTCAAAATTGACAGAAGTTACGCGAAACGTTTTTATGCCACTTTCACATCGTGTGCTCATATAAGAATGTGGTCTGTTTTGGCTGTGTTGTTTATTTTATGAAAGTATGTTCTGATTGAACGTAATAGCATGTGCTGAAGCAAGCTTGTAACTTGTAATCTTTTAGTTAAAGAGAGCCTGAGGGATGGCATTCAATTTGGACTCGCCTGACCCCCACAAACCTGCTAATCTAAGGATGGCCATGATTTGAAATCCATTAATGTGCATCGTACCAATAGTTTTGGCTTATCCCATCCGGATTATTACCTGCCTTCCTTCCGTGACCTATGCATTGCGTTCACTTTACAGGGTGACCTGCAGTCAGTTTTGATAGGGTAGCGGGCTCTTTGCTGGTCTCCTTGTGCACAGACAGAAAGCAACTTAAATTTAAGCTGGAGTGGTCTCAGCAGCGCAAAGTAATAATCAAGCTTCGGGTTGTCACCGCAACAGCCGTTTTTCCATCCTGACGTGTGACACCTTTTGTTTGCCCCCCCTTAGGTACGCCATGGGTTAAGGACGCGCTCCCTCGTCGCCACTGTTTTTTGCCAACGCAAAAGGACCGGAGGCGTGTTTTGATACGTGTGTGGGATTAATTAGGCTGCTCTCTCCATTTACACTGGAACTTCTGATGTAACTTAGTGCAAATATTCAGGAGGAGCCAACAATGTATGAGAAAATGGGCATAGCATCAGTACATCCCACAACAGAAAAGGGTGTAAAGGCAAAAGGGGTCTAAGGTAAGGTAAGGTAAGGTAAGGTTACATCACTATATATGCCTCAAAGGGCATCTCAGCAGAAGTTTGGAAAAAGCCTAAAACTACACCTGGCTAAACAAAAGACACAGAAGCTAGAGGAAACATGAAACTGATGTATGTAGAAGAGAAAAGTGTACAGAGAAAGAGAACGTTTGTTTTGAAAAAGCGCGAAGAGAAAGCATCAAGGAGAACGAGAGAAAAGCTGTTGATATGTCTCAGGATGTGTGTGGGGTCTAAGCAGGAGAAAGTTTCAAGTTTTACAGTGGTTACATGGTCGGTGACCTTTAGCCAGGTTGCTTGGCTGATCGGCTGCTGACTGGTCTCGCCAGCCACAAATAAATTCATAAGCTCAGCAAGAAAGAGAAAAAGTCTAGTGTTCTGCTCAGAAAGGAAATTATGCAAATGACCGAGCGTGCTTCAGCTTGGGAACGCACTGTTGAAAGAGGAGAGGTGGGAGCCGAGGGGGACTGTTTTCTGTAAGGTAAGGTAGGAAAGGTAAGGTTACATTGCTATATATGCCTCTGGTGGCCATCTGAGCGGAAGCTTGGAAAAAAGCCTGTAAGTTTAGTTTAGTTTAGTTTGGATTACAAAGGCCTCCAGCCTGGCATGGCTGCTCAACCTATAGGTCCCAACAAATAAATCAATCAAAAAGATCGACAGCTGCACTAATAAATTTGTAAACTTCT
>Ga0307968_1002065_pt1:10000-16570 | contig 16570 bp, 18 predicted proteins | sample OrgLakmetagen650_FD_201834 | JGI IMG/M metagenome (GOLD analysis project Ga0307968, IMG submission 201834) | Saline water microbial communities from Organic Lake, Antarctica - #650 | ecosystem: Environmental > Aquatic > Non-marine Saline and Alkaline > Saline | place: Antarctica... | reverse complement strand
TGTAAGGTTAGCATTTTCCAGTTGCGTTACAGCCCTTTTTTTTACTTGGTTTGTTTTGAGGTTTACCTCGTTCTCATAGGTTGAGCAGCCATTCCAGGTTGAATGCCTTTGTAATCCAAACTAAACTTAAATACAGGCTAGACTGGCTGAGACCAATCTGTCCTTTTACCGTAAGCACAATTTATGCTCTGGATGAGATCTTGAATTACCACTCGTAACTTTGCACAGGCAATCTAAATGCTCCTTCTTGCTGTACACCTTTCCATTTGTTTTGTCGTAGCTGGCCGATTCAGCAAATTAGGCCCATTAGTTGAACGCGTGACTGTTGGGAGCCTTTATGTACAACCTTTTGCCGACATCATGATGCGTGCTCAAAGCTGCCTGCGGGAAAGGGTTTTCCCTCTACCCTCGCCAAAACGGTGTTCATTTTAAATTACAAGTTCACGTGATGAACATGAGGCTGCAGCTGTCAAAATAAAGTTGAAAATATAGATGGGTAAATTCCTTTGACAATTTGCATGCTCATCATTCAGTGTTTCCTCCTGAAGCAACTACAACTCGCTCAAGTGAAGAGCTCTCCCACCCATATCAGTCCAAGACAATTGAAAAAAGCTCGCCATGGCACGCAATAGCAATTTGTCACAGGAAGCACTAGCACACCATAAATAGAGAGAGCATCGAGAACGAATCTTTCCTTTTATAAAAGGATGCCCCAGGTCTACTTCGCCCATACCTAAGTACAAACACATAGATAACACACACAAAGTACGAGCAGACGCATGACCTCATACAATAGCGTGCCTATAAAGCAGGGTGATAGCACCAGGCTCATGCAACATAATAATGTACACAAAAATCCCTGACAGGTATATGTGTACATACACTACGAGGACAGCACAGAAAGAGCGCTTGTTTGGCAGCTATGCGCACAAGCAAAAGAGCTTTCTACAATTGAGAAGGCACTGCTACCTATGGTGCTACATGCGTGTGTGTTCCTTTCTGTCTGCAAGTTGCATGAGTCATACTACCCCCTATAGCCTCCTAAAACAGCACACCACAATCACTGATGAATGACCTCTGTTAATCTCCCAGTCCTATGCACAAATCAAGCTGTACAATTAATACTATCCTATCTAGTAACAACAAAGAATGGGGTACCAGGCACAGGCCATGGAAAACAATGGTAGGTGAGATAGGTAAGAGGGGGAGGGGGGGATACTCACGTACCCTTCTCATAGCTGAGAATTTGTCAAGTTTTGTCAAGTCAGTCTGATGAATACACGCACACAACAATATATATGCATGTACAGTAGCGAAGGCTGTTCTGTCTCAATTTGTTCGTCAGGACGTTCTCATAGAGTGGCCGAGGAGGTGTGGTAGCCAACTCGCGCACACACACACACATACACAGGCAGGCCCGTAGAAGCCAAGCCCGGTTTCTCGCCTTTCCTTCTCCTGTGCCCATGGATAACCATTCCAAAACCTCCTCCAAAATCTCCAAACTGCATTATAAAGCCTCCACCTGCTCATAGATACCCCCTGCTGATCACACATCCAAACACATGCAAATTTACTGCTGCAGAGGTGAATGGCAGGTAATACACACAGGGGGTGCCATAGAAGCCCAGCAAACAAAGTAGCCATACACACACATCCACATACATGCTCGCGGCAAACGTTACGTATCCTGACCTGCTGTGTGCGACGTGCCACCCCCCCCGCAAAGCTCAGGAGAGGGCAACGCAGGCGTTTGCTATCTTGTTGCTCGTGTATGCACCGTCAAGCAGCAGACACGGAAGCTACCAGGTCATGGACATGACTTCACAGTTTTGGAGGCGTGTCCTACTCCTGTTGGCGAGTGTGTCGTGTATGTTTGCGTGTGCGTGTGTTTGTGTGAGCGTGAGTGCGCACACACCTACAAGCACGTGTAGGTCTAGGCGTGCGTTTGTGCATGTATATGCATATGTGTTCGTACATGCAGGATGGTGTTACCTGTTTGTGAAGTGGTGCCAAAAGGACGAGTGGCCCACCAGCACAACCAGCTGCTCAGTGCGGCTGTTCAGCCAACGCGCAAACTCGCTGATACGGTGCTGCGAAAGGAAAGTAGAGAGGCTGGCATATGTGAAAAGCAGAGCGCTTGACTTCATACAAAGACAAGCCTTATTTATAGGAATGATCTAGGGGAGGGGGTTAGGTAGAGGGATTAGCACATGATAATTACGTGAAAGAGACAAACGAAATACACATTTTGAGCTCTGTGGATCAATCTGGCTCGCTTTTAGCGCAGCTGAAAGAAAGGAAGGAAAGGGGGGGGCCAATACAATCTAGTGACAGACATGATAAGCATAAGCCTTAGGTTGTGTGTTGTAGGTTGCAAGCCTATCTTACAGAAAGGCAAAAGGGCCGCCCAGCTAGGTTGCTGCTCTGGTGTTGTTGGAGGAGAGATGCAGGGGAACAAGAGGGGCGTGCTGCAGGCTTAAGGTTCAAGCATATGCTGCATGCCTGCGCCATTGGCTCATGCTACAGATTCGTGGTACAGACTTGTGCTACAAGCTTGTGCAACAGATTTGTTCTGCAGGCTTATTGCCACAGGCTTGTGATGCAGACTTGAAATACAGGCTGATTATTTACACACGCGCGCGCACACACACATTTGTACACACACAAGACACACATGTGCATGCATACATGTATGAACGCAAAAGTGAGCACATGCATAGGGGATCACCCACCTCTCGTATTTTCTGTGGCTCAGAGGACCCCCAGCTTTGATTGATGGCACAATTGGGCTGTTGGGGGTCTTGGTACCACCAAACAGGCGGCAGCTGCATCAGCTGCTTGGACAGCTGCACACACACAAAACAAAGGCATGTTGATCAATGGAGCGTTGAAACAGGGCCGCACAGGAAAAGAGTTTGGGCATCATCAGGGAGCCAACGCTTGTGTGTGTGCGTGTGTGTTGCCAACCGTTGTGGGAGGCAGCTTGGCATTAAGCCCCTGCTTGTGGACACGAGCAGATGTTTAGTTGCTGCTCAACAGCAACAAAATTCCACACATAGCCCATGATCTGCCATGATCTGCCCTACGATCCCCCATAAATAGTTAAGGAAAAGCAAAGAAGACCCTGAGGCCAGGAGGCGTAAAAAAAAACTGACAGTCACGTGTCAATTTTGGGACTCCGGCCCAAAATGACCCTTCCCCCCCAAACCCCTCTTCCTGACTTCCCACACTTATAAAAAGGGTGTCAATTTGCTCAGAATTTAAGCAACTATCTGTCTGCACAATTCTCTTGCCAGATAATTTAATATTTGAAGAGCTATAGGGCAAAAACGGATTTGCGCACGCTCTTGCACTGACCACCTGTTTAGTGCACAAATCCAGCCAAAACCTCTGCCAAAGCATTTCTTTACTTAATTCATGCAACTTTTGCATAATGCAATACGTGAAGTGCAAGTTTGGAATTAATTGCCTGTAATTTGCCTGAACATACCCCCGCATCCTACTTGGGGGCATCCCATGCATTCCTGTGACCAGGCACCCAACCCCCTCCCTGGGCTTGAGCTGAGTTTTCCATATATTTTTTATTTGCTGGAAGTGGCCCAGAATAACTCTGGAGACCCTCCCCATGATTTCCCTACCCCCTGGACCCCCTCAGAATTGACTCATTTATATACAAATCGATAGCTTTCGACGTCAGGTTTTCAAATATGTTATTCATATTTCAATTGACACATGACGTCAACAGATTATGATCCTTGACACCTCTGCGGCCATCGATTTCTCGATAGCTTACCTTCTCCACAATTACCCTAGCAGTCTTGGTAGAGGAACAGTGAGCATGCCGCACAGAACATGCAGGAGAAACTGTCCCACCCACCTAAGCACACAGTTGCACACACACCACATAGTACCGCCTCACCTGGGGGAAATCATGTGCTAGCTGCTCTGGCGGCCGTCCAATGTCTCCAGGGGTGACCATAAATTCAGAGATACCTGCCAGGATTTCAATGTTGAGGGGCTGCTGCTGTTGCTGCTCCACAGTGGAGTTGCCTTCTGAGAGCAAATATGTGTGTGTGTGTGTGTTTTGTGAGAATGTGAGTGCATGCTCTGCTTCTGAACCTGTGAGTGCATGCTCTGCTTCTAAACCTTTCATACCCTTTAGTTTGGTCCCTGCATTTTCTACAGCCGCTTGATGTAGAGAGCTTAAGAGAGTGTCACAGGCATAAAAATCTAGGGCTTGGCTTGTCCAGGAACCTAGGGCTTGGCTAGTACTAGGGCTTGGCCAGTCCTGGAACCTCTGTATCTGTCACAGGCATAAAAATCATTAGCCAAACTAAACATGCAACACACTAAAGCGAGCAGGAAGGACTCTCATGACCGCGCGTGAAAGACAGGCAGGCTGACACACACACACCTGAGCCGTTACAGGCCAGGCGCTCCGGATACGGGTTGGACTCCAAGAACGTTTGCAGGGAGCGTGTGAGGGGGGACACCACAAACAGGGGGTCCCCGTACTTGGGAGTCTTCTCACTAATGATTTGCGTGAGCCGCCTCTTCAGGTCCAGGCACTGTAAGAAAAAGTATAACACAAGGGACGTCTCAGGATAATTTGTTGCTAGCAAATAAGCTGATAGTCACGATGGCACAAAGGCTAGCGCTAGTATCAAGATAGTAGCCATCAGGCCTTAATGCAACATCATCCCTGTACCCTTTCATGCTGCATTAACAGGCAAACAAACGTATGCATACAACCACGCTCAAGTGCACAGAGGCGTGCCAGACACACACGCACCTGGTGATGGCCTTTTGCAGTTAAGTGGGGATCAAAAATGTGGGGGTCGGCGTAGCTCTTACTCTCGCAGCACGCTCGGTTGTATTCGCTCTCGCCGTGGCGAACGATGAGCAGGCACTGGTAGGTACAACGCGGCAGGCAGATGAGGAATGAGCGAAATAGTCAGATACTGGTAAAAAACATGCAGCCATAGCGGACAATGAGCAGGCAATGGTAGGTACAACGAGGCAGGCAGATGAGGGATGAGCGACATAGCCAGACACTGGTAAAAAACATGCAGCCATACACGGATGATGAACAGGCACTGGCACGGAGGATTGAGTGACGCAGTCAGCAGCACTCCAGCAGGGAGGCAGACACTGGCACTAGAGCACACGCTCTGCCGCTAGAGCACCCGCACACTGTGCCAATGCTTAAAGCTCAAAAAATGACCGATGATTGTAGGCTTGGTGGAGAGGTTCTCAGTCTGGCACAAGCAGTGTTGGTCAGATGAGAAAGCAGGTTTGGTAGTCAGGAGAGAGACACAAGTCGGTGCTGGTATGAGGCAAAAAAATAGGACAAAGACAGAAGCACCTATGACGTGCCATCACCTTCAGCTAGTTACCAGGAAGGCAGAGGAAAACCAGCCTATTCGCACAAGCACCTCATGGCTGTGGACCCAGCCATCCCCACAAGAGCCCCCATGCCAGAAGCTGCAGCGGAACAGCCATGAGCCCTAATGAGAGCGCAGCGCATACGACTCTGCAGCACAGCCCCTTCTCCTGAGCTTGAAGCCTCAGCTGGTGCTGTCTTGCCGCTTCACACTTCATTGCATCTCCCTAGCACAACTGTGTGTGCATTGGAACTGAAACAGGCATGCATGCACACCCACACCACGCCCTACCATTTCTGGCTGGCCTAAAGATCCTAAACAAGGGGCTAACACACCTTGCGATCTTTGGCTGGCCTGAAGATGTTAAACAAGGGAGCGTCCACATTGACCTGGCCGTGTGTGTTGTCCATGTGTGCTACCTCTGCTGTGCTGCAAGTGGCATGCACTTGGGTGGGCACCAGCTCAGGCGTAGTGGCATGAGTTGCACCTGCAAGAGCAGAAAGGGTCTCAACAGTTTGTGAGGTGTGTGTGTGTGTGTGTGTGTGTGTGTGTGTGCTGCAGCATGTATTTATCAGTAGGCAGACAGGAAACACACGAGTATGTGCGTCAAGCGCAAAGTACGCTTTATCGCCCACTTACAAAGGCACGCTCACATTGGTTAAGCTTAGGTACTTGGTGGCTTGGATGCACCAGCACGGCTTTGCACAAGCAGAGCATTAAACTATGTACACATAAAGTCAAGCTGCCACACACTAGCCTTGAACTGCTTCCACATACTAACACGTAAACGTGTGTACATGTACGTGTGCCCCCTTCACTTGCCCCCCCTGCAGCATTGCTCTCTCTAACAATAAGCTTGAAATACGCACCAGCACATTCTTGACTCTCTGCATTTGCCTAAGTTTGGCCGTACGAAACCCTGAACTGACACACACACTCTCTTATTCTCTCTTGATAACACACAAATACAGTTGGCCAGGACCAATTGTAAATATATAGTGCATACACGGTATTTTTGATAGAAAAATTTACGGTTATGCTCAGTGTATGTATACGGTTCTGGACAACCCTACACACATACTTGCCTTGATTTGGCATCATGGAGGCCAGGCAGCAGGTCTCGTCCTCATTATGGGTGGGCTCCTCAGCCTGTGTTAAGCAAGACATTCAAGAGCTGATGAGTAGG
>Ga0307968_1002065_pt1:0-5000 | contig 16570 bp, 18 predicted proteins | sample OrgLakmetagen650_FD_201834 | JGI IMG/M metagenome (GOLD analysis project Ga0307968, IMG submission 201834) | Saline water microbial communities from Organic Lake, Antarctica - #650 | ecosystem: Environmental > Aquatic > Non-marine Saline and Alkaline > Saline | place: Antarctica: Organic... | reverse complement strand
GGGCTGTACAAAGCTCTAATTTATTCCTTTCTTTCTTTTTTCCTTAAGTTTACCATGCCGTTTTGCAACGTTCGCATCATGCCTAGGGTTGGCCCAAACCGTATATGGGATTTCCATATACCGTATATATGCCGTATATAACCGTATATACCGTATATAAGGGAATTTTGATATACTCAGAATTAATTCATAAGGGGGTCATTTTGTAGCTCTTGAAGAGCTGAGCACGCATGAACCAATGTTTCATACACAAAAAATGAAAGGCTGGGGAGCTAGACCTGCTCGAAGCCAAAAAGACCAAAAAGTGGCATTTTTCAGTGTAAAGAGAGGCTTAACTACCATAACCATACATTATACAAAGTAATTAATGCAAATACATGCATATAAGTAAGTAAGAAGTTAAGGGAATGCTCAGTTCAAAAAGCCGCGAGAAAGAAAAAATTGGACCAAAAAGAGCAAAAATCGCTTTTGCAAGGAATTGAACCCGAGTCTGGGGTGTACCACCTGCAAATACAATCCATATACGGTCATATACGGTCAGAAATCTCGAATACGGTACCGGATATACGGCGTACCGAGGATACGGCGTATATACGGTCATACGGTTTGGGCCAACCCTAATCATGCCACTATGCAGCGTTAGCCAGGTCTGATGAATGACACCTGTTCTGAATTGCTTTTGAAAGCTGTGCTCCAACTTTGTAACCATCTTTAAAGGATGCATGCAGGCCGACGTCCATGGGGGCACGTTTGTTGCCAGCAAAGCGTTATAAAATTTGTCAAGGAAAGCTTTATAAGCAGCAGCAACATACCTCCATTGAAGTCTAGGCTTCAGCCTGAAATGAGCTAATGGTCTGCTTTGCACCAACTGGAGCACCCTCAACCCCCCCTCGACATCAACCAAGATAGTTCTGTGCGTCTGTACTGTTTCTTCGGTGCAGGAGACCACCGTCACACGGACCCAGGAAGAGGCACTCCAGATGATTCAAGTGAGTCGCTGACGATCATGCTCCGCTAACAAGCTTTCAGTGAAGGCTTAAGGGCATCTCCTTCTTCTTTCTTCCATCTTGAATGAGTTCTTAGCTTGCATTTGCCCAAAAACCGCTGCTCTTCTGTTCCAAACATGCAAGTTTTAAATCAATGAACTCTGTTTGCACCCACTCTTATTGCATGCATCAGGCTACTGAAGGCCTCACACTTGTGCACGGGTAGTCCCGGCTGTGGATGAAATTATAACATTTATTATGCACAGGGTTGGCCAGAGCCGTGCGTATACATATACTTAAATTCTGAGCAGATTTTTTTACTTACACTTAAATTCTATGCAGATTGACACCCTTTTTGGAAGTGTGGGGTCAGGAAGGGGAATTTCGGGGGGGTCATTTAGGTTGGAGGCCCGAAATTACACATGACTGTCAGGATAAAGAAATTTGACGCCTCCTGCCGTACATGACCATAACTTTGGTGATTTTCCTGCCAAAAGTAATGTATATAAGTACATACCTATATAAACTGTAATATTACATATGGTTCTGGCCTACCCTATTTATGCAGGTTGTTTTGCTTCACTTGCTTCAAGCGATGTAAAGCCAAACCCCAAGCCTGATCGTGTGACTTAGCCTTATTTGTGGCTCACCTATATGTGATGCTACAATGCCTCATGCATTTTGAGCTCAGGCTTCCTTTCTGACAGACTCAATATAAATCTGTTTGTTTTACCTCATTGTGGCTGGCCTGATGTTGCTAATGCAGGCATTCCGGGAGAGGCTCGCATCTGGTCAAGCCGACTTCGCAACCCTAGCTTCAACAGAATCCCATTGTAGCAGTGCGCAGCGAGGGGGGGACCTTGGGAAGTTTGGGTACGTGGGGAGAAATTGCTACAGTAATAATTGTCGATCTATTCTGGCTGCAGACTGTCACATGGCAGCTTGAAGGGAGCAGGGGTGGGCTTCCGGAAGTTTAGATGCACGTGGGGAGAGGTTGTAAATTGTTCGGGAACAACACACATTTTGGCTCTATACCTTTGCTTGTGGTTAGGGGATCGAGAAGCTCAGGTGCACATGGGGAGAGGTGGTGAGATGTATGCTTGTGGTTAGGGGATCAAGAAGCTTAGGTGCACGTGGGGAGAGGTGGTGAGATGTATGCTTGTGGTTAGGGGATCGAGAAGCTTAGGTGCACGTGGGGAGAGGTGGTGAGATGTATGCTTGTGGTAAGGGGATGGAGAAGCTCAGGTGCTCGTGGGGAGAGGTGGTGAGATGTAAGGAACGTGGTCACATTTTCAGGTTTCCGTTTGACTGTTGCAGGTAGATGAGGGACAGGAATTTGAATGAATCTGAATGCGCGGGGAAAGGACGGGGAAAGGACGTAGACAGATGTGTACTAGGTTCCCACTGTCCCAGTTTGTAGCAGGAGGGGAGGGAAATCAACAGTTGTAGTGTTGCGCTCTGCATGAGTGTGTGCGTATTCATGAACTTGGGTGTGTGCCCTAGGCGCCCCTCCTACATAGGCGCCTCTCCTACATAGGCGCCCCTTCTACATGCTTCCCTGAATAATGCTCTTTTCTGAGCACTCTTGCTCATCAAACGCTTAGGCTCGAGCTTCAGGCTCAGGCTTACATGTTAGGAGCACAATTGCCTACACGATTAATATTCCATGATGTTAACCTTGGACACTCTGTCTTTGCTAACTGTGTTGGGCACGCGTGCTCATGCCGCGTAGTATGAAAGACTGTCTACGTCGCACTTTTTATCTTCCCGGTGCTGAGAATTTTCTACCGTTTTGCAAAAGAGGCATGGCGCGGACAGTGTAGAAGCTACAAAAGTAATGCACATAAGTGCTGCCGGCAAATCAGCATGCACACATATTCAGTACAAGAGCTTAACAGGACGCCTGTGACTAACCTCAAAGGTTGTTTTTTACCTGCAGGCCTGGGCAGATGCAGAAGCAGTTTGAAGAAGCAACGTACGCTTTGCAGGTACGTTTTCTGTCATAGAATATGTTTGCAGTTCCTTTAAGAGTTTGGCTATGTTTGGGAACTGGCAAGGCAGGCTGCATCCTTCGCTTTCCCAAATGTGTGAGCTTTTAAAACCATGTTGAGAATTCTGATGCAGCGACTTAACCTTGTAATGTTAAAAATATTCAGGGTAGTGTTGATTGATTTACTGAATCCTTTAATGAGTCACAGCAGTGATTTGGTGCTGACTTTTCTTACTGGGTCAGAGTAAGAAAGAATAGAAAAACTAAGAAGAACACAGGTAGTGTCGGCATCACTGGATGAAATGATTTTTTTCTTAGGCAAAAACCCCACTTTTTGTGAATGAAAGATGTAAATGCTTTTTGGCTCAAACTTTTCAATGAATTCCTTGAGTTCGTCACAACGAATCATGGTACCAGCTTAAGCATGGATTGCAAGTATGGGCCATATTTTGCTCATGCATATAAATATATTTGCTCTTGCATGCGGTGGAGGTACCTTATTCCTCTCTCCATTGTCAAACAGTCTAAGCAGCTTATCTTCGTGCATTTTGTAAATTATCAGATGATGTAATCCATGACGGGTGTGTGTGGCCAAACGTCTCTGGGTCCATACTTTTTCTCATGTACACAAAAAAAGGTATGGACCCAGTGACGTCTGGCTAGACACCCCTGTTATGGAGTACTTCATGTGATGTGGGGAAGTACTGCTGCCGACTTACTTAGCCATGATACAAGAAGAATGACCCGACTAGAGTGTGTGTGGTACTAGAGAGTGTGTGGTACAGTCTCCTCCCCAAGGCTGGGAACGTTACTCAGTCATCTGGCTAGCAGAGAGTAGCAATACTGAGCTAATTGAATACCGCAATGTCTAAACCAGAAAATGCTATCTTCAATAATCTGGCTTCTCCAGCTTATTGAACAAACCTCAACTGAAACGCCAACTAATGTTTGTTAACAAATCCGTCACTACCACCAATTGGGCGTGATAGGTGTCAGACCAAATCACTGACACAGCAAAGTACAGACTAAGCACATCATTGAAAACCCCTGAAAACTTAGAATAAGAAATTTGCAGGATTAGAACAAAATGATGTGCAATCGTGAAGAGAATGGAATATGCGGTAGGATGTCATGATTTATTCGCCTACTATTTTGTTTTTGCTCAGTATAACCCAGTCTGTTCGTTCAATTCCGTGTTGCTCTTTAAGGTGATGAGCACGCAATCAGCCTACTAACAATAAGGCTTATAACCCTTCTCCGGCCCACCAATCTTGGTGAAGCCTCGCAGGTTCTGATTTCCCGCTTGCTCGTTATGTGAGGTTCCCTGCATGCCGTAGGCAGAAGTTGATGTCCTTACACTCAACATGAGTCCTACCCAACCACCCGCTGACTCCACCACACCTGGGGGACAGCAAAGGACCATCCCAAATGGCCAAACAACAGAATAACTGTCTTTTCCCTGGGAAAATGAAACAAATCGTACATTATGAGCTTCCTTTCCCCCCTTGTTGTACGTGGGGAGTTCAGGCCTATAGCACCAGAAAGTACTTGCAAGGAATCTGAGCAACTCCATGTCTTTGATGGCTGATCACGGTTGTTAGATATGCACACCATTCCTCTCATCTTCACCTGTTCAGGTCGGAGAGCTCAGTCAACCAGTATTCAGTGACAGTGGAGTGCATCTTATCCTCCGCACAGCTTAGCTCTTTGGTGTACACGTATTGACGATTTTGTAGAATTCCCCACAGACACTACTTTCCCAATTATTGCTCCTGTAATCATGTCTTGATTACATACAGCTTAGAGTTCGTACTTTTTGACTGATGCCATAATCTGTAACATCTGAATAGTAGTTGTTCGCCATGCATGCACGGCGCATAAGGGGTTACAACGGGTTATTACAAGGATGGCCTACAGCCCGAGACTCTGGCTGATGGCAATTGGCTGGTGAAACAAAATCAACCAGTGTCGAAAATTGAAACTAAATCTGACACAAACTTGAGGAGTCTGTATGAGTCTTGATT
>Ga0307968_1002064_pt1:0-15000 | contig 16571 bp, 13 predicted proteins | sample OrgLakmetagen650_FD_201834 | JGI IMG/M metagenome (GOLD analysis project Ga0307968, IMG submission 201834) | Saline water microbial communities from Organic Lake, Antarctica - #650 | ecosystem: Environmental > Aquatic > Non-marine Saline and Alkaline > Saline | place: Antarctica: Organic... | reverse complement strand
GCCTTTTGCCTCCCTCCCCCCCTAAGCTCTGTGCATCCTCGCTTTCATCACCAATTTCCATCAACACTGGCTCCTGCTGCCGCTGCTGTGCATGTGCTGCTGTTGGCCGTTTGCTTCAAACCACTTTTGCGCTTGCAAAGCCCTGAAGCCCAAAACCATGGGCTGCTGGTGCTGGAGGATATGTAGCACCATTATATGCAGCACCGTTGCAAACTGCACGAGCTTCTGGCGCATGGCTGCTGCACTGGCTGCATGCAACAGTGTGATGAAGCTTGCTGCTTCTCCCATGCTTCCCAAGCGTCCACGGTTTGCTGCGAGGTTGGCGCTGATGGTGGTGGGAGGGCCGGGCCATGCTCACCCCCTGTTGCTGCAGCTGCTGGAGGTGCTGGTGGAGGTGCTGCAGCAGTTGTTGTAGCTTGCGGTGCAGGAGGTGTCACACCTGAGCTGCATCAGCTGGGGAGGTGCTGCGCTTGTGCTGTTTAAGCTGCTGGCATGGGTGGGAGGGGCAAGGAGGAGCAGGGGCGTAGGAGTTCTGACCTTGGTCTGTCGATGGTGTTGGGGGTCCTCTCAGTCCCCAGAGGACACGGAGTGTACGATAACCCATTTCATTATAAAACATAATATTTTGGCTCCACAGAAAAATTGGGTTCGCCACTCAGCAACATTTGGCTACACCGGGTGCTCAGTGACGTCTTGCCGGGTGTCACTGTGTCGCACCCAAAATGGCCAAAATGCGACACAGTGGCAACGTGTCGCGGTTAATCAAAACACTGGATTACATCTCGATAGCCATCCTTGAAATTGACGTGCTTGCATCTGCTTAGCCTTGCTCACTTGATCACCTGGCGACCAGGATCAAGGCAGTAGCATGTTGCTGTAGTGGGGCTGCTGCATCACTATTCACAAGACTATTTACCAATGACACAAAGAAAGGTGGAACAGCTCTGCTTTTGTCAATTTGTTGCAACAAATCAAGATTGGCAGAGGTAACGATACAATTAATATGCGGTATCATGGCAGGACCACCGCATAAGGTCTTTTGAGGTTTACGGTCATGGAAGGGCGTGATGTGTGCAACTCCAACCCAATCCTACGACAAAAGGCCCAGGTGTTAGGTTCATTACAATCTCTACCTGTCCAGCACGCATCTATTCTGCTGACATCTCAAATGTTCAAACTTGTCATAGGCTTCCCACAAGCTTTCTGCCTCAAGCATTCTGAGTGCTGCTGTGGCCCAAATTGAACCGTGTGCAGGCTTCTCGCGAACCCCGTGCCAAGTATTTGAGTGCCGCACTGGCAGACAAGTACGGAATCAATGCTGCAGCCGTGACTGGGGCTCCCCCCAAGCCCCCACAGGTAGTTTTGGTCATTTTTGTTCTGAGGAAGCTGACACAAGGCGAGAAGCATTTATGTTTTCATAGAGCATTTATGTTTACATAGGTAGTTGAGTTACTTCAGGTTACGGAGGTATCTTCAGCCTGGAATTACATTAGCATTCAGCATGTGCCAACTGCTCGGCCTACACGGTTTGACCTGAAAACATTCCAGATTACAAGCTGAAGCATGTTTATTAGATGCCACAGCAAAACGAGGTGGGCTGAGCAAAGGCAGGCTAGCTGAAACAAAAGTGGACCTCCGCATCGGCAAGTCTCATCTTTTAGATAGACTTGCAGGTGGGCTGCAGCTCCGACGTTCCTCCTGCTGGTTGTGCATTGCTTCAGGGTGTGAGAAGCAAGCTGTATCTGGTGCCACACAGCGACAGCATTCATACGAGCAACCTGCTCTGCCATTCATGCCAGGAGGCTATGTACATGAGCGCTTGCAGGCTTTCCTTGCTTGCCCCATCTTGCACCGTCCTTTGAAAGTGTTTGATCAAGGTTTTACTCGGACAAACCCCTGTTTGCAGATCTTGGGGCTAGCTATGGTCCCAACAGGTAGTAGTGGTGGGCACCTGCCCCCCGGGCTGCATGCCTCCCAGCAGCAGGACACAAACAGGTGGGTAAAATCGCCTTGATCAAGCACCTGTGTTAGCCCTAAACAGGTAGGTGAAGCTGCCTTAATCATGCATCTGTGTTTGCCCTAAACAGGTTGGTGAAGCTGGGTAGGTGTGTTTGCCCTAAACAGGTAGGTGAAGCTGGGTAGGTGTGTTTGCCCTAAACAGGTAGGTGAAGCTGCCTTGAGCATGCACCTGTGTTTGCCCTAGACAGGTAGGTGAAGCTGCCTTTTTTTATCATGCACCTGTGTTTGCCCTAGATCCGGGTGCTTGCTTCACTGCCACAGGGCACAAACAGGTGTGTAAGAATACCCCTGTATGGTGTGGTGTGCTTGTGTGCTTGCACCACAGCAGCAGCACAAGAAAGGCGTGTGACAGGAGGCTTCAGCTGAAGCATGAATCACAACAGCTAGCTAACTGCTTGAACCACAGCAGCAAGGCGCAAACAAGAAGACCTGGTGCATCTGTTGACTGATTGTACTTCCATAACTGCATGATACTAAGAAGGCGCAAGGGAGGAGCTACGCAACAAATTTAAGCTTGTGCTTGAGTGGGTCTACCTACATAGGTCCTGTCAGTCCTGCCACAAAGCAAAATAATCACAACAATCACAGCACCCCCAGTTGGCTTGACTAGCACCGTCTTGCCCTCATTGATCGCCTACTCTTCTTCAAGCCTGTTATAAGCGACACATGCTTTATGCCTAAAACGGTACCTTCTGTCATGTCTGCTTTGTGCAGCTCCGCGCGTGTGCTGGAACTGGCCCAAACTTTGGCAGAGTCAGAGCGATACAAAACTCAACAGGCCGAATTTCAGGTCTGTCACCGATGGCTAGGTGCTCTAGGTGCATTCACGCAGCTTGCGTATAGATAAGGTAGTAGGCAGTATGTTCGATCCAAAAAGCGTGCATTTTTGGCTGCGTGCTATGCTAGCAACTGCCAGTCGGGTTCAGATCATGTTTGACATCAGCATTTTTTGCTCTGCCTCAGGCAAAGCGTGAGGATGCGAGGTGGCTGGTTTCAGATCTTGTTTAACTCTAGCACAATTTGCTCTTCCACAGGCAAAGTGTGAGGAGGATGCACGCCGTGCTTACGTGACTCGAGCAGCAGCACCTATGCCTGCAAGTCAAGCGTTCAAGGCTACGACAAGAGGACAGGTGTGCAGTGTGCAGAGGATGGATCTCTGGTTTGCCTGATCCAGCAACCCAATGGCACACCCCTCCTGGCCTCTTGTTTGTGTTGTAATCCTTTTGTTTTGTGGCTGGCTGTTGTATGCCGGACATTGCATGTCACTGCTGACAGGACAGATGGTACTAAGCCGGTTTGTTACCATTCTTCAGTGTGCTCCGCCCTTATACATTGCAATCTAGAGGTCTGCAATTATTTCTAGGCAGGAATCTGAAAGTTGCATGGCTGGAGCCTCCTAATATCTAATATGGCAACTCATCTTGAGATCTCCCATGGCCAGGGCAAATGCAAGCAGCCTGCTTACTTGAAGAGCTGCTTGTGTGGTCTGTAGGCTGAGAAATCAGCCAACCGGCATGGACAGCCAGGCCTTGAGAGCCCCGGTCCCGGCAAATACGACGTCAAGTGGGATTACATGGACAGGCCCCCCCCGAACACAAAACTTGTGAAGCCGTGCTATAAGGATGAGCTCACTCCTCAGGTACGGTTTTTTTAAAGTTCCAAGGTCTCTCCATCCTCCTTTTCCTTTGATACGTACCTCAGTTTTGCCTGGTTGCTTACAAGCGTTTGCCCCCCGTATCATCTCATAGCGCGCTTGCATACAGAGTTACTGCTGCACCTTCCCTCCCCTGTATTGCTGTCACCATTGCTCCTCCTCCTCCTGCCATCGCGCTGCTGCTCTTTGCACCTGTTCTTGCTTTCTCGGACATGCTGACCTCAAACAGAGGCACCACATTCCAGTGCTTTTTGTCGCTTTCATGTGTTATTGCAGAAGCAGCGCCGTGCCGAATGGGCAGCGTCTGTGCATGGGAATTCAGGCGCGCAGCAAAATGTCAGGAGGTCGGTGCAACGGCCTGCAAGTGCAGCACAAGGTACGCTGTTCTCTCGCTAACAATTTTGTCTACCTCACACACACACACACACACACACACACACACACACACACACACACACACACACACACACACACACACACACACAAAGACGCACAGTGGCGCACAATATCATACACCCACACCTTTGTATGCCCATTCACATTGCATACACACAGATTTACATTTAGTACTTGGAGCTAGTATTACAGGATATGGAGATGGATTCCTCCTGCTGGTATTACAGCAGCTTCTTTGTAACTCTGCACATGTGCACGTGCGATGTGCACGCATATTTTTCCTTTACGCACGACGTATGCACACGCACCTTCACACATGCACGCACATACGCACAGACTAATTCACACAAGCACGTATGTTCATAATAACATACACGTCAACGCGTACGCACACACATGCACACGCATGTCTGTGGGCAGAATATGCATGTCGACACGTATGCACACACATACAGGCGGTACTAGTGTGGCAGGTAGTGTTTCAGGTGCACCTCCATCCCGCCCTTTTAGTGCTGCTCTGTTGGAACGGCAAAGCAGCGGATTGCACCGGCAGGCCAGTGACCTGTTGTCTCGAGCCTCAAGGTACATGGCTTCTTTGCGTGGCTTTGCAAAAGTGTAATTACAGGAGCCACTTGCAAATGCGTGATGGCAAATGTGGAATGCTGCTTTTATTTCGTAAAAAGGTGCTTTTTTGTAGGCGTTGTGCTGAACGTGCCTTTTGATGTGTTTGCTGTCTGGACACCCTTTTGACATGTGGTGAGACGGCGTGCCCTGTTAACTTGCGGTTGACACCCTGTTAACTTGTGGTGAGACGGCGTGCCCTGTTAACTTGTGGTTACACCCTTTAACTTATGGTGAGACGGCGTGCCCTGTTAACTTGTGGTGAGACAGCGTGCCCTGTTAACTTGTGATGAGACAGCGTGCCCTGTTAACTTGTGGTTGACACCCTTTTAACTTATGGTGAGACGGCGTGCCCTGTTAACTTGTGGTGAGACAGCGTGCCCTGTTAACTTGTGATGAGACAGCGTGCCCTGTTAACTTGTGTTTGACACCCTTTTAACTTGTTGTGAGATGGCGTGCCCTGTTAACTTGTGGTGAGACAGCGTGCCCTGTTAACTTGTGATGAGACAGCGTGCCCTGTTTAGTTGTGGTGAGACAGCGTGCCCTGCTGCTTTCACAAATGAAGTTTATTCATCATACGCTACTTTTTCCAATCTCCAATGCAGCATGCGCCACACATTTACTGACGGGGACTTCTTAAATGATTTGGAGCGCGATGCGCATCTCAATGTGAAAGGAAAAGGGGCAGCCAATCGACCAAACTCAGCAGTAAAGAGCAGAGCAGTGGGCGCAACAGGCCTCCACACCCTGGCAGGTAAATGTGTGTATGTGTGACGCTAATTTTGAGGTAGCTATCGCTGCTTATCCTTTGGTTTCAGATGTATTGGTAGGGTATGGGTAGTGGGATTATGCCTGTGTAACCGACAACAGGAAGACGTTGCTGATTTGCAGGCCCTTAGTTGGGGCCAACTGACTGTCTGGTTAAAACGCGGAAGACGAGCTAAACAGACTTACCGGGGATGCAGGTACACATACCAGGGAGTGCAAAGGGTGAGATTTGATGTCACACTGCATTTGAAACACAGCAAGCACGCCCCTGTGCAGGTTACTCGCTCATGTTTCTGTGTGATGCAGCATAGCAGGAAACTGGACAAAAGCATTCAGCACTTGCCTTGACCTTGGAAAGATAGCAGGCGGACAACAACTCAACCTTTTTCCAAAACTGCTTAAAATGGTACTGAGGGTGACCAGACTGCTTGACACTGATCTTTTCCTTGGTACCTTGTAGGTACTTCTTTCTCAAACCGTTCCTCGTGCGTCATGAAACAGAGAATTGAGGCAACGTGCTGGCCTCTTTTACTCAGTATAAACAATAATGCTGCAAGGACTATCCTTCTGACTCCAGTCGGGTCGTCAATACCCGGCAACGTCACACATTTGCCTTTTTAAACACCGAAGGTAGAAGCCACCACATGACCCCGTGCATCCTTGCTAAAGGGTGCAGGAGAAGTCACCGCATGCACAAGAAGTCACCACATGACCCTGTGCATCCTTGCTAAATGTGTGCCTGCAGGGCATGCTGCTCTGTTCAAGGATGCGCACCATGTGCACGGGTTGGCAGGGGAGCCGAGAGAAGGTGCGGTGGAGTGGCGATGCTGCTTTGTATTCACACTGTCAGATGACACAGGTGGTGATACATCAAGCACGTTGTTATTCACGCTGTCAGATGATGCAGGAGGTGATACATCGAGCACGTAGTCCATGTACCAGGCTTGCCGGCCACTAGAAAAGTAACAGAGTGTCTTGGTTGCATAAAAAAACCGATCAAAATTATGTTGGCCAGATTCCATATGGTCGTCCCCACGCCAAAATCACCCCAAACAGTGCCAATAAACCATTCACCCAATCCAAAGCCCCTTCTACCTCATTTGAATGCAAGATACTTGATTGTGTATCTAAACCATTGACATTTCTCTGGAAATTGGTATCCTGGGGGGCTGTGTGGGGCCCGGTGCATAGTATGCACCCACTTTGGCAGGAAAAAGGTGCATTTCTGAACTTGCACCGATCAACCTCTGCTTCAGGATATCAGCATTATAAATGTCATATAACAATGCAGCAATGTCAGATCTGGGGCAGGGGTACTGGGAATGCCAGTGAGTGGCAGGCACCAACACAAGGGATACAGGGGGAAAAGACAGAATAACCTGTCGCTCCATACCTGCTGCGAGTTCCAGCCCGATGTTTGCTCTCAGAGTTGCGGGGCTAAGTTAAGCTTAATATAAAATGGAAAGGAGCCAATCTTTGGCCTGGGTGGGCGGTGGGTTTTGGTGCAGATTTGTGAACGTTACATGCAAGTAATTATGGCTGGAGCTTTTTCAACTTCATTTCACATCCTCTATTTCACACCAGAGTTGCAGGGTAGATTATCATCATATCGAAATTTACAGGGTTCGGTCAAAAGTTTGAGTTTGCGAACTTTCATGCATTTTAGCGAACCCTAAAAATGCCGTTCGCTAGCTATTAAAAGTTTGTCAAACTTTATGCCCTTTTTTTGGATTTTTAGGTCCAAAATGCAGGAAAGAGCCTTAGATGGCCGTCAAACGTTCTGATTTTTGCACTCATTTTTTAAAATTTATTATATACATTCAAGACAACATGAGCATGTTTTGGACGAGTATGACCACAGAAACCAGGTCGCCCCCATGAAAAACTCAACCCCCTGCCAGCCAAATAGTTTCAATTAACTTTGCGCAAGCATATCTCTGCACTCCCTCCACCATTTCGTGACCTGAGACATGCATTGGATAGCTAATTATTTGTTCTTTCAGCAGATGCTTTAGGGTTGTGGAGAGGTGCAGAGACTGGGTGAATATTTGGGCGGAAGTTCATAAATCATCATTTGTTTGCCCGCAACTCTGGTGTGAGTTGGGGGTCATGGACTGAATGGGAAGGCACGGTTGGAAAAAGCGCCCCAATGTCACGTGGAAAAAATATGCCAAAAATCAACCAGGCAACCGATTGACCCCATTTAAATTTTGTCGAAATTATATAATTTGACCGCAACGCTGTTAGGAAAAACCAGGCTGAAACTCGCAGTACATTACCGTATGGAGCGAATTTTCCTGTCTTTTTCCCAGTGTCCCTAGTGTGAGTGCCTCCCACGCGCCAGCATTCCCAGTACCCCTGTCCCAAATTCGACATTACAGCATTGTTATATGACATTTATAATGCTTATATCCTGAAGCAGAGGTTGGTCGGGGCAACCTCAGATATGCACCTTTTCCCTGCCATAGTGGGTGCAAAATACGCAGCGGGCCCCACACAGCCCCCCAGAATGCCAAATTGCCAGCAAATGTCAATGTTTTAGATATAACATTTAAATATTTACATTCAGATGAGGTATAGGGGGCTTTAGATTGGGTGGAGAGCTAAATGAAATAGATAGGGTGGGTTTTTCACGGGGGCAACCACCAGCAAAACCCTCCATGCTTGAAATTGCACATCGAACTGCATGAACAGTTTGAGGGCTCTAGAACTCTCACAAACTTTATCGAACCCTTGCTCCCAAAAATTCGAACCGAACAACCCTGGAATTTAGATGGCATGGATTGGTGCAGTGTGTGAGCAATGATGTCTGTTTTTGTGCCGGAACAAACATCTTCTAGCGAGCCACCCACTGGGCTTTTTGCCTTTTTTTTGTGAGACATTTAGAGGAAAACATTAGCTATCCAACGCAACTTTCAGGTCACGGAATGGTGAAGTGGGTGGGGAGATATGGCTAATTTAGGCTTGCTGGCACTTGTTGGCCAGGGACAGTTGGCAGGGGGGGGGTGCATGGGGACGACCATATGCATATGGTGACTGAACGCAAATTCCAGCAAAAAACTCCGTATTGATAGTGCTATACAGTGTGGATATAAATAAGGTCCTGGTAATTATGCTATCGACCCTCTTGTAAAACAAATGCGTAAATTCATTGAAGAAACAGTGACAAGCATTCACTGGATATAGAAGTGTTGCTACAGAATACAGGAGCTTAAGGTTATCGAACGATATGACGGTATATGAGTGTTGTCCATCATATTAAAAAGTGCGCACCTTTGCACCATATGTAGGTACCTCCTCCTTCAAGGCAGTGGCAAGACCTGCCCTCACCAATACTGGCGGAAACGGAGGCACGCACTTGGCACTGAAATACCACAGAGAAGGCATCGACAATGCACAACGCAGGTATGTATTAGAGATTTTTCAATGGTGCAGTACTGGTGCTGAGATTACACCCCAGAATTGGAAATAGCATTGCTCTTGTGACTCGTAAAAAGTTTAATTTCATGATGCAGTGTACATGCACGACCTGTCAAACCGCCAGATGCCCACGTAAAGCTATCTGTCAACGCGCACACACACACACACACAACACACACACGCACACAAATACAGACAAGCACACCCAAAACACGCAGTTCATGCTGCCCAAACACAGGCAAGCTCATTTGGTGCTACCTTTCAGCAGACAAACCAGTAGACCATCAGATTTGATGGCCTCAACCGGCAGCACAAACTCATCCCTGGGTCCAGGGGCTTACATCAGGTGAGAGAGGCGTTGGGATTAAGATTGAATGCATTAAGCTCTCTGCGTTACATAGGGGAGGGGGGCACCGTGGAACAATATATATATATATATATATATATGTATGTATGTATATGGCCTTACAGATTATGCCTCACTTGGAGCATGTTGTTTCTGTCTTTTGTCGTGTTTTTTTGTCGGCTTGCACAGAAGGGGCCAATTTGAGGCAAGCCAGACCTGAGAGTGCAGTTACAGATTTGATGAGATGCAGTATCAGTGCTTCAAGGATTATTGTTTTCACTGCTTGTGAAGTTTTATCTAATTTCTAGTTTCCCCTCATTGGTTCTACAAAAGCTTTGTTATTATCATGGACTGCCCATGCCAAGCAGGCACCCAGGGTAAAGTATGCATGGCACCTGAAAGCACAACAAACAATACCATGAACGCTTGAAAGCACGCATGGCAACTCCCAGCAACACTCCAATACCACTTTTGCCACCCTTGGTTCAGTGAGGGATGGGAGCTTTTCACGGTAGTAAAGGCAAGGAACAAAGAACTACTCGTTTATTGGCAATTCTTATGACTAGAAGCTGCTCACTCACCGCCTTGCAATTAGGAATGGAGAGGTGCCCACCTCGATGACGGGCAGGCACGTTGAAGCAGGTCACAAGGGCATTAAGCACACGATCGACTTCTCTAAGACCACCTCAAGACCTGGGTCTGCACTGTCTGACAATCCTCACCTCTATGGCCCACCTCCTGTATCTGAGGCACATGCGCAGGTAGGGCAGCTGTTGCTTTGCTAGTTTTATCCGGCAAGGCTTCCCTTGCTGGTGCCTCCTTGCTGGTGGCTGCTGGTAGGGCAAAGTTATTAGGGGCTTATTTTGCAGATACATTGAAGCCGCAAAACAAGATGAGGTGCAGAATTTACGTGTCTGTGCTGTGAACAGCCTACGCTGTCCTCTTGCTTTTAAACCATGCCCTACTTCAAGTCCTGGTTGAAACGTGGCTTGCAAATCCCATTTGCATTAATTCATATGTCCGCATTCCGTTTCTAATCCCTCTCCCAGAGACATTTTTGGGTTGTCTGTCTTCAGGAAGCAATGATGGGCATGTTTGGGGACCTGAGCCCTTCTGAACTCATCAGTCTGCAGGAGTTGCAGTCGCATGTCCATCCAGACCACTCGCAGTTCACCCAGCCACCGTCCCTCCCAAAGGTATGTACCTTTTATTTGTGTTCATAGTGACCGTGATTTATGCCTGACAAACGTGCAACTACGACTAAGTAATTTGCTGTATAGTTGATAGTTGCATTGCAGACTGTAAACAAGGTCTTGCTTCTCAAATCTGGCCTTCCACACACCTTTACTTGCAGCAGCAGCAGCAGCAACCTCCGAATGCCTCAGTTATTGGCCTTGGACTTGAGCAGATTGAACGTTTTGGTTCAGCTGGCCTGGCAAACCCAATCCGAGGAGGCTCGTTCACTCGAACAACACGTGCACAGGTACAGGTCACACAGCACACACAATACATCATTCATGTTTGTCCCCCGCCCTCACCTGCTGCTCTCATACTTGCACAAGGTAAGGATGCCCGTCATTTGCCTTGATGCATCATGTGCAGAATGAAATTACTAGCACCATCCTAGAACTTTCGCAAAGGAAAACCAAATGTGATTGAGATGATGGACACATTGCCTTTGCACACCTCAGGAAATCCAAGGAATGCGCATCGCATCTCATGGCAAGACGATCCCACCTGCCTCTGCCCCTCTTCAAAAAATCAGACCCCAACAGGCGGCAGACGTGATGTATGAGCAGACAGATCCAACTGTCCAGGGCTTCAACAAAAGGGCCCCGGCTTGGACGCTCCCTCCAAACCGTGCAGCTTTATCGAAGCAATGGATATCTGCAGCGGCACTGGCATATGTATGATTAAGTGCAAAGAGGGAGCAGAGAAAGCAACATTTTGTGTACAACGTTGTTTGTGTAACTTGATTGTATGCAAAAAACAAAGCACCGGCCAGACCGACTTAGACTGTCTTCTGCACTAACGGTGCAACAGTTGCCGCAGCTCCAACCTTTCCAGTCGTAAACCCAAATATAGCATCGTGTCCATCAATTCTGTTCAGCCAAGTTTAGCAGAAAAACAAAAATCCCGGGGCTCCCTAAGCCTGCAAGGATATAGTTTGTAACTGAGGCGAGCAACCGGGTGTCATGACCAGCAGCTGTATCGGTCAAAGTACAAGACAGCTTAGCGCCACCCCCCTACATTAAACGGTTGTTGTTATGAAGGATGATGATGGCGTATTACATAGGTCCAGGGGAGATAGCAAACTCCCTACTACGTGGTTGAAACGAAACTGAAAGTTGATAAATAAAAGGGAAGCAAGAGAGGCAGGCTGGAAGCGATAACAGAAAATAGGGAGGACAACCAAGGTGATGAGAAGAAGGGCAAAACGTGTACGAAAAGGTCAAGCATGGGAAAGAAAGAAGGAAGGAAAGCCTGCGTATATTGGTGCCCACGTAAAAAGAACAAGTTTTAGGAAGACAGGGCTAGTAAAGAGTACAATGGCAACGGGCCGATCTAGCTACAACACCGACCAAGGATTGCGTGTTGATGTGTGAGCAGCCCTCAGCAAGGACAGCGGAGCGAGCTGTGCACCTGTGCAATGAATGGAATTCAGTCAGCTCAACCTCTTGTGATGGTGGAGTCCTACGTGCTGCTTACTAACCCTTCCTAAAACACTGACAAATGCTAACACAACTACACAAACACTGCTAGACAGGCTGCCACGCCTTTGCCTCCCCAGAGCTAGGGGAAACTACCCAGACATGCTGTCTGAGCACATGCAATTACACTGAGAGAGGGTCTTCGGTTGTTCTTCTTGTCCAATATCATCAAGTCCAGGCAGAAGCTGGTATTAACAACAGGTTTCCAATTGTTAACCGACCGAACTCCTCTGAACCAAACACATGCCTCTGCCAGACAGACAAACTCCTCTGAACCAAACACATGCCTCTGCCAGACAGACAAACTCCTCTGAACCAAACACATGCCTCTGCCAGACAGAAGGCGTGACACGGGTCCTGAGCCCATGCCTGCAGCCATTATATAGTAATAGTCCAGGACTGCCTCGAGATTCTGATATAGTCTGGAAAGTCTGATTTGTTCTGTTTGCTTGGTGATATGAGGAAATAGAGTTGTTTTTGCCCTGTGCGACCTCATGAGATCTGATCAGATCTGCACAAGCAAAGCAAGACACAAACCGGCCCACGCTATAATCCGTTATTCTTCAGGAGTACGTCTGTCATGTCGTGGAAACCCAATATGCAATATGTGGCCCGCAATTGACAGTTCACATACGGAGGATGCACAGAGAAGTGCCGCGATGACCTGTTTCTTTGCTCGTGTTGCAAACGATTGCTATATTTGACTGCGCCAGTCAAACCCCCCACAAGAAGGTGACCGTAAGGTTTGGCTTAGACTTGCGGGGCGGTTGAAGTCACGGATTTGATTTGCAATTGGAACAATGCTTCATTCTTCTCTGGCTTCAAATCAAAAAGTCCAATCAATGCTCGCTTGTCCGCCACCCTCCACTTAAATGGGCTTGCATGACTTTGCAATTATCAAACTGTAACATGCATAAGTAAAGTACGATTTACTTATCGCTCATATTCATCCGGTTAACCATTTTGGCCACTACGCTACATGGTATCGAAGCCCAGGTTCTCGGTTCGAGTCCTCCGGCCCGCAAAAACGGTGTTTTTGCGCACGCTTTACACTTCGCCGCATAACCTCCGAGTGGACTCCGTCTAAAATCGAAAGCCACTGTCATGTAAAAACCGTACAGGTTTAGGGAGTTGTGATATGCTTACAAGGACGCAAGCACTTGAGGGTGGGGCGAATGTAACATGCATAAGTAAAGTATAATTTACTTATCGCTCATATTCATCCGGTTAACCATTTTGGCCACTACGCTACACAAACGAACAATCGCTTTATCTCACGAGGCAGGAATCCTTATGGCATAAATTGTAGCTCATCCGCCACTCCGATGCAATAATTGGCAAACAACTCTCCCTTTGGCTTCACATACATTTGCAGGCAGTACTATGGCACAGCACTTGCAGATAACTGCTTGCTTGCCCTGCCCCACCCACCCCCCTTCATCTTCCTGAATATGATCTTTTACAAATGCTGCAGACCTCAAAGAAAAAAGAAAGAATTACGCAGGCAGTGAAAAACCACTCCCCAAATTAATTAAGTATAAGGAGCCACTTTGGTACCAAGTACCGTAAAACTCCTCCACAAGAAGGAAAAGATGAAGATCAATAAGGAACAGGAGGGTTGCAGGCTTTACTACTTGAAAGGGTTCTTAGCAACAGCATCAACCAAGCACCAGCACCAACCAAGCCAGCCGCATCAGTCAAACCAACAGCACCAGCCACGCCAGCAGTATTAGCCAAGCCAGCAGCACCAGCCAAATCAGCAGCACCAGCCAAGCCAGTAGCACCAGCATCAGCGAAACCAGCCCCAGCAGCCCCAGCAACAGAATCAGCGACAACAATCCCCAAGAGAAAGCAGGCACCAATGACCGATAGTAGTCAGTCTCACAAGACAGTCAGCCTTGAGCAAATTGCGGTGAAGTTGCGAACCCATGACTCAGAGACTCTCTGCAGCTATATTATTACTCTAAACCCTAAGTTAGACTCTCTGCAGCTGCTGAGTTATTAGCCCCGCCTGCTACTTTGCTTCTGGTTTCTAGAACTGGCTTGACTTTCCGCATGTCTTTGTGGTGCACTGGCACTTCAAGAACTCTCTGTGTTCAGACCAAAATTTTTATGCTGGTTCTTATGTCATACTTCGGTTCCCTTGGCTTCCAACTTCTCGTTTTTATCTGCAAACTTTCCTTTTATCATTCCATCTCTTTTTCTTGTTTCTCCTAAGCGTTTTTCCTTTTGTCTAGCTAGGTGTGATTGCAGGCTATTTCAAACTTCCGCTTAGATGCCTGATGAGGCATATATAGCGACGTAACCTTACCTCACCTTAGTATCTTACCTGAAACCGACTCCTGATGAGAGTTGATCATATTGCTGGAAAGGGCACGTCTGGTGTGGACAAGGCAATTGGCAGCGTATTTGTGCGACAGAATGATCATAAATGAAGCTTGGAAGCGTCAAGTTTCTTAACTCTTTGAGAGTCAAGACCCAGCTCCTTAAAAGGCCCCAGCATGTAATTGTTGTAGATGGTGTCACCCATCCCGTGGAGGGTAATGGAGGCTCCTTGGATGTTGGAGCAGAGGCTTTTATGTTGTTCCTGTGCGGCGCTCAGCTGGTTCTGCGGTCCAGTGTCCTCACAGTACTTGACCTCGATGAGGTGAATGTCACGTTGAAGTTATATTTTGCTTGCATCGTGAGATGCATAGGGCTCTGTCATTATTACCAAGGAGAACACAACAACTCAGAGAAACCGGAGAAACGGGAGAGAACTAAGGACTAAAATATAGAAAAGAGGTGAGGGGAGGGGGGAAGTATGCTGAAGAGAGTTGTGTTCGCCAAGGAATAAAAAGAATGGAGAAGGGAAGCAGAAACCGGAGAAAACCAGAAAGTGAGGAGCTACACTACAAGAACCTGAGTTCAGGTGTTTCACACTGAACTCATAAGGATGCTTTCTACACGCTCTGAATGACGTTCCTAACTCTGACACGTTTTCCACGGCTGTGCGCACACAAAACAATATTCACGTTGGGAAATTTGAGACTGTTCTGCGTGAACACATCATTTCGGATTGGAGA
>Ga0307968_1002060_pt1:0-12500 | contig 16584 bp, 10 predicted proteins | sample OrgLakmetagen650_FD_201834 | JGI IMG/M metagenome (GOLD analysis project Ga0307968, IMG submission 201834) | Saline water microbial communities from Organic Lake, Antarctica - #650 | ecosystem: Environmental > Aquatic > Non-marine Saline and Alkaline > Saline | place: Antarctica: Organic... | reverse complement strand
GTAGGTTGTTTCTCCTTTTTCACTCTTGCTTTAGGATTCCGAGAATAATCATGAAGCAGAAACTTTGTTTTTGCTAGCAGAGGGGCTTGTTTGCATTTGAACTGTCATTCATGTTTCCACGTTTTCATTTGAGCAGTCATTCACAGCACTAACGATTTACACTACGCTCACTATCCTGCTCAAAGGTTCAACACGTTCGCACGCAGCATAAGAAGGCTTCACTGCAAATGGTCCTTGAGGGCTGTTAGTATGATGCGTGATCTGAATACAGTTGGTGACATATGCGGTACAGTCACTGTTCCTGGCTGGCACGTTTCTTTTGAGGACTGGGTTTAGGCTAGAACATGCCAACAACAGTTCCTGCAAAATAATTTATCCCACCTAAAAACTGTTGTTGAGAAAGTTCACATTCCATTTGATGCTTAGAAACGTACAATTTTATAGTCTTTCTTTTTAAATTTCTAGTCTTGTTTGCTGTTATAGAAACCAAAAAGTGATGAATTAAATGCAAAGCATACAAACTCCAGGTATTCCAGTGCAACATGGTCTTGATCGTTTTCTCTCTTTCTCCATCAAGTTTTCCACATGGCTTCACACCTTGCTTTTGGTAGTTTTTTGTTTGATGTGCTTTGCCTTACGTTCCTATTATTTTTTAGAGTTACAAGTCCTGTACATCAGTACATCACGCGAATACTATAACTTGCGGTTTTAAGTTCATCAAAGCGGCTAGGGGCAAGACCCACTTCCTGAAAATACCTCCCACACTCAAGAGGAAACAAAAAAAGAATGCAGGTAGTGCGAACACCTCTAGTATGGGTTAGGAAGGGATGTTATGCATCCTGCACCACCCTTTGGATGCTGAGCCACACAACATCCCACCTGGAGAATAAAGAGGAGGGGCTTGTCAATAGGGATTAGGTGGTTTAGGATGGAAGTCAGAGGCCTGTGTACCACCAAATTATACTCATATACCTACTCTGAGGATGATGTACAGAGTGTGCTTTGTGCTGCTCTTGTGTGTATGTGTGTTCTAGAATCCTCTCACTACTTGATCTGATGAAAGGAGCCCATATTGTTAAGGTGAAAGCCAACATTATATAAGCAAGTTGTGAGGACCAACATAATAAATGACAGAGGAAAACAAAGAGCCAAGAGTGTGTGCTGCCTGCGTGTTTGTCTATGAATAATTTTCAACTCAGCAATTTTTAATGCTGCCGATAAACCGCCCTGTCCTTCACTATTGAGACCTATTCTGGCTAACTTCCTTGGCCACACTATTTACCCCCCCCCCGAATGGTGGGTTGAGTTTGCTGTCTTGCAATCCTGACTTGCACGCAGAAGAGAGGTTGAAGAGCTTATGATACTAGGGAGTGATGAGGGGTCCCTTAACTTGGGGGAGGAAGAAGAAGAGCAAGAGGAGGAAGAAGAAAAAGAAGAGGAGGGGGGCATTGATATGGAGTTTTTAAGGAGGGATGAAGAAGAGGAAGAGGGTGAAGGAGAAAAAGAGCTATCAATGCTTGGGCATGATGTGGAAGGCATGGGAGAGGTTGAGGTGGAGGAAGGGGGGTGGGGGAATCATAATATAGGAGAGGGGGAGGGGGAGGGGCAGGAGGAGGGTGGGGGGGAAGGGGGGGGGGAGGAGAAGAGGAGAGCGTGGTTGCGCCACGCTCTACTCGCCCCAAGCGTAAAAGTCTTACGAAGTACGGCAGCGTGCTTAGTCACTTCTACTTTATATTAATAACAGCTAAACATCTAGGGTGATGATGTTGCAAGAATTGAACTTGCCCTTTTGACACCAGTCACTGTTATAAATACTTAGTAGTGTGACATCACACTTCGGTACTTTCTGTACCACTTTAAGGTAGGAGTTACCACGTAATATACAAGGTGTGAAAAAGGTAAAACTACGTAGGGAGCGAAAACCACCCCCCCACATTAAAAAAGGAAAATGAGCCACCCTGGTACCGAGTACCGTTAAGCTCCTCCACCACAGAAATATAGAATCAGTGGGGGTCAAGGGCTTGAAAAGTGAAAAAGGAAAGGATGATACTGGTAGTGATTAGTAATCGTGACAGAACCCTGTGTCAATGTTAACTGCTAGGACCTCGGTAGTTGTAATGAGTGTGTTTTAATCAGTTTCAAGCAAATTTAACATTGTGGAGACATAGCATCAGCATGTGAATAAAAAAAATTGATTTGGTTGGTCTACTTTTAGGAGGCTCCGGAGCGGAGCGGAGCCGGAGCGTGCAACCCTGGCAGAAAAGCTCAAATTTTGTGCTTGTCTTTGCCTTAGAAAATTACAACTCCTTTGAGCGTCTGGGGTCCTGGGTGAATGCTTGAAATTGGAAACGAATCGAAGTGTGACACTTTACGCTGAGTGATCAGCGCGATGAAAACGCGTCGTAGGTAAAAATCATCTAACATGTTTTAACGAGCACCTAATCGGTGGTCCCTAAGTGTGATTGGTAGGTTGGATTTCCGAGGTAGCTACTTTCTTTTGATTTTTTCTCGTTTAAATTTCTAGGTTTTGTAAAACGATGCTTGGCCAGAAGTCATTAGGCGTCGCTCGCCCAGTGGGCTTGGCCCTGCCCCAAAAAGCAGTGCTAGCTAGCACGAGTGTTTGCACGCCGACCTGCTGTGCTTGTTGTACAAGCAGGCAAGGGCCTCACACCCTATCAAGGTAAACACTCCGCATCGTTTGCACAGTGTGCCTGGTAATCAGCAATCATCAGTCTAACCATGTTCATAATGTGCGCAGGCGATCGGCGCACTTTTGGATGCTTCAAGTGTGACTGTGGGAAACGATGGAGGTCGGGTAATTCGTGGGCCGACTATGGACAGGTTTGTGTTGTAGCGCGGATGCTGCATTTGTTAGGAAAGCTGCAACGATGAGACTTGCCTCGTTCTGACCATCTTGCTGCCTCGTACATGCACCAACAGGACTGCAAGGAGTGCGGAGTTCTTGTGTAAGTTGTGATGCAAAATTTGTGTAATCTGTTGGTGATTTGTATTCTTTGAATAAGATATGTGATATACCCAAACAATGTCCTTCTTCTCCTCTTCTGACTACAGGTACCCTTTCATGCAGCGGCCCTTGGAGAAGTCGGAAGAGGAAGTTGATCCTTTGAAGCCTCACCTGCAGGAGCTCTGTGAAAAGTGCAGAGCCCTGGGCTACAATTGCCGAGATAAGCGCTACCGTTTCCAAGGCAAGCGCTTTCATTAGACATTTGACGTTGGACTATTCAAAACGATAAGGTTTGAGCGTGTTGCCCGGACAGGCCTCAGCATTGCTGACTGTTTGTGCCTGGACGCTTTTGCTTATTAGATGGCCTTTACTTGTCAGGTGGTGGGTACGACTCTAGACTCAAGCTTTCCCCTACATTGGTCTTCTTTTCACAAAATGAGTAGAGAGGAGAGGACGTTGAAACATTAGGCAGTAACATTCTATGGCGTAGTAAACATTTTCAGAATCATGCTATCACCTTGGTAACTGGCGTTTTTCAATATATTTCCTGCTCTTTTAGCAGCAACCCTCCTGCTACACACTTTGGGTAGCAGGAGCGAAGATCGCTTATCAAATCCCTAAAGGCACTTAGAGGCAATTTTAGGCGGTGGATTATGTACAGGAACTCCATACAGCTGCTAAGAATACTAGGTCCTCACAATTGCCTAGGCTAGAACGAAAAAGGCTGGAATTTTCAGCTCAAAATTAAAGGAAGAGCAGTTGCGAGGGCCAAGGCAATTAAAAGACAGAGAAATTTGAGAGGAACATCCTTACCTAACAGTCGCACATCTTTCTTACTGATGGCTTTCTCTGTAAACTCTGATATTTCTGTTGGTGCTTCTTTCCAAAAACTGGAGTTCAAGTGTTACACATCGAACTCAGCAGCTTTCCTGATCCGTTAAGGAGGCATCTTTTTCTAAGATTGGAAAGAACTTCCTGCAGGAGCATAAAGTATCCAACGCTATAAGTTGCTTTCACGGCTGTAAATCAACTCCAACTGAATAAATCCTATGACTATGCACTTTTCAAAGGGCTCAAGCTGAACACTGACAAAACAAAAGTCATGGTCTTCTTCAGCAGGGGTAGCTCTGCGATTCCCACCTCCTCGACGGCACACCTCTGGAACTTGTCACTGAATTCCAATACCTTGGAATCACTCTTACTCGTGATAAAAGTATGCACACAGCAGCTGAGAAGATGGCAGACAACTTGAGGCTCGCGATAGCTAGAGTTTACAGAACCGGTTCTAGCAAGGGTATCACACACAGAAAACACGCCATGTTGTGGCTTTTCCAGGTCTTCGCTTTGACAGCTGGCCTGTACGGATGTCAAGTATGGGCCACTTCTTCTCTGACTTATGATTCCTCAAAAATCAACCCCACACATGTCCTTCATCTTGGCTTCCTGAAAAGACTTCTGGGTGTCAAGAAAGGTACTGATACTCACTGCGTGCTCCGCGAAACAGGTCAGATGCCCTTTTTTTTCTATTGGTTCAGATGCATCATACGGTTCTGGAACTGTTTACTCTATTCAAACAATCCTCTTCTTGAGAAAGTTGTGCGGGCTGACCTTCTTATCGCAAATAGAAGTGATACATGAACTTATCAGTTTCTGCACGCACCCCAAGTTCTATTCCGGCTCGTATCCACCGAACTGCTGGAGGGGGATTTTGCACTTGTGCCGACACCAAGAGGGACACTGAACTGGCTAAAAGAGCCCTCCTAGAAGAGAAACATGAAAGAAAGCATCTGGGCCGTTGACGCCCATACATGCCAACAAAGACAGCAAGAACAGGGGCTTAAAACTAAGCTGCAAAATATCTAAGACATAAGCATTAAAAGGATGGTTAGCACAGTGCAAGCCGTGCCAAGAGAATGACCAACTGATGTTCGGTTGCACTTGTCTCCAAGAACTAGAGTACTTCTGCATGCTGCAGAGTACTCAGCAGATTTCCTTGCATCTCAGCAATTTTTGAATGCAATACAATCTCACGAATCTATCAATTTGAAACAATTGAGCTCACTTTGCGCGAACGTATCATCAGGAGCTGGAGAGAGCTTGACATTTTGACACCACATGATAATCACCATTCCAGCAAAATTATGAGGACTTATTTTCACACGCATTTTGGTGTGCCTTTGGGGATTGCTCCTGGCTGGTGGGATGACAGAAAAGCAAAGAAATCACAAGCCTGTGTTACCTATCTGCCTTAGCTCAAGTATTTCCAACAATCTCAACCGTGCACTATCTTGCCTTCGCCTTTCTGGCCATAACTTTCTGGTCCAAAGAATGCGTCATAACAGGAATAGAAGGCCTTATGAGCTCAGGATCTGTTACAAATGTGACTGGCACTCTGTTCAGGATGAGGAACACATTTTACTGGACTGTCCGCATGAACATCTTGTTAGCCTTCGCACACAGCACCGCCAGCTGGTCTTCCCATCTCAATATGACCCTCTGTTTTGCTCTGCCGCTCTAGTCTTCCTCACTCAGCTTCCTATGATTTTTTTGAATTCAACAACTTTTTACGCCTGAACCTTTTTTCCCCTCAGGTCTCTCCCCCCTTGCCTCCTTTTTTTGTCCAACCGGCCCCTCTTGCTGCCCTTTTTATTCAATTTTCTTTCTTTGTTTCAGCATAGTAGGGATTTTGCTACCTCCCTTTGATCTATGTAATCTTCCCTTCTAAATCCCTTCTAAATCAAAATCAATTCCTTTACTCGGACTAAACTGCCCTCAATGTCTCAGGGAGGAAGACAGAGGTGACAGGCATAATCCACAATGCAGACGAGTACGAGAACACGAACAAAAAAATCTGTTCAAGAAACAACAAAAAAACAGTGTGGTCCAAGGACAAGCACACAATTTATCCGGTCTTATGAGCCTTTTACGTACCTAGGAGTGCAGCTAACCATGAACTTACACTGAAAACACCAACACATCCACCTGACAATATCTCTAGGGAAGGCTCGACGGCCTAAGCGCATCATACGCCTCATCCAGGAACGCCCATGACATCATTCAAGGCTATCATGCCAGGCCTGGCATATTCCTTTCTTGTGATTATATGAGGCGTAGACCTTAATATCTGAGACCATATGGATAACCTGGCCCGGCATAGATTAAAGGATCCCAACAGGCATAGTACTCCCCAATGGTAATTTACGCTAGGCAAACATATCAGGAGGGACAAAGTTTTTTTTTACTTGCAACCTACTGACCCGCAAAACGATATCAAGGGCACAGGCAACTGTAAGCTATGGAGCAGGCAGGTCGATCTTATCATACCACCTCGAGTACATGAGACAACACATGACAGTGAGCAACACGACACACCTAGCCAACCGCCACAAGCAGAGGACTGGCTAACAAAAGTCACACTTCCCAAGTTCCAGACCCTCCCAGAGGTAAAATGTGTGTATGGCACAGATGGAAAATGCTCCGGCACCATCATCCCTCAGCACCTCAGCATTTTACAGGATGCGTATAACTCTGCTTGCCACCGAGTCACACACGCCCTGCTGAATCCCCCTGTCCAAGACCTGGCAACAGAAACCCATGGACTACTTCACCGACTCCCAAGACTTTCAATGACAGGCAACAATACCAAGGCTAAATGCTCACATTATCAGGCTCTGTCCACCCTTGACAGCCTTTTGCAACCACGCCCTGGTTACAAACAAAAAAACAATGGCCTCACCCAGCCTCACCTCTAGACTTTACCCCAGAGGCTCAAGAGTTCTGGGCAGCCCAGCCAAGAGACAGAGTATTTGGTTCCAGAACAGATGCGTTCTCGACACAGTTCACTGTATTCTCCATTTGCCACCGACCTTCCACCCGATGTATGACGATAAGCACATGCTAAAAATAGTGCAACATGCAACCACATCTGCCTTGAATAACCAAGAGGCAACCGCTACCTTCCTGCTGCTTCGGATCCCAAATTGGATGGAAAACAGCACCAACGCTTTCCACAAAATGTGCACTGACAATAAAGATGTTTGCACTATACTTGGATATGTCCCAAAGATAAAGGTGCGCTACATGCCACTCCCCTACCAGCAAAGCAAAACACCACCCCTGCCAAAAGCAACATGGGGCATACGCATCCTTGTAGTCTGGAACAAAGCTGCCAGGGAGCACCTTATTACAACAATCCATCTTGATTCGAGAAAATAAAGTAAGACCTGTCACCAGCGGCAATCTGGAATTGTAAAAACACAGGCACCATACCTTTTCTTGAACTGCCAACCGAATTGATACTGCCAAGAATGGCAAAAATATGTAGGCTCCCCAATGACACAAGTTACACAGTTATCGATGCAAATATTGGCGACACAAGCGATACATTGCATAGCCAGTTCCCCTCTTATCATATGCAACACAAGCGCTTGCTACAACTCAAGGCCCCTGTCTGGAAAGAATGGGCTTTCACGGGTGGGAGTTGTATTTTAAACAAAGGCAAGGTAAGGTAAGGTAAGGTTACGTTGCTATATATGCCTTTTCAAACAAAGAAAATGGATCTCAGTCTATTGGAGCTGGAGTATACCACCCTCAGTCCAAAAAAATCACCGCAGCAAATCCTGGAGAAACAAGCATCAACAAAACCATAACAGAGCCAACCTAACGGGAATTGCTGCTGCTTTGATATATGAACAAACCCAAATGCAACAGACAGCGCTGGTGCACTATGGCAAATAAGAAATAGCATCCTCTACCCACAGCGCATGAAACAGCATAAACATGCCAAACTCCTAGAAACCATCGCACACCACATTCAGCTATCTAAAGACACCGTCCATCTCTACAAGGTTACAAGGTCATGCTGGCATCCTAGGGAATGAGTGCGTTGATGCCATGGCAAAGTGCTCGGCAAAATTCAAGTGGCCATGATATCCACATTAACACCGACACCCATCCCCACTCAACCATATTCTGGCCAGCAAGGGTGGAAAACCCTCCCAACTTGCCCATTTTCTCAAATCTCGATGCTGTAAAAGCACACATGCACATCCAACATAAACAAGGTCTTAAATCAAGAAAGGTTTCAAACCGTCAGTCCACAAAGTGCTACACAAAATACCAAGAACTGATCAATGAAGGCATTGTCAAGAAAGACATAACTCATTTTGGAAAATGCCTCTGGAGAAAGAAGAAAATGTCATGCTCTGCCCAGGAGGGTATTTACTTTTATTTTTGGATGGCACGTACACTTTTTGGGGTGGACCCCCCTGCCCCCCCTAAACCCCCTTTCCGGTGCCCCCACCCAGACAAAAAGGGTACCAATCTGCTCCTTTTCAAATAGGCATCCATCTGCATACTCATCAAGACCTGAAATTGAAGCGTTGCAGAGTTATGGGGCAAAGACTGAGTTACGGACGCCCATGCACACGTGACCTACCAGGCACCCATAACTGGCTTGCACAGTCCAACATTGCTTACATTTCTTCAGAATTTCACTGATTATCTCATGCTGGCACAATCCTTTAAGTTTGGGGTAAATTGCTGCTTCATTGGCTTGACTCACCCCGCAGCTTGCACCCGAGCGCGTGTGCCTCTGACTTTTGGACATGTCCAATTTGCTCACAAAGGGTGCCAATCGACTGGGCTTGAGCTAAGGAATTTGGGAAATCAATGGTTCTAGGCATGGCTGGATTGCCCGAATTCCTTTTCTGGAAGCAAGTACAAACACGTAAGTAATTTGATAAACATTAGAGACAGTTGTTTGTACGACGTGACTGCTAGACAATTTTCATTTTATGTGACAAGCTTGTTGTTTCAAAGGGGTGCTTTCTTTAAGCAGATTTGCTTGTCCTAATTGTGCGTAGCTGGATAAGAGGTTCATCTTCCTTGGAGGGTGTTTTTGAAAGCGGAATTATTCTAACACGTTTCTCATCGCACAACTGAGATGCAGGAAATGTACACAAGAAGATAGGACATGCCGTGCAGGCACGGCCCTCACTATTTGCCCTCTAAACCTGCACAACTTTTTACTGTGGTACCCGCACGCCTACCTAACTTGCAGGCTCTGCACCCTTGAGTATGTTGGGTAAATTCCCAAGGGAATGACGATTGGGATCCATGCTGTAAATATGGTAATTGCTAGTTTTTTGTTTCTACAACAATGAGGCATGCAAATATATGCAAGAGGAAGCTACGCATGCAGGTGATTCTTTACATTAAAGGGTTTTTTTAGTACTAACGAATAAAAACTGCAAAAATATGTACACACAAACACAGAGAGAGGCAGAGAGGCAGAGAGAGAGAGAGAGAGAGAGAGAGAGAGAGAGAGAGAGAGGGAGAGAGAGAGAGAGAGAGAGAGAGAGAGGGAGAAGAGAGAGAGAGGGGGGGGGGAGGAGGAAAAAAAAGAGGTTAAAGGTGTAGACAGGTAGGTTTTAACATACCAGGTATTGATGCCTTACAACTGCTCATCTCACACGTTGCACCTTTAATGCAGGGGCGGCTGCGCAACGACCCACAACCTCCTTCTGATGCCAATTTTCTTGAAGAAAGGCAGCCTGTTATTGAGGCTATTACTTCGAGGACATTGGAGGTCTCCCCCTTTTCCCCATTTGAAATGCCATCAGGTATTTTTGTGCGTGCTTATTCATTACATATAGATACATATCTGATCAATTGAAACTCTTCACTTCCTGTCCATATTGTGTTGTCATTTATCCTGCAGTAGAGCTGAATGCCCTGTTGCTCTTGCCATCTTTTCCCATTTTAATCATCTCACAAGAGGGGGCAAAAAATAACACAAGCATCATGTCTCTGATCTAAAATAACTGGCTTGTGAAATCAAATAGTTAACCTGAGAGAGCCCATACACTGCATGGTTTTTTATGTTTCAGCATCTGCCCAGAGCCAAAAGATGCGTAGGAGGATTTTTTACGTCTTAAGAGCAAAGTGCCTGGGGGGCAGCGTCAGACCGTCGCATTCTTGGCTTTAATATTGTCATAATTACTCAATCAAAGTGCTGGGTTGGTTATGCTTGATAGTTACTATGCCTAACAAGCCAGAGGATAAATGTCTTAGAAATAATTAACTGACTTCAGGGACTTCAGTGAACCAAGAAGCTTGCATTTTCAATTGTATTTGTTCTTACCAAGTGCGCACTCTTCTTTCATTGCTGTCTACGTCTGGTGTAGGTATCTTGAAGCTGTCCGGCCATTCACTTCATTAAATATGATTCATTAGTCATTAGACATGGTTGGTTCTGACACCAGAAATTTGGCACGACCCATTCAGATGTCATTTGTGCTTTACACTTGCACACACTCCAGCCTTCATTCACACGTACACCATGCACAATCATAAATGAACGCTTTCCTTTGCCTCCGGAAATTTCACAATTCGATTTGGTTTGCAGAGGCTCCAATCTCAGCAACAGAGGAGGTTGAAGGATCCCTTGATGGGATTATTAAAAGGTGTGTGCTGCACGTTTCCCAGTATAGGCAATCCCATGAGCAGGGACGTCTTTGGCGATATGCAAATCTTTGGTGAATGCCTCTTATAACCTGGTGTCCTTGTCTTTGCTTTTACAGGAATGGCCAGAACATGTACGAATCTTATCTGAGCAAGTTTTTCTTTCACATTGAGGTTGATCTGATTGTGTCTACGGAAAAGAAAGATGGTGGTACCTGGCCAGAGGAACTCTACAGGCACCCTGGATTTAAGCAGCACTAAGAGAAAAAGTGAATAAACACATATGTTTGAAGGCCTTTAACTATTTGTGTTATAAGGTGCATTCCTATGAGGTTTTTGAAGGCAGAAACTTGTTGTTTACATTAAGCTCATAGGTTTATAAACAATTTGAATTTTGAAGGGAACTGAGTCAAGTGTTGCTAGCAGGCATATAACTGTACTTTGAGCGATTGAGCAATTGAGCAATTGACACTTTCAAAATGACTCAAACAACACTCTGAAAGCTCCTATGACGAGTGCTTTTATTTTAAACACGGCGTGTCATGGGCTATTTCAGCGCTTTTCTGTATGAAGGCATGTGGTTACAGGGTGCAAACAACTTTCCCAAGCAAGCACCGACAAACCACATTTCCCCAACTATTTTCTCTTAAAGGAAAGCAATGCCACGAGCGGAACAATTTCTAAAGGCCCTGAAAGGACTGTTCTCAGTGCTGTATGAGGTCATGAAGCAATTTAGTTTCTCGTTTCTTGTACTTTAAGATGGGACTATGCTGGCAGACAAGTTTGAGTGGCCTATATATACATGAAAATGAAGCAGTACTTCCAATCCCACCTTGTCACTACATTGCAGCCGTGATGAGTCATTTTGCTTTTATGCTGGTTGACCAGAGGGAGAAATAATAGCTGTGAAGGCTGTAGCTCCATAGGTTATGAGTTATGAGCTTGTGCTCGTCGTGTGGTTGATTGAAGGTATGATGCCTCCAAATGGATGAGGAGAAATAACAGGAAATGCGTGCAAATTAAGCACTGTTCCTTTTTCACATGGCATCTTTGTATGCATACAATTTGCCTCGTTTGAAGAACTTGACCAAAGTATGCAATGTGTAGTTTCTGTTTTTTAATAAGCAACAACACGGAACTGGCTCTCACACTAGGTTGTGAAAGGAAGCTGTTTCTGCCAGGACAGCAAAACACCAAGCAAGTGCAAAATGTATTTTACCATTTTACCGAAACTCCTCCACCACAAAGAGGGGGGGAAATCAGTGGGGATCAGGTTTGAACTGGGGTTTGACCTGAAACTGGCTCCCGCTGAGAGTTGGTTTAAAGACTGGTCTCCCGGGCACGTCTGGTATGGACACGTTTAGCAAACACATCAATTACATGAAAGGTGTGCAACACTTATTCTCTAGTGCTTGCGATGCTGCTTGCCTGATTTTTTGCTCTCTGTATCCTTTGGTCTTCTAGCTTGATTAAGGCTTGTACGGCTCAAATCCTCCAATTGGCTCCTTTCAAGGATCTCTCCCACTCTGTAATCTGATTCAACGAGCGACCTTACCAAATACAAAACAGCCCCTCAAAATTGACTAGAGGTAGAGGGCCCTACTAAAAACGTGCTTGTGGTTGAACTAGTTACAAAGTAGCCTTGCATCTAATCTGCATCGATGCAAGCAAGCGCCATGATCTTTTAAGGTATTACAATGCTGAGAATAATGAGCTTGTCTGTACCAGAAGTGCCCTTGTCGGTAATGTTACCAGCTCTGACAAGAGTCATTTTCAAGCTCTCTTTCTTCAGCCAAGCTGCCTTGCCCCCCTTTTAATCCCTTAAATTGTTTATCAAGGAATTATCTGGTCCTAGTACTAAAGTATGCAGACACACACACACACACATTGGCATACACAGACACACACACACACACGTACCCCCCCCCCCCCCACACACACACACACACACACACACAAGACGCAAGCCATATGCAAGCACAGGTTCAATGGTGACCATTCTCCTCCCTCTTTTCTTTTTGTTACCCTTGAAAGAAGACCTCAGAGTGCAATCCTGATCTCCTGAGTTCCA
>Ga0307968_1002059_pt1 | contig 16604 bp, 20 predicted proteins | sample OrgLakmetagen650_FD_201834 | JGI IMG/M metagenome (GOLD analysis project Ga0307968, IMG submission 201834) | Saline water microbial communities from Organic Lake, Antarctica - #650 | ecosystem: Environmental > Aquatic > Non-marine Saline and Alkaline > Saline | place: Antarctica: Organic Lake... | reverse complement strand
CCCACCCACCCACACACACACACACACACACACATACATACAAACAAAATGCACATACACACCTTCACACACACACACACAAACACAAACACCAACCTGATCATCTTCCCTACGCACATACACACACACACCAACCTGGTCATCTTCCTTACGCACATACACACACACCAACCTGGTCAGCTTCACTACGCACATACACACACACCATGGTCATCTTCAATACGCACATACACACACACCAACACGGTCATCTTCCCTACGCACATACACACACATACACACCTAACCTGGTCATCTTCACTGCGCACATACACAAACATCAATCTGGTCATCTCACTACGCACATACACAAGCACACCAACCTGGTCATCTTCACTGCGCAGGAAGCGTTGGAGCAGAGGGCCCCACTCCGTGAGTTGCTTGCGGAAGGTGGCTACAAGGGCGCCTTTTGCAGGAGAAGGGGAGCCCCTAGGTAAGAACAAGGAAGCATACTCGTCCTGTGTGTACGCAATCACAAATGGTCATGCGTGGGTTAAGGGTGTAAACAGAAAAACGACGCAGGCAGTAAAAAAGCACTCCCCACATTAATCAAGGAAAAGGAGCCAATTTGGTATCGGGTACCGCAAAACTCCTCCACCAATAGAATAAGAAAAAAGGTCAATGGGGTCCAGGAGGGTTGCAGGCTTGACCTGAAACCGGCTTCTGGTGACAATTGATAATAGTACTGGAAAGGGCAAGAGGGTGAAGGGGGAGTGTACGTGTCAACAGATTATTGCGTTTCGGCAAGTCAGCGTTTTTAAAATTTAGAAACGCTACTTGCGTACATAATAATGCAGGTCATTACATCAATGAAGAATGAGGAGCACGCAAGTGCACACACATACTCACACAGCCCTAGGATGTAAGTATCTGCATATAAATTCATTTTGTGAGATTATACATAAAATGCATTATATATAAATATGTATGTGTATGCCTGAGCTTCCCGTTTTTGGCAGCGGAGGTGAGGCACAAGACTGATGAAGGTGGACACAAAATAAGCAAGTGATGAAGATGAGGCACAAGACTGATGAAGGTGGGCACAAAATAAGCGACTGATACTGAAGAAGGTGAGGCACAAGACTGATGAAAATGGACACAAAATAAGCGAGTGATACTGATGAAGGTGAGGCACAAGACTGATGAAGGTGGGCACAAAATTAGCGACTGATACTGAAGAAGGTGAGGCACAAGACTGGTGAAGGTGGGGCACAAAATTAGCGAATGATGCCCTCTTGGACACAGCAGCCTTAGCCAAGGCCGTCAAAGCAGAGAAATCATTGCAAATCCACGCGGGCCAATTGACGCACACACGCACCTTGACCCAATTGGGCGCAGGGCCGCACATGGCCAGCATAGTGGTGAAGATGTAGCGGGCACAGTCGGCAAATGTACGGTCCTCAGCAATCTGCAAGGAATGATTGATAATAGAAAAGGTGTGATCTTGGGTGCAGCAGATCGAGGATTATCAAGGTTGTGTTCCGGTGGGAGCAGTCGGCAACTGTACGGTCCTCGGCAACGTGCGAGGAATGATCGATGGTAAAAGAGTGTGAGGCTGAGCCTTGCAGATGAAAAATACCAAAGCTAGGCTGCAGTGTGCACTGTTGGCAAACATACAATCCTTGTGACACACACACTTGTGTGTGTTTGTGTGTGTATGTGTGTGTGTGTGTGTGTGTGTGTGTGTGTGACTGTGTGTAACTACTAACATGACTGAGAGCTGCACAGAGCAAAGCTTCAGATCGTGCCATACATCCGTTTAACAAGTTGAATGCCCACCACTATTTTCACCTCCAAAAGTTTCCATAGCTACAAGCATGGCTGAGTTACTTGGTGCGGAAATCCAGGCTGCGCCTAAGCGCTCAGCGAAATTGCAAAGACGCCACCCAAAAGCCTACCCAGCTACAAGTATGGCTAAAACTGCAAAGACGCCACCCAAAGGCCTACCCAGCTACACGTATGGCAAAAATTGCCGGCCAAAGCATACCTTGAGGCCGTTCAGCTCAATGACAGCATTGGTTTGGTCAAATCGAAGCTTGACGCAGCGCAAGAAGGTCTCGCTGACCTGCAGACGCACACACACACGACACGCTGAGCAGCATGCGTTCACAGGCCTGCCATGTTGGTGTAAGAGCTGACCTACAGACGCACACACACACACACGACACGCTGAGCAGCATGCGCTCACAGGCCTGCCATGTTGGTGTAAGAGCTGACCTGCAGACGCACACATACACACGACACGCTGAGCAGCATGCGTTCACAGGCCTGCATGCTTGTGTAAGATATGTAAGAGACGAGAGAGTATGAAGAGACGAGAGCGTCTGAAGAGACGAGAGCGTGTTTTTCTACACAATGCATGCATGTGCATAAACAAATTCAATTGATTGAATGATACTGAGTGATTGAGTTTCATTACAAGAATACACACACAAGCCTTCATGCAGAAATCCTGCAAAGCTCTCATACAGTCTTCCTTTTTGCGTACGCCTCCATGCAGGGATCGGCAAACTTCACACACACACACACACACACACACACGCACACACACGCACACACACAAGCCTCCATGCAGGGATCGGCAAACCTGACACACACAACCACATCCTTTCAGCGCAAGCTGCCATGCAGGGATTGGCAAACGGCAAGCATCCTACCCAAACACAAATGAAACCCACAACCCACCTCTCTCTTGAAATTAGACTCAGGGTCCAACACCTCTTGTTCACCTGCGTCCGCACACAGTATGTCAAACTTTAGCTGCACATGTAGCCAAATGAATGAACCTTCAATGCACACACATTGTGTGTGCGTGTGTGTATGTGTGTGTGTGTGCGTGTGTGTGTGTGTGTGTGTAAAGCCATATCGGTCAACAACTTGAGCAGATGCTCTACCCTCAGCGCGCACAAATTACACCTCCTGGTTGCCTGTGCGTCCTGTGCAATGCATGTGAAGTCAACCACCTTCCTTTTGAAGGACCAGTGAGCACACAGCCTAGCTGCTGCTGCTCTGAAATTACTAAGCCTCGCCCTGTGATTGTGTCTTACCGGTTCACCCAAACAAATGCGGTGCTTGCAATCTCTTATGGTCAAATTCCCACTACCGTCTCAGCTCATGTCACCAAATGCTGCTCCATTCATTCTGCCCAAGGAGCATCTCACACAAACCCTAATTGAAATAGACCACGGATATATACCTGCACATTTCTTCTTACAGGCACTCAACTCCCATATTTTGACCACAGCAGACGTGGTGCCTGCTATACCTTCCCTTCAATGCCTGCTATACCTTCCCTTCACTACCACTGACCACTAACCACTGCCACTGACCACTGCCACTGATCACTGCCACTGATCACTGATCACTACCACTGACCACCGACCACTGCCACTGATCACTGCCACTGGTCTCTGTTTACTAACACTGACCACTGCCACTGCCACTGCCCACTGACCACTGCCCCTAATCACTACCACTGACCACTGCTACTGCCACTGATCACTGTCACTGATCACTGATCACTACCACTGATCACCAACCGCTGCCCCAGCGACCTGCCTTAAGAGCACCTCACACAACAAGAAAAAGGATGACCACTGACCACTGACCGCCAGAAGAAGAAGATGACCACTGGCCGCTGCCCCAGCGACCTGCCTTAAAAGTACACCTGTGACCTGCCTCAAGAGCACTTCACACATAAGAAGAAAAAGATGACCACTGACCGCTGACCGCAAGAAAAAGATGACCACAGACCGCTGCTCCCGTGACTTGCCTTAAGAGCACCTCACACAAAAAGAACAGAGCCATTAATAATTACCGACCTGCCCAAGGGAGCAGCCATTTGATATAAACCACAGAATCATTGCGTGAATTGTTCTACAAGCATCAAGTTCCATCGTTTTTAGCAATCTTTTGCCTACCTTCTCCTTCGCTATCACTGGCTGCCGCTGCTGCTGCTCCGGTTGCTGCTTCAGTTTCCCCCACACCCACTTCTACGTCTTCCTCCTCTTCAGGCAGGTCCTCACTGGTTGTGTGTGTGCGTGTGTGTGTGTGTGCGTGTGAGTGAGTGTGTGTGTGTGTGCGCGCGTGCGTGTACGTGTGTGTGCGTGTGTGTGTTGTGTGTGTGCGTGCTTGCAAGAGTTTCTGACAACTCTGGGTTTCATAAAGCTCAGGTCACACACACAGACACACGCACACACATATACACACACAAACACACACACACAAAAGTCCTTTCCCAAACAGCAATATTTTGACAATGAACGTCATCAATGATGCTTTTGAAGGCCTTTTCCTCCTAGTTATTGTAGTGCATATTCAAGTGGATATCTTTCTAGTGTGCCTGAACTCTCAGGCATCCGACCCCTCTTTGTTTAAGTAAATGAATCCTCATGACAAAAGACCAGCTATCATTCATGATGACAGTGATGCAATGGGATCATGCTGGTAGGTACGCACTCACACAACTCCATAAGTGCCTTAGTGTGACGTGAATCTGATGTGACTTCATGCTTATAGGTACGCACTCACACAACTCCATCAGTGCCTTAGTCTGATGTGACTTCATGCTTGTAGGTACGCACTCACACGCTCCATTAGTGCCTTAGTGTGACGTGAATCTGATGTGACTTCATGCTTATAGGTACGCACTCACACAAATCCATCAGTGCCTCATTGCTAAACGGCACAGAGGCACTGATTCAAATTTGTATGTCTGCATTCCAAGTGTGTGTACCACAGGCACGCCCAAAATGCCTGCTCCTCTTGATGTATGCACATCTAATCACATTCGCATCCACTCACAATGTTGGTGGTGCTATAGAGAGTCTCCTCCTTGTGGAACTTCCCTCTGGCGCAAGCTTCCATTCGTAGCCTGCACCACCTGTGAATGTGTATGTGTATGTGTGGATGTGCGTGTGTGTGTGATCAAGTGTGTGTGTATGTGCGTGCGTGCGTGCAAACGTGTGTGTATTGTATGTACTTGTGCGTGTGTGTGTGCGTGTGTGTGTGTGTGCGTGTGCTCAGGTACGTGCACGTGGGTGTATTTGGGGGGGCGTGTATGTGTCGACTTTGAGCACTAGGGAAAAGGGAAATAGTATTTGCTTGAGTCCTTGCCTTGTCCTATGCAGTGTGAGTGCCCTCTGAGTGCCCTCTGAGTGCCCTATGAGTGCCCTATGCGTGCCTCGTCCTATGCACTATGAGTGCCTTATGAGCGCCTTTATGAGTGCCCATGAGTGCCTCGTCCTATGCCCTATGAGTGCCTTATGAGCGCCTTTATGAGTGCCCTATGCGTGCCTCGTCCTATGCCCTCTGAGTGCCCTATGAGTGCCCTATGCATGCCTCGTCCTATGCCCTATGAGTGCCTTATGAGCGCCTTTATGAGTGCCCATGAGTGCCTCGTCCTATGCCCTCTGAGTGCCCTCTGAGTGCCTCGTCCAATGATATGAGTGCCCTTGGCCTCTGACGGCATTGTCTAATCAGGCATCAGCCTTACGCACATCTTTGGGTATATATCACACACAATGAGAGCCCGATGAAAACACAAGCACACTCCTGTCCTCAATATGTCCTGCGAGGTATTTTAGCAACCTATTTAAAACCTTGCTGTTGTTAGTTCAAAATAAAAATCATAGACATATTACGCATTCTATAAATGAGCCGGCTTCCGAGTACTTCTCGAGCATCTCAGAAGGCGTGTAAAGCACACTTGTATTCACACGATGGTGGCAAAGCAAAGTGCCCAGGTGAACGGTCCTGATAGATGATAGAGGGCAGTCGTTCCTTTCTATAGTAGTAAATCCAGATCTCAGGATGTAGAGAGCATCGCATTGGGTTTAGAGTGAGTACTAAGCCGTGAGCCATGAGTGAGTACTGAGCCGTGAGTGAGTACTGAGCCGTGAGTACTGAGCTGTGAGTGAGTACTGAACGGTGAGTGAGTACTGAGCCGTGAGTGAGTACTGAGCTGTGAGTGAGTACTGAGCCGTGAGTGAGTACTGAGCCGTGAGTGAGTACTGAACCGTGAGTGAGTACTGAGCCGTGAGTGAGTACTGAGCCGTGAGTGAGTACTGAGCCGTGAGTGAGTACTGAACCGTGAGTGAGAACTGAGCCGTGAGTGAGTACTGAGCTGTGATTTTCACTGAAGACGCCATGGACCAATCTCCATTTTCGCTTAAGACACCATGGACCTCTCTCTCTCTCTCTCTCTCTCTCTCTCTCTCTCTCTCTCTCTCTCTCTCTCTCTCTCTCTCTCTCTCTCTTTGTTCAATCCCCACAGCGTCCTCCCCAAACTTGGCTTCTGACAGCATTGCCTCATTCTCTTGTCTTACATTGCACATGCCTGAACACTAACGTGCCTTGACATTATATCACACATTCATTTTTAGTTCTTCATCGTCTCACCTCGCCCCACCGCGTCCTCCTCAAACTTGGCTTCCAGGAGCGTGGCTTTATCTGGCATGTGCCCCATAGCGAGCGCCTCTGACGCAGCAGCAGCAGCCGTGCTGGGCCCCGCACTCAATCTGAAATTGCACGCACACATGGCGTTAAAATATATGAGACACGCAATTGCTCAATTCAAGAGTGTGCCCAATTGTAAGCACCTCTGACGCAGCAGCAGCAGCCGTGCTGGGCCCCGCACTCAATATGAACATGTGTGCACATGTGCTGTTAAGAGGCAACGGACGCATGACTTTCACAGTTCAGGTGTGTGACTAAAAGCAAGCACTTCTTACACGAGCAAAACTGTAGGTCGCGCGCTCCAGCAGCAAAGGTACAGGCACTCTTGAAGCACTTGGGCAGACACACTCATGCAGGTATCTGCACTTGGGCAGAAACACTCGTGCATGTAAGGCAGAAACACTCTGCACTGAAAAACTCTGCACTTTGGAACACTGCACTTAGGCAGGAACACTCTGCACTTAGGCAGAAACACTCTGCACTTCGGAACTCTGCACTTAGGCAGGAACACTCTGCACTTCGGCAGAAACACTCATGCATGTAAAGACACTCATGCATGTAAGGCAGAAACACTCTGCACTTAGGCAGACAAACTTGTAGCACTTAGGCAGAAATCCTCATGCATGTAAGGCAGCAACACTCATGCATGTAAGGCAGCAACACTCATGCATGTAAGGCAGCAATACTTATGCATGAGTGTATGAGCCTGTAATACCTTAACAGCCCTTTGCAATCCGTTCCTTTCATCAAGGCACGCACATCACCACGCCCCTCATAAGTGAGCATGTTCATCGTTGGCAACCAACACTACACCAACCCAACACTACACCCCATTCCCTTTAGTCGCATTGAGAAAACACTTTTGTCACGCACATACAAAGAGCATGCACATCAGCACATCCGCCTCTGACGACCCTCTACTGCCCCCCCTCATCCTCAGCAGCATTGAGAAAACACTGTCACGCACACACTGTCACACACACACTTTGTCACACACACACTTTGTCATGCACGTTAAAAGGGCATGCACACTCACATCAGCACGTCCGCCTCTGACGACCCTCTACTGCCCCCCCTCATCCTCAGAAGTATTGAGCAGACACTGGTTTCACGCACGTAAAAAGAGCATGCACACTCACATCAGCACGTCCGCCTCTGACGACACACTGCTACCCCCCCTCAGCCCCTGACCCCCTCCTGCGCCCCCATCACTGCTCCTGCTGCTGCTAGTGCTCCCATCATCATCGCTATCTTTGCTGCCCCCCCCACGCTGCTGCATTTGCTGGGTCTTCTGCACACGTCTGCTCTTAGTCTTGCCCACTGCTGCGGCACCCGCATACTCCAGCTCATCATCGCTCAAGCTGACCTGCGCAGTTTCGTGGCAACAAGGGGTGCAGATATTTCAGCTTCTGCAAGCGTCTGCTCTTACTCTTGCCCACCGCTGCGGCACCCGCATACTTCAGCCCATCATCGCTCAAGCTAGCTATAATGAAAAGAGCACCACAGATGCACAAAATGCACAATGTACGGGCCTCTTGCTGCACATGAGAGCACAAGGACACGCGTGCATACATCGCCACAATGGACCTCGCCTTAAAGAAGATGACCGACACACAGAATAACACACGTGTAAATAAGTACACACACATCACCCACATATTTGCTTATAAGCTCTTGCTGCGCTTGAAAGCACAAAGACACGCGTGCATACATCGCCACAATGGACCTCGTCTTAAATAAGATGACTGACACACAGAAAAACACACGTTTAAATAAGTACACACACATTACCCACATATTTGCTTAGCTCTTGCTGCGCTTGAAAGCACAAAGACACACGTGCATACATCGCCACAATGGAACTCGCCCTAAAGAAGATGACTGACACACAGAAGAACACACGTGTGCTTAAGGACACACACATCACCCACATATTTGCTTACCTCTTGCTGCGTTCAAAGGCTCAAGGATAAGCGTACTTGAGCCACTGTGTGCCTTGCTTAAAAGAAGATGGCTGTTGCACACATCCACACATCATAGTCACATGCACGTACTTGTTGCTGGACTATTGAGCATGAAGGCAAGCATGTGTGCGTTCTATTTCGTTTGCATCGTGAGATACAGCAGACGGGGGATTTATTATTATGGAATAAAATAACGGGGAAATAACAGCAAAACACAGATCAGACGCGAGAGTGATATAGGCATACCACTTTTGCTGCACTACAAGAACTGGAATGCATGTGCTATGCACTGAACTCAGCAGTTGCCTCTGTGAGTTTTGCCTACATTACAATGACTGACTCGCAGAATCACACAGGGTTGGCGAGAACCGTATATATTATATATAAACCGTATATGACCGTATATTCAGTTATTTCCCTGCCAAAAATACCGTATAAACACCGTATATACATGGTTCTGGCCAACCCTATACATATGATTTAAAGCACGCACACCACACACGTCTGCTTACCTCTTGTTGCTGCACTTAAAAGCGCAAGGACACGCGTGCATACATTGCCACAATGGACCTCGCCTTAAAGAGGATGACTGACACACAGAAGAACACACGTGTAATGAAGTACATACACATCACCCACACGTCTGCTTACCTCTTGCTGCACTTGAGAGCACAAGGACACACGCGCGTGTGGTGCCACTGTGTGACCTGAGCCAATGACCACATTGTGGCTGATGACTGCTCCGGCAGATACGGTAGCTGAGGGGCCCACGACAGCAGAGTCACACACAAGCGCATAACGCAGCACTGCTCCATCCTGTGTGTATGTGTGTGTGTGTGTGTGTGCGTGTGTGTGTGTACAGCAGAGTCACACACAAGCGCATAACGCAGCACTGCTCCATCCTGTGTGTATGTGTGTGTATGTGTGTGTATGTGTGTGTGTATGTGTGTGTGTTTGTGTACAGCAGAGTCACACAAGCGCATAACGCAGCACTGCTCCATCCTGTGTGTGTATGTGTGTGTGCACTCGTGTGTGTATGTGTGTGTGCACTCGTGTGTGTATGTGTGTGTGCACTTGTGTGTGTGTATGTGTGTTTGTGTACAGCAGAGTCACACACAAGCGCATAACGCAGCACTGCTCCATCCTGTGTGTGTGTATGTGTGTGTGCACTCGTGTGTGTATTTGTGTGTGTGTGTGCACTTGTGTGCGTATATTTGTGTGTGTGCACTTGTGTGTGTGTGTGTGTGTGTGCGTGTGTGTGTGCGTCTGTGTGTGCATGCACTTGTGTGTGTGTGTGTGTGTGTGTGTGTGTGTGTGTGTGTGTGTGTGTGTGTGTGTGTGTGTGTGTGTGTGTGTGTGCGTGTGTGTGTGCGCGTCTTTTTTGTGCATGCATGCGCGAGCAGGTGATGATGCTTTCCTGGGACGCACGATCACACTTTTGCCCAGCAAACCTGTATGCTCAACACTCTGTTTTCGATATGCAGCCACCAAACAGAATACGTTGTGCCAAGCACAGTGTATCCTTTTGCAATTTTCCAAATGAAGCCATCAAGCATAACACATCCTGTGCCGGGCATACCTGCAATTTCCACATTCTAAAGGAGCTGCCAGCACACCTGTATGTCAACACCCTGTCAAATGTAGCCACCAGGCATTTGCACGCGTGCCTAGCACCAGGCATATATCGCACCAGGCATATATCGCACGCGTGCCTAGCACCAGCCATATATCGCACCAGGCATTTCGCACGCGTGCCTAGCACCAGCCATATATCGCACCAGGCATATATCGCACCAGGCATATATCGCACGCGTGCCTAGCACCAGGCATATATCGCACGCGTGCCTAATATACCTGTATGCTTGCATTCTCTAAGATGTAGCTGCCAAGAATGTCGACGTTCTTCCCAATGCAGCAGTTTCGGCCGATTACGCTCTGCCTGATGCAACTGTCCTCGCCTGTGTGTGTATGTGTGTGTGCGTGTTTGTGTGTGTGCATGTGTGTGTGCGCGCGTATGTGTGTGTGTATGTGTGTGTATGTGTGTGTGCGCGTTCACACAGAGTATGAAATTTTGGTTGTGCATGAGTGCGTCAGGTGCGTGAGGAGCTTGCATAATACTACAAGAGGGCTTATGCTATAATGGGAAAGGGTGTTTGTTTTTATGGTAAAAGGGTATGTTATAATGGGAAGAGGGAAAGTGTGCGTTACGACCGGGAAAGTCCTCGATGGAGATGTCAGCCTTGATGACCAGGTCAGCGTAAACTTTGCTGCGAATGGGGTACGATGCCACCTAATAATAAAAAAAGTTGTCTCAGAGATTTATAGTTAGGGTTGGCCAGAACCATATATATACGGAGTGTATACGGTATTTTTGGCAGGAAAATCACCATATATACGGTCATACACGGCGTATATATACGGTTCTGGCCAACCCTGTATATAATTATCAAGGGCAAACCCACCTATGGAGGTGCCAGCCCCAATGACCACATCCTCTCCTACTTTGGCGGTGCGTGGAATGGAGACTGCTTGCTCATAGTACCTGCTCGATACAGACAGAAAGCGTAAGGTTTGAACTCATCAAAACATAGCAAAGCAAGACAGAAGGTGTGTTATACGTCGTATCGCATTTATCACGTATTTAACCGTATTTTTCGAATTCGTGATGATTATGCCTCCCACACTCTTGCAACGGAACGAGCAGCAAAGCAGTGCACAGGCATGGACATCTAGATAGTGGGTCAGGGAAGCAAGCGTCTGTGTGTGTGTGTGTGTGCATCACAGGTAGTACACAACGCAAGCTTCTGATGCATGGTGGATACCGAAGGTGCAATCAAAATCAATCGCATACTTGTATGCTACCCCACTTTCAGGGCTAGTGTGCTGATGTGTGCCCCAAACACACACACACACACACACACTCACACACACACACGAACAAAGACCTGTTTCCCCTTGCGTACCTGTGCGTCGTACGCCCCCACACCCCCAACCTTTCACACCTCATATACATAGGATTGGCCAGAACTGTATATCTGCACCGTATATTTGGTGATTTCTCAGCCATAAATTTTGTATATACACCGTATATATATAGTTCTGGCCAACCCTACATCTACGCCTAACAAAAGCACACGAGCTTAACACCAGCCTGTCGCCCATGCATTCCTTTGCATCGCACGCCCCAATGCCCTCCCCTTTCACAGCTCGTATGTGCCTGACTAACGCACAGACGCTCACACAAAAAACACACACACACACCTGTTAACCCTCACGCATCTGTGATCTGTAGATCGTAGGCCCCCAAGCCCCCATCCCCCGCAGCTCATATTTGCCGGACATATGCATAACAACACACGCAAACATGTACACAACTGTCACTCCTTGCTTACCGGTACATCGCAGGCCCCCCCTTTTCTCAGCTCATTTGTGCCTGAGAAACGTACACACCTGTTGCCCCTTGCATGTCTGTACGCAGTAGGCCCCCATGCGTCCCCCTTTTCCAGCTCATTGTGCCTGAGAATTGCCTTATTTGTGCCTGAGAAACGTACACAACTGTTGCCCCTTGCATATCTGTACGTAGTGGGCCCCCATGCGCCCCCCTTTTCCCAGCTCATTGTGCACGAAAATCGCCTCAATTGTGCCTGAGAAACGTACACACCTGTTGCCCCTTGCATGTCTGTACGTAGTAGGCCCCCATGCGCCCCCCTTTTCCCAGCTCATTGTGCACGAAAATCGCCTTAATTGTGCCTGAGAAACGTACACACCTGTTGCCCCTTGCATATCTGTACGTAGTGGGCCCCCATGCGCCCCCCTTCCACAGCAAGTGTGTGTCGGGCACAAATGGGAAGGCCCAGCGCTGAATGATGTCCCTGCTGATAGAATCATAGGCCCGCAGATTTCGCACGTGGGCAGCATATTCCTGACGGCCTAGCTCCGTGACGTACAGTTTGTTGCCCAGCTCCTCCTCGCTCAGCACACCTGTGTGTGTGTGTGTGTGTTCAAGTGCGTAGATGAATGTGTACGTGTGTTTGTGTGTGTATGCGTGTGTATATGCGTGTTCCTCCTTGCTCAGCACACCTGTGTGTGTGTTCAAGTGCGTAGATGAGTGTGTACGTGTGTTTGTGTGTGTATGCGTGTGTGTGTGCGTGTTAGCGTGTGTTTGTTAAAGGAGGTAAGGCACATGTTTTGTACGCCTTACAAATTGAGTTACAAGAGTTGTATATGAATAAAAATGCTACTTATAACAAGGGTTGCATCTCTCCTTTATTTACGTGCTTACCAAGGTAGTACAACCCGTCCGGGGACCGGAATGAATAAAAAAGTTTAGGGCTGCCCCTCCGGCCCAAAGCTGGTCCGGCTCGCCCGGAAATTTGCAGGGGCGACAGCCCCTGCGATTCCTCTCCATCGGTATCACATTTTCCTCCGGGCAGCCCGGAAATACAATTCTAATTTAATGCGGGTGTCCCGGAACCAGGTTCCTCCGGAATTTGGCTTTTCTCTGGTTAGCCTGGAATCGGCCCTTCAAATCTTGGCTTTTGCCCTCCGGGCAAACCCAAAATTTGCTTAATTAGTGTGGCGCCCGCAAGGGATAAAGTTCCCTGACACACATGCGCGCACACGCACGCACGCTTGCACACACACAGGAAGCCCGAAAAGAAGTAACATCGCGCTTAGGGAAATTTTATAACACCCTGAATAATCTTAAAAGCAGTTCCGGGGAACCTTGGAAATTTTTACAGGCTGTTCCGGGTGTACCCGAGATATTTGGGTACCCAGTGTATTACCCTGATGCTTACATGTAATATACCCTGGCACAGTAAAAGCTGCTAATTCTCTTATTGGCCCCTTCCTCATACTTGAAATCATTGCCCAAGCTTATTTGAAAGCATTGCCCAAGCATATCTTGGAAAAATTGCCCACGCCTTACTTGAAAGCATTGCCTACACATAACTTGAAAGCATCCAAGCGTATCTTGAAAACATTGCCCACGCATTACTTAAAAGCATTGCCCAAGCATTACTTGAAAGCATTGCCCACACATAACTTGAAAGCATCCAAGCATATCTTGAAAACATTGCCCACGCATTACTTGAAAACATTGCCCACGCATTACTTGAAAGCATTGCCCAAGCATAATTTGAAAACATTGCCCACGCATTACTTGAAAGCATTGCCCAAGCATTACTTGAGAGCATTGCCCACGCACCCGTGATGAAATCAGGCTTCAGGTTCTGGTAATCGAAGTTGTCAGAGAACAGCATCAGCACCTCAGGCGCACAGATGGAGATGTGGGTGTCCATCAGGTCTGTACGCACCTGCATGTACGTGTGCATGCATTTGTTTGCACTCATGTCTGTTTATATTTGTGTATATGTGTGCATGTAAGTGTGTGTATGTGTGTGAATGCAGGTGCATGTGTGTGTGAATGCAGGTGTGTGTGTGTGTGTGAATGCAGATGCATGTGTGTGTGTGAATGCTGATGTATGTGTGTGTGTGTGCGTGTGTTTGTGTGTGTGTGACTACAGGCGCATACGTGTGTGTTTCTCTGTACGGATGTGAAGGTTTGCAGGATACAGGATCTCACAGAGGGGCATTACACATAATTGCTGGGCAACATGCATGGACAACATGCAAGGACGACAAGCGGGGACGCCCACGACGCTTTGCCATGCACAAGCCGAACAAGGCAGTGCCCATATGAGCAGGGTGGAGAAACGCGTCTTTTACCCAGGCAGTGCTGCACAAATCTTGAAAAGTGTCACATACACGCACTGTCGCACTGCCAGGACCTCCAAAATCACACTGTTTAGTCCAAAATCACAGTCCAAAAATCATAGCCCAAAAACCACAGTCCAAAAATTAAACTGTTCAGTCCAAAATCACACTAGTCCTTACTAAGTATTGTTTTGAATGCCCACCATGACATTGTAAAAAGAGATGGGTTTAACAACTTGTAGAGGGAGAGGGCTGCAAGCCTTACCTGATAGCCTTTCCCCTACGCCACAAAGCATGAGCACGTGTAATGCACCGATTATCTCTTTTCTTTTGTGTAGGAGGATTTCAATGATACCCAATACCCAAGGTCAATCTTCTTTCATGGTTTCCATGCCTGCTTTAGCGACATCAGCACAATCTAAGGAGTGACATCAACACTCACCGTCACACTGCTTTATGATTCAGCACAATGTAAGGAGTGACGTCAGAACACACCGTCACACTGCTTTATAATTCAGCACAATCTAAGGAGTGACATCAGCACTCACCGTCACACTGCCTTATATATCAGCACAATATAAGAAGTGACACCAACACTCACCGTCACACTGCTTTATGATTCAGCACAATCTAAGGAGAGTCATCAGCACTCACCGTCACATTGTCGCGCTCCCCAAAAAAGGCTGCATCCACTTTGAACAAGGAGGGAATGAGCACCTTGTCGCCGCCCTCACCCTCATGCTCTCCCTGCATGTAAGTAGAGTTTGGGTGCAAGCAACGCGCACACACACATAAGATGTTACCAAACTCATTCAGTTGCACCAATTCTCGCAAGCGACGCTCAGTTGCTTATAGGTTTTTGCTTCTGAGTGCGGGCACCTGATTATAATGCAACCTGCCAGTCCTAGGCTTATAAACCACCTCACGAAAAAGCCAGTCCTCTGACACAAATTGGGTGGCCTTGTGATTTGTAGGAGTACATCTAAATCAGTCATATCTTAGGCTGGCTGCAAAAGCTCAAAAAGGCAAACTTTTGATTCAATTGCTTGAACTCAGCAAATGCAATCTAGTATGATGGTAATTGATTGGCCAATCCTCTGTGGAACAAGTCATATGTCATATGACATATGACCCTGTGCCGATCATTACTTGTTGAAAGCCGACGATGGCTTTCCAGACCTAAAAATTGGCAATAACGCACAACACATACCCACATACACACAGTCTCTCTCTCTCTCTCTCTCTCTCTCTCTCTCTCTCTCTCTCTCTCTCACTCTCTCTCACACACACACACACACACACACGCACACACACACCTGCTGTGCTTCATGGAACTTCAGGAGTCGGCTATTGCTAGGGTCCAAGCACATCACTGTTTCACGATCACCCATGCGAAGTCGTTGCAGCGGATGCTGCACAGACTTGGTGATCTGCACGTCAGGGACATGCACAGTAGAAAACTTTTGGGATGCTGCACAGACTTGGTGATCTGCACGTCAGGGACATGCACAGTAGAAAATTTTTGAGCGGACAGATATGCAAGCATGCTTTGTGGTGGAATGAATACATACCAAAAGGGGGTACATTTTTACGTTTGCCCATGAAACCACAAATGTGTTGATTGTGCTGTACCACGTTTAGGACTGACTACACGAATATGCTAACGAGAGAGAACGACAAAAAATAGTGACTCTAAATGAGAGCTGATCAAAAACAGCGGGTGTGCAGCCACAGACGACGGACGGGTGGCATGTGATCTGCACACCCAGTGGAGGACAACTTATGAGCATGTGCACAGACGTGCAAATGCAAGCAGCCATAGACAACGGGTGATCTGTGATCTTCACTTCTAGAGGTGGCGTCTTATGAGCATGTGCACAGACATAAAAAGCATGCAGCCATAGACAACGGGTGATCTGTGGTCCGCACGTCCAGGAAATGACTGACACCTTATGAGCATGTGCACAGACATACAAAGCACGCAGCCATAGACAACGGGTGATCTGTGGTTCACACGTCCAGCGGTGGAACCTTATGAGCGTGTGCACAGACGGGCAAATGCATGCAGCCATAGACAATGGGTGATCTGTGGTCTGCACATCCAGAGAATGACTGACACCTTATGAGCATGTGCACAGACGTGCAAATGCAAGCAGCCATAGACAACGGGTGATCTGTGATCTTCACTTCTAGAGGTGGCGTCTTATGAGCATGTGCACAGACATACAAAGCATGCAGCCATAGACAACGGGTGATCTGTGGTCCGCACGTCCAGGAAATGACTGACACCTTATGAGCAAGTGCACAGACATACAAAGCATGCAGCCATAGACAACGGGTGATCTGTGGTCCGCACGTCCAGGAAATGACTGACACCTTATGAGCAAGTGCACAGACATACAAAGCATGCAGCCATAGACAACGGGT
>Ga0307968_1002058_pt1 | contig 16616 bp, 15 predicted proteins | sample OrgLakmetagen650_FD_201834 | JGI IMG/M metagenome (GOLD analysis project Ga0307968, IMG submission 201834) | Saline water microbial communities from Organic Lake, Antarctica - #650 | ecosystem: Environmental > Aquatic > Non-marine Saline and Alkaline > Saline | place: Antarctica: Organic Lake... | reverse complement strand
AAGACCATCGAGTTTGTGAGCTGAGGAAACATTTTTCCTTTCTGTTTACACCTTTTTTTGAGGACTTTTCAGCAGCCCAACCCTTTTTGCTGCAACAGGTCAACAACCAACTTGTTCATGATTTCCTGTCTCAGCAGAACAACAGACTTTTTCTTTTTCTTTCTGAGCTTATGGATTTATTTGTGGCTGGCCGAGACCAGTCAGCAGCCGATCAGCCAAACTACCTGGCTGAAGGTCACCCCCCATTGTAACCATTGTAGCCATCTGCCGAAAGCTAGACGTCAGCTACCACATGCTGTCAGACTGCAGCCATCCCATTATAGATAGAAATGATTATTAATAGGCACAACGCTGCTAAATAATGGTGATTATGAAAGCGATCCAACAAGATACACAGGGTGCCTGCCTGCTAGCACAAACAGATGTAGGGAGTCGTGCAGGCTCTTGCCTTTCAATCTCAATGCACAACAGTGGCGGAAATTTAGCAAGCCAGATGCATTCATAGTTACTCCGACACAGCAACTACGCCCCAAACGAAACCCAACAAACACGTATCAAACTAGGTCTGCCCAAAAAGCAAGAAGAGTCGCCCATTATACCTTTGCAGATGACGCTGCCAATCCATACCCCCTGGCTATGAAACCAAGAGACATACAACAAAAAACGCAACATACATTTAATCAACATTAAGTACGGTGTAGACACTTCCCCTATCAAAAGGCACGAGAAAAACATAAGCTGCCAATGCCTCGTTGCTCAGACACCGCAAAACCCTCCACATCATCATCTACAGCAGCCACACAAGGAACCCACTCCACAGCCTCGAAGTTGCTGATCTACATGCCACAGCAAAAGTAAAAAAAAGGTATACGCTGGAAAGCACCAGCGTGCATTATCAACTGTACTCACACTAGCCAGAGCAAAAATAAAAGAGAAACAACAGAGGCTAATGAGGAACATCAAAAGCAAACAACGGCTAAATCCAGAGAACCTCCATTACCTCTTGCTTCTCCCGAAAAGAATTGGAGAGCTCCACTTTGGAAGAGTTGTTGGAAAAGGCGGTGTGCTTGTGGGCCTCTCAGGAAAGGGATGCATGCACTTTGCAAAAGTGCATTACATAAGTCACTCGCCTACAAGAACTAAAGTTCTATTGCGTTTGCATCGTGAGATGGGGATGAATTTTTTACAGGTAACTCAAACTCAGAAGGAATAGCAGTAAAGGACCAAGAAAAGATGGAGAAATCTGAGAGGATCACAGATAAAAAAGCATGAGTGATACGAGTGATATCACTTTGCTTCACTCCAAGAACTGGAGTTCAAGTTGTTAAACGCTGAACTCAGCAGTTCTCTGCAAGCAGAGAACTTTGCAGTTTTGTCCTCAATCAGAATGGTTTGATATCGTTTGGTGTCACATGCTAGCAGTCGTCCCTCCATTATACCGCTACATCCTCAATCAGAATGGTTTGGTATCGTTTGGTGTCACATGCTAGCAGTCGTCTCTCCATTATGCCGCTACTATGTCAATGTGAAGGTTAGAGAAAGAAAAGAAATTACTCTCGACCCTCGATGACTAACCAATGGCAATTTAAACGTTGCAACCTTAATCTACACTTTCGTTTTTGCAGCTCAAAAGGCCAAAGCAAATCATAATCCTCGTCGATGCCTGCCACAATCACGCCCTTACAATCTGCACAGCCATTATTAACCTCAACATCAAGACAACACACATTGTTGCCTAATTGCAGGGCCGCATACTGCTGCGCGCAGAGCTTGTGCACTGCGGTTAGGGGAGCTGTGTCTCATTTGTGCACAACTTACTTGCAAACGTCTTTATGAAACGGGATGTTTTTTTGGTAGTTTTTAAGTGTTGATTAAAGTTGTGCATGTTGTATCGCTGTGGTCCTCTGTGCTTATTGTTGCCATGCACGCCCTCTTGTATTTGAAGCTGGGCTTCTAGCTCAGCCATTAACCAGGTGAACAGGACACAGGACGCAGGATGCTTCTCGCTTTTTTGTTGTCGTTTAGTGTGACTTCAACAACAACGCATCTGTCCAGTTTCACTCAAACATCAACCAGAATGACATGACGCAGGATGCAGGCTGCTTCTCACTTTTTCATTGTTGTCCAGTAAGTGTTTTTAATAAAATGTAACATTTCCAAGGTGCATTCTGCACCCAGAACAAGCACCAGCTTGCACCAATTTGTATTTGGCAGGGATTGAATACGATGTGACATGAGAAAATGAGTGCTGCACACAAGATATTCTCTCGTGTTTGATGCCGAACAGATGTCCCAATCTTTTCTAATAAACTGCAGGCTAGGCTTTTAATCACAATATCTGTATGAGTGTGAAGTTGTTTAGCAATCAGCTTTGTTAGAACAAAAGCGCAACATAAATGCCTTTGTATTCAAGCATTTTTGCATGCTGTAATGTATAACGCATGTCTGTTTTTACATTTAAAATTAGGAAGCAAAATTGATGATTTGCTAGGTTTTTACATGTATTTTTTTTGCATGTATTTAGTGAAACCAAGTGAATATTTTAGCCTTCCCTGCACCAACCCCGGTGGGCATTTGGCCCAGCCAGTGCCTGTACACGTGTGTGTGTGTATGCGTGCACATGCGCGTTTGTGCGTGTGCATGTGTGTTGGTGCGCTTGTGCCTGCACATGTATGTGTGTGTCAGTGAGGGACAATTTAGCTTCCCACAAGAATGGCTTAAATGATGAAAAGATAACAATGGGTCCAAAACGACGTCCTTAAACGTCCGCTGGAACACACCTTTGAGCGCAACCGGTGCTGCTGACGCCGGGGCTAGTGTTGGTGCTGGGGCTGGGGCGGGGCCTTGGGAGGGGAGCGGGGGGGGCGGGGGGGCCTTCTCCGCTCATCGCTGTTCAGCCACCCACCAAACTTTATTTTTGCCAAATCCCGGAAACCCCCGAGCCTCTGAATAAATATATATTTTACGATACCGCTATCACGCCGGAGGGCAAAAAATGTTATTTACCCGGGGTGAGTACGGTAAGGTACGGTACTTCATCCCCTGGATTTGATGGTTTTGGTGATGAATTGACAACATGTGAGCATTCAAAGAGGGGGTACACCATTATAGGGGGATCTCAAAAGAGACCAACAAAGGGGAGGGACCTCAAAGAGACCGTATAAGGTCTCTGATTTAATTTGTTCGCCTAATCATATTAAAATGTAACACGATGAGACCCGAGAGTTTGTCTGAGTAAACAATCCCAGCTCCGAGAAGGGACAGTGGTGTGGCAGCCAACCGAAGATGGAGTTGCCCTAGAGATTGGCACAGACGAGTAATACGAGCTTGCTAGGGAGCGCACAGGCTGGTTTAATTGTTGTGCTGGGTCTTAAACATTGCGGTGACAGTGACAGTGATCTGACAAGGGTCAGCTTTGCCTTTTGACCATTTCTGCCTCGCAACAAAGCTATATATTTACCAGATCCATGTTTTGCAATACCAAATCTGCAAGGATATAAGCTGCCATCCCTCTTGTTTTTGGTGGCGAGTTGTGCCATCTTGTATTTGACCTAAGGTAGCTGAAACATGAAAATTCGTCCCACTTACTTTATTTGCACGAAATTTACAACGGTCTACCTATTAGGCCTCCCTCTTGAAATTTCCCTGTGCGGGAGGATATAAAGCGGGGTAGGATATAAACATAAGCATAAATAGCATCATACATTCTGTCTATCTTGCGACGGTTTCCCGACTCAGAGATCCAAATCAGAATACCGCCACAGTCATATTCAACCAAATTCATTGCTTATAAGGTATTTCAGCAAAATGGATGGGTTTGATGAGGACGTGGAGCTGTCTTTAGCCTTGCAGCTATCCCTGCAGGGAGAGGTGAGAGCACAAACCTTCATGATCAAGGGTTCACAATTTGCTTGAATCCATCTTTCAACCCTGCACACGGAGATGCACGCCTATTCGCGCAGGATGGTGGGGGAGATATAGCTCCTCCTCAAGGCCAAGAAGACGCTGCACACAGTGTTGCCCCCGCTGCTTCTGCCCCCGCTCCCGCTGCCCCTCCTAATCAACAGACTCTGCAGCAACTTCTAGCTGCAGCACTCTCTCAAGCGGCATCCTCTGGTGCAGGTAGTTTAGGTGAGAGGCTTTCAATCTGTAGACAGGGTTGAAAGCAACGAGGCAGTGTAGGTAAAAAGCGAATTGATGTGTGCGTGCATGCCTTCTTCATGAACGCAAACGCCTGCCGTTCATGCTGCCAGGAGAGACGTCTTCGATCAACCTGCAGCAGCAGCAGCAGCAGCAGCAGCAGCAGCAGCGACAGCAACAGCAACAGCAACAGCAACAGCAACAGCGGCGCCCAACCACTGCTGCAGTTCCACGCCCATTCGCTGCCCCTCCCCCGCTTCCTCAATGGATAGACAGGTGTGCAGTCAGCCAAGCGGTCTTGCCATCTCTTGCCCCCTGCAGACAAAACCTTCCTTGTGTGTTTGTCTTTGTATCTGTCCACCTGATTCACGGCATTCATGTGGTAAGGCGTCAACACCAAGGCCTAAATACCGAGTGCCAGTACCTAAGCTCACACTTAGGAACCTTGCAAGCAGTTTCATGCTCTGAGCCCCCTCCTCTTGCAGTACTGTTACCACTCAGGTTACACCTTGGCATTCCGCCATGCCTGGCCTGGCTTTCAGTTCCTCCGCTTCCCACTCCCTCCCCCACACAGGACCTTGTGCTGGTGGCTGAACTCTCCTCCTCCTCTGTCTGAGAATGGCAGTGCGCCCACAGCACAAACCACTCCTCCCCCCACCCAACCCCAGCCGCATGCGATTGGTGATAGGAAAGAGCCCATTGTATTGAGCAGTGGAGCGGATGTGGATGCGTTCCTTGGGTGCGTTGGGTGGCCTTGTGTGGGGTGTACATGTTGTTCTGTGTGCGTGCATGTTCCTATGCGCACCTTTTCTTGTGCGTTTGGGGTGCGTTGGGTGGTCTTGTGTTGGGTGCACATGTTGTTCTGTGTGCGTGCATGTTCCTATGCGCACCTTTTCTTGTGCGTTTGGGGTGCGTTGGGTGGTCTTGTGTTGGGTGCACATGCTGTTCTGTGTGCGTGCATGTTCCTATGTGCACCTTTTCTGATGCGTTTGGGGTGCGTGCGGTATGCTTGCTGCTTGCTCTACAAATCCGCAGCATGTTGTACATTTGTGTGTTGTGTTTGGTCGTCCCTGCGTTGTGTCCGCAGCATGTCGTGCCTGTGTGGTGTGCTGTTGTGCATTGTGTGTGTGTGTATGTGTGTGTGTGTGTGTGTGTGTGTGTGTGTGTGTGTGTGTGTGTGTGTGTGTGTGTGTGTGTGTGTGTGTGTGTGTGTGTGTGATTGTGTGTGTGTGTGCGTGCGTGTGTGTGTCCTGCTATTTGAACCTTGTGCACTATGCGTTGAATGTGCCTTGCAGGTATCTTGGAAAGGCCGTGGGCATGAGTGTTGCTTTGAGAGGAACAGCAGGAGCAGCAGGAGCAGCAGGAGCAGCAGGAGCAGCAGGAGCAGCAGCAGCGCGGAAAGACGTGCTGCAGCTCAAGGCCTCTTCCAGGTGAGGCGCTTCTTCTGGGCTTACAATGGAGTCTGAATGTGGTGTGTGGGTTGTATGGTTGTATGCCTGCATAGGAGGAGGAGAGACATAGGAGGAGGAGAGGCATAGGAGGAGGAGAGGCATAGGAAGAGAAGAGGAGGAGAGGCATAAGAGGAGGAGATACATAATACATAGGAGGAGGAGAGGCATGATGAGGCCAATGCTAACTGTAGCCTGTGTGACGAGAAGGATATTGGAAATCATGTGCCTAGGGCTTGCCAGAATCATATATGTACGGTGTAGATATAGCTGGAACCATGCGTATTTACCGGAACAGCCAGAACCATGTATATATAGCCAGAACATCCAGAACCATGTATATATACCAGAACAGCCAGAACCATGTAGATATAGCCAGAACATCCAGAACCATGTACATACGGCATTTTGGGCAGCAGGGAATTCACTGAAAATACGGTCATTTACGGTGCATATATATATCTGTATATATATATATATGTTATATATATACACGGTTCTGGCTAACCCTACAAATGCCCCACATCACTCAATGATTTATTACCTGGCAATTCCATATTCGCATATGGTAAGGGTATGCTTCGTTTTCTTGCTTGGCTTCTCATACAGATGACGATGTTCGCGCTGCTCTGCTTTCGTATGTATAGACCTACTTAGGTAAGGTAAGGTTACATCACTATATATGCCTCAAAAGGGCATCTCAGCGGAAGTTTAGACCTACTTAGTGTCCGTGACACGAAAGGGGGGGAGCAGCATTGCCTTCCGATGGCAGCCTGTGTCTAAAGATTGCACCAAATGATTGCACAAAGAGGCAATTTTTGTTTTGATGAGTAGGGTCCTTTGACCAAATTTTAAAGCCCTCCCGGCTAGGGGCTCCTGAACGTTTACTTAAAGGCTGCGAGTGCTGGCATTCCGCTCTCACCCTCACTTGGAAATTATCCACATTGACGCAGCACGGAAATTGCGTACTCCCACTGAAGTGCCCGTTGCAGCATTGCCTTCTGCAATCAGTCATAGCTTGAAATCACAGGTAGCTTGATTTCACTTCTACCTCGGGCCTAACTAATGCAGTGGGTGGGGACAGCACCACTGCCATCGCACGTGCAGACCTGGATGCCTGCTTAAACAGTCCGTATGCTACCAACAAAGTGTCGCTCTGTTTCGATCCACACTCATGCAGTGGGTGGAGACAGCACCACTGCCATCGCACGTGCAGACCTGGATGCCTGCTTAAACAGTCAGCGTACTACCAACAAAGTGTCGCTCTGTTTCGATCCACACTCATGCAGTGGGTGGGGACAGCACCACTGCCATTGCACGTGCAGACCTGGATGCCTGCTTAAACAGTCAGTATGCTACCAACAAAGTGTCGCTCTGTTTCGTCTGTTTCGATCCACACTCCTGCAGTGGGGACACCACCACCACCATCACACATGTGGACCTGGTTGCCTGCCTTGACAATTGGCGTATGCGGCCCTCGCTTATGGCTAGCGGAAAGTCGCAGATGCTCATCCTCCATGACGCTTTTGCGTTGCTGCCCTGGGCCGATGCTCAAGGTGCTTGTGCTTGGTTGTGTTTGCGTGTATGTATGATGAGGGTGTGACAGTGGACGTGTGCGTGGGTGGCTTTGTGCGCGTGGGTGGCTTTGTGTGCTTGGTCGTGTTTGCGTGTATGTATGATGAGGGTGTGGCGGTGGACGTGTGCGTGGGTGGCTTTATGCGCATGGGTTGCTTTGTGTGCGTGGGTAGCTTTGTGTGCGTGGGTGGCTTTTTGTGTGTGGGTGGCTTTGTGTGCGTGGGTGGCTTTGTGTGCGTATTGGGAATGCTGCACGATGCCTTTGCGTTGTTGCTCTAGGCGGATGCTTCTCAAAGCTTGTAGTTATTGTGTTTACCTATGCTTATTTGTGTGTGTGTGTATTGTGTGGTGTGTGTGTGTGTGTGTTTGTGTGTAAGAGTGTGTGTGTGTGTGTGTGTGTGTGTGTGTGTGTGTGTGTGTGTGTGAGTGTGCGCGTGCGTGCGTGTGTGCATGCCAAATAGAGTTTGTAAAAGGGGAAACTTGTTTTATCTCACATAATTTTGGTGTATCAGAAGGAGAATCCTGAAATCTAACATGATTTTGTTGTATCAGAAGGGGACATTGTCTTTCGTTTTATATGGTCTTGTTGATGTGTCAAACACACACACACACACACACAAATACGCACACAGACACACACGCACACACACACACACACACACACACACACACACACACACACACACACACACACACACACACACACACACACACACACACGAGAGGTGGGATGGGCCTGCGGCACCGTGGCTGCCATCTTGGGGCGGAAGGCCTTTGAGCAGTTGGCCAACGACGAGGACGACCTGTACTATGAAAAGGGCCAAGTCACGAGCGAGCTGCTGCAGTTCATGGTACGTGCGACTTGGCAAGCACGTCGCAGCATTGGAAATTGTGAGCACGAGTGATTTGTATTGTAAAAAGGGCCAAGTCACGAGCGAGCTGCTGCAGTTCATGGTGCGTGTGGCTTGGCAAGCACGAAGCAACATCGTGAATTATAAGCATGCATGATATGTATTATGTATTGTAAAAAGGGCCAAGTCACGAGCGAGCTGCTGCAGTTCATGGTGCGTGCGACTTGGCAAGCACAAAGCAGCATCATACATTATAAGCATGCATGGTATGTGTTGTAAAAAGGGCCAAGTCACGAGCGAGCTGCTGCAGTTCATGGTGCGTGTGGCTTGGCAAGCACGAAGCAGCATCGTGAATTATAAGCATGCATGATATGTATTGTAAAAAGGGCCAAGTCACGAGCGAGCTGCTGCAGTTCATGGTGCGTGTGGCTTGGCAAGCACAAAGCAGCATCGTAAATTATAAGCATGCATGATATGTGTTGTAAAAAGGGCCACGTCACGAGCGAGCTGCTGCAGTTATGGTGCATGTGACTTGGCAAGCACGAAGCAGCATCGTACATTATGAGCATGCATGATATGTGTTGTAAAAAGGGCCAAGTCACGAGCGAGCTGCTGCAGTTCATGGTGCGTGTGGCTTGGCAAGCACGACGCAGCATTGGGAATTGTGAGCACGAGTGATTTGTACTATGAAAGGGGCCAAGTCACGAGCGAGCTGCAGTGCATGATTAGTGCGGCTTGGTACGTATACATCTTGGCACCTCATGTTATAAGGTAAGGTAAGGTACATTGCTATATTTGCCTCAAAGGGCATCTCAGCGGAATCTTGGCGAAAGGCTGAAGCCAAACCTGGCTGAACAATAGAAAGAAGAGCCTGAGGAAACACGAAACAGATGCATGTAAAAGAGAGAGTATATACAGAAAGAGAACGTTTGTTTTGAAGAAGCGCGAAGGGAAGGCATCAAAGAATACGAGAAAAAGCTTTGGATATGTCTCAGGACGTGTGTATAAGAATCCTCAGTCAGGAAGCAGGAAACCCGAGGCTGAGAGAGCCTCACAAAACCAGGAGTGCCCAGGGAACACATGTTATAAGCGTGGCTAACGACGAAAAATCAAAGTCGCGAGCGAGCTGCTGCAGTATGTGGTGCGTGTGAGTGAGCATGCACAATTTGGCATCAAATGTCACAAGCATGGGCAATGGCAAAAAGGGGCAGAAGGGGGCTAAGTCTCGAACGAGCTGCTCCAGTATGTGGTGCGTGTGAGTTAATATGTATGGCTCATAGGGTAGCACCTGATCTGATACATCTTTAGAGGAGGAATTATGGCTTGTATGGGTGGGTGCTAGTGTGCGTGGGTAAATCGGTATTATCATCTGCTTGTGTGTGTGTGTGTGTGTGCGTGTGTATGTGTGTGCATGTGTGTGCGTGTGTGTGTGCGCTTTCGTGCGTGCGTGCGTGTGTGCGTGCGTGCGTGCGTGCGTGTGTGCTTGCGTGCGTGCGTGCGTGCGTGCGTGCGTGCGTGTGTGCGTGCGTGCGTGCGTGTGTGCGTGCGTGCGTGCGTGCGTGCGTGCGTGCGTGCTTGCTTGCTTGCTTGCTTGCGTGTGTGTGTATATATCTCTTTGCATACGCACGCAAGACACTAAACCCTCCCAGCAGCCACAGCACTCTGGCTGCATTCTTGAAACAAATTCAAGCTGTCACGTTGTTTTTTGCAAACATGCCCGTGCGCAGAAGGCACAAAATCCCCCCAGGGGCCAAGGCATGCTGTCTGCTTTCTTAAAACAAATTCAAGCTGTCATTTGTTTTTTGCCAGCATGCCCGTGCGCAGAAGGCACCAAATCCCCCCAGGGGCCACAGCATGCTGTCTGCTTTCTTGAAACTAGTTCAAGCTGTCACTTGTTTTTTGCCAACACGCTTGTGCGCAGAAGGCACAAAATCCTCCCAGCCGCCACAGCACTCTGTCTGCTTTCTTGAAACAAGTTCAAGCTGTCACTTGTTTTTTGCCAACATGCCCATGCCATCATGCCCATGCACAGAAGGCACCGAATCCTCCCAGCAACCGTGGCATGCTGGCTGTTTTTTTGAAACAAGTTCAAGCTGTCACGTTTTTTTTGCAAACACGCTCGTGCGCAGAAGGCACAAAATCCCCCCAGGGGCCAAGGCATGCTGGCTGCTTTTTTGGAGGCCATAGTTAGCAGCGTGGCCAGCAGATCTGACGCTAATGTGGTGCACAAGCTTGTGAAGGATGTGCTTGCGGAATTCCATGTGAGTTGTGGGTGTATATGTGTGTGTGCAAGTGTGTGTGCGTGTGTGTGTGTGTGTGTGTGTGTGTGTGTGTGTGTGTGCGCGCGCGCGTGTGTGCATGTGTTTGTATATGTGTGCGTTAGGATGTGTTACATGTACTACCTTTTCAAGCTTAATTTCCTCTACCATTTTATGGTAAACTAACCTGGCACTCGGTGGCTCCGTTTTCTTGCTCCGTGTGGGTAACAGCACTGTCTGTGTTGGTTTTCATGTCTGTAGGCTACTACGCACGAACAAGAGCAGGTATTTCATGACGTTTGGATCCTACTAAGCACAACCATGAGCAGCTACTTCATGACGTTTGGATTTCACTAAGCACAATCATGATTTCTGTAGGCTACTACGCACGAACAAGAGAGGTATTTCATGACGTTTGGATCCTATAAGCACGACCATGAGCAGCTTGTTTCATGATGTGTGTAGGCTACTACGCACAACCATGAGCAGCTATTTCATGATGCTTGGAGCCTGTTAAGCTCAATCACGAGCAGCAGTGTTTAAAATTGCACGTTGACAATGCGCAGAATCTGAAACAGCTTGGAGGGTCCATTCTGGACCTGGAACCCTACGTGCTGATGCTGGACGTCCTGAGCTCATCCCCCCTCATGCAACGTTGCCTGGTGAGTGTTGGAACTTTTATACGTACACAAACATACATGTGCGTGAGTGTGCACTTTTTAAAGCTTGCGCTCATGTTGCGCGTCCTGAGCTCATCCCCCCTCATGCAACGTTGCCTGGTGAGTGTTGGAACTTTCGTACGTACACATACAGACATGTGCGTGAGTGTGCACTGTTTAGAGCGTCATGCGCATCATGTTGCGCGTCCTGAGCTCATCCCCCCTCATGCAACGTTGCCTGGTGGGTGTTGGAACTTTCGTACGTACACATACAGACATGTGCGTGAGTGTGCACTGTTTAGAGCGTCATGCGCATCATGTTGCGCGTCCTAAATTCATCCCCCCTCATGCAACGTTGCCTGGTGAGTGTTGGAACTTTCGTACGTACACATACATACATGTGCGTGAATGTGCACTGTTTAGAGCATCATGCGCATCATGTTGCGCGTCCTGAGTTCATCCCCCCTCATGCAACGTTGCCTGGTGAGTGTTGGAACTTTCATACGTACACATACATACATGTGCGTGAATGTGCACTGTTTAGAGCGTCATGCGCATCATTTCGCACGTCCTGTGATACTTCACTATATGTGATACTTCACTATATCCTGCACAGCATTGCCTGGTGAGCATTTGAACTGTAGTTTGTGCACTGCACATGTATGTGTGTTCATGCATAGTGTCTGGAGCATGATCTCGTTTCGTTTTGCACGTGCGTTCGCCTCAATTTATATTCATGAATCATTTCGTTTCATTTTGCACGTGCGTCCGCCTCAATTTCTATACATGAATCATTTTGTTTCATTCTGCACGTGCGCTCGCCTCATTCACTGTACATGAATGATCTTGTCTAATTTTGCACGTGCAATTCGTCTCTTATTTACTGCACATGAATGATCTCGTCTGATTTTGCACGTGCAATTCGTCTCTTATGTACTGCACATAAATGATCTCGTCTGATTTTGCACATGCAATTCGTCTCTTATTTACTGCACATGAATGATCTCGTCTGATTTTGCACGTGCAATTCGTCTCTTATGTACTGCACATAAATGGTCTCGTCTGATTTTGCACACGCAATTCGTCTCTTATTTACTGCACATGAATGGTCTCGTCTGATTTTGCACGTGCAATTCGTCTCTTATTTACTGCACATGAATGATCTCGTCTGATTTTGCACGTGCAATTCGTCTCTTATTTACACTGCAGGTGTCCATGCTCATGAATGAGGTCATTAGCTTCCCACACCACCCAGCAAAAATCTTTGACGCTGGCACTGTCCTGGGAGCTCTGCTGCAGGTGTGTGTGTATGTGTGTGTGTGTGTGTGTGTGTTTGTGTGTGTGTGTGTAAGTGCGCGTGCATGCGTGCGTGCGTGCGTGCATGCGTGCGTGCGTGTGTGTGTGTGTGTGTGTGTGTGTGTGTGTGTGTGTGTGTGTGTGTGTGTGTGTGTGTGTGTGAATGTGTGTGTGTGAATGTGTGTGTGTGTGTGTGTGTGCGTGTGCGTGCAGAGTGATTGTCTGTGTTTTCTTACAAACTAATGCAATCTCGTCCAAACTTGTTAATGCCTTGATTTTCAAAGTGTCAGCTTTAGGATACATCAAACCGCGTTGCTCTAAGTCTAGTTCCACCAATCTCCTGTTGTTCATCAATTCCTCTAGACAATCAGGCCAGCTTCTGTCTCTTGATCAAACCAAATTCTTAATAAAGTGTCTTTCTCTTGCTGCTAGCAACCACTTCGCCCCAGATTAACAGCTTGGTGTGAGATGATGCGAACAAGGCCCTGTCCGCAACTGGGCTGCGCAGCTTCGAACCTCTTTTCCCCCTCATTTCCTTATCTTCTTGTCTACAATCCACGCTCCAGTTCAGCAGCTTGGTGTGAGACGGTGTGAGCAGAGCCCTGTTCGTCTCGTGAGCTGTGCAGCTTCAAACATACCTTTTACCTCATATCCTTCTCTTTTTGTCTACAATCCACGCTCCAGGTCAGCAGCGTGGTGTGAGATGATGCGAGCAGAGCCCTGTCCGATTCGTGAGCTGTGCAGCTTCAAACATGCGTTTTACCTCATATCCTTCTCTTTTTGTCTACAATCCACGCTCCAGGTCAGCAGCTTGATGTGAGACGATGTGAGCAGAGCCCTGTCCGTCCTGAGCTGTGCTGCTTTAACATACGTATTACCTCATATCCTTCTCTTTTTGTCTACAATCCACACTCCAGGGCAACAGCTTGGTGTGAGACGATGTGAGCAAAGCCCTGTCCGAATCAAGGGCTGTGCAGCTTAAAACATATGTTTAACCTCACATCCTTCTCTTTTTGTCTACAATCCACACTCCAGGTCAACAGCTTGGTGGATGCGAGCAAAGCCCTGTCCGTATCAAGGGCTGCGCAGCTTGAAACATATGTTTAACCTCATATCCTTTATAACCTCGTATCCTTTTTGGCTGCAATCCACGCTCCAGGTCAGCAGCTTGGTGGATGCAAGCAAGGCCCTGCGACTGGAAGTGGGATCAAAGGCAAAGGACGCCTTTGCAAAGCTGAAGGTAACCAACACTTGAAATAGCTGAACCATGTACAAAACCTTTGGGTAGTTGCCCTGAAAGCCTGGTGGTCTACGGTCATGCCTGATTGTTTGGGGTGCCTAGTTTAAATCTGCCTGGTGGCTCTGGTTCTGGTTATAAGGTCATTGCAGTGCATGCGTCTTCAAAATGGTTATCAAGTCAATGCAGTGCATAAGTCTTCCAAATTGAAGGGTAGCTGCCCTGAAAGTCTGGTGGTCCACAATCATGCTTGACTGTTCGGGGTGCCTGGTTTTAATCTGCCTGGTGGCTAAAGCTCGTTGCTGTTTGATAGCAACGCCTCCGTCTTCAAATCCCCATGCTTGGGGTATTTTAGAGTCTTTTCTGTTTGACAGCAGCGCCTCCGTTTTGTCTAATCTATGCTTGAGGTATTCTCACAGAGGGGGGATACTGTGCAAAAGCCAAAACATGCTCCTTTTTGCATGAATGGTGCAACTACTCACACGTCACTTCATCAAATTAGACCCAACCAAACTTCAAACTGATGCTGAATTTTTAAGCTACCCGAGCATGTGCTCAGATTTAGACAAGTCGCCCTGCGTACAGAATGACAGGACTATAAGCGCACGTCGTGCACTGTACCCTAGATGGGTGCTTTCCAGGGGGAATGGCACATTAATTTGCATATCTCGCCAACCACGTCTTTTTGCCCCATTTCTCTTGCAATGATCTTCAGTTATTGTAGAGACTTCAAAACACCAAACATCACTCAGTTTGGTGCACTGGCTGGTCCGATACAGCATGTGGCTGCTCAAAAAGTAGGGTTCACGACGCGGCCGATTAGGTATGGGCTGCCTAACTGGCACATTTCAAGCTTAGCTGCATTGGAACCTACTTATCAGAGCTGAGCTTGAAACGTGCCAGTTTTGGGGCCCATACCCTGGGAGCATGCAAAAACTGTACCATTTTTGGCCTTAGTGTCCCCCATCTGGTATTATCACTGCTTACATATTAATTGAATGATCGCAAAATTTTGCGATTGGAGAAGGTTTTTTTTTGCAAGCTTCAGGTAGGCTAGAGTTGAGAATAACAACATTAAGCCTTTATGATTGTTGCTTTATTTATTCTAGTGGGGTGACACATTGCCTTTCTAAGAAGCGTTGAATATTGAGTGTTAAGGATGCGTGTTTAGGATAAGTGTTAAGGGTTAGTGTTAAGGCTGAGTGTTAAGGATGATTGTTTGAAATGTGTTAAGGATGAGTGTTTAGGATTTGTGTTAAGGATGAGTGTTTAGGATGAGTGTTTATGATGTGTTAAGGATGAGTGTTAAGGATGAGGGTTTAGGATGAGTGTAAGAATGAGTGTTAAGGGTTAGTGTTTAGGATGAGTGCTTAGGATGTGTGTTAAGGACGTGTGTTTAGGATGAGTGTCTAGGATGTGTTAAGGATGAGTGTTATGGATGAGGGTCTAGGACGTGTGTTTAGGATAAGGGTTTAGGATGAGTGTTAAGGATGAGTTTTAAGGATGAGTGTTAAGGATGAGTGTTAAGGATGAGTGTTAAGGATGAGTGTTAAGGATGTGTTAAGGATGAGGGTTAAGGATGAGTGGTAAGGATGAGTGTTAAGGCTGATTGTTAAGGATAAGTGTTAAGTCTGAGTGTTTAGGATGAGTGTTTAGGATGAGTGTTTTGGGTGTGTTAAGGATGAGGGTTAAGGATGAGTGTTAAGGATGAGTGTTTAGGGCGTGTGTTAAGGATGAGTGTTAAGGATGAGTGTTTAGGATGGGTGTTAAGGATGAGTGTTAAGGATGAGTGTTAAGGATGAGGGTTTAGGATGATTGTTTAGGATGTGTTAAAAATGAGTGTTTTGGATGTGTTTAGGATGAGTGTAAAAATGTGATTGTACCAATGGTGGTGCATGAGTTCGCAGGGCTGCCACCATGAGGGTGCTTATCATTGTCCTTGCATGTGCATGTGCAATTTTGTATGTTTGTATGCCTGTATGCAAACGTACAAAATTGCGCACACAGGGTGCTTTGGTTGTTAATTGCTGGGAACGTTTCTGCAAGGATGCATGTGTGTGTGTGTGCGTGTGTGTGTGTGTGTGTGTGTGTGTGCGTGTGTGTGTGTGCGCGCATGTGTGTGTGTGCAGATGTGTATGCGTGTGCGTTTGCAGAACTGCCCTTGCATTGTTTTATGTGTGTGTATGTGTGCACGTGCTTGCAGGGCTATCCCAATAACGTGGGAGATGTGGAGACCGTCTCAAAAGTGATCCACTCAGTCTTATCAAGGCTTCAGGTGTGTATGTGTGTGTGCTTGCGTTTGTGTGCTTGTGCGTGCATGCGTGTGTGTGCTTGTGTGCGTGCATGCGTGTGTGTGCGTGTGTGCATACGTGTGTATGTGTGCGTGTATTGTAAATTTGTGTGCGCGTGCGTGCGTGTGTGTGCTTGTATGCTTGTGTGCATGCATGCGTGTGTATGTGCGCGTGTACATGTATGTGTAAGTGTACGTGTATGATAAAGAACGTATTTATATGCATCAATATATATTAATGCATGCATTCATATATAATATATATATATATATATATATATAATATATATATATATATGTGTGTGTGTGTTTGCACACTGCTCCCAAACACAGCCTTGTCAACCAGCAGGCCCCGCTGAACTTGCCTTCAAATCGATACACACACTTTTAAGCACGCGCACTTCATTCAGAGTCCACACCCTCAATTTGATGCACACACTCTTAAGCATGCGCACCTCATTCAGAGTCCACACCCTCAATTTGATGCACACACTCTTAAGCATGCGCACCTCATTCAGAGTCCACACCCTCAATTTGATGCACACACTTTTAAGCATGCGCACCTCATTCAGAGTCCACACCCTCAATTTGATGCACACACTTTTAAGCATGCGCACTTCATTCAGAGTCCACACCCTCAATTTGATGCACACACTCTTAAGCATGTGCACTTCATTCAAAGTCCACGCCATCAATTTGATGCACACACTCTTAAGCATGCGCACCTCATTCAGAGTCCACGCCATCAATTTGATGCACACACTCTTAAGCATGCGCACTTCATTCGGAGTCCACGCCATCAATTTGATGCACACACTCATTAGCATGCGCACTTCATTCAGAGTCCACGCCTTCAATTTGA
>Ga0307968_1002057_pt1 | contig 16617 bp, 18 predicted proteins | sample OrgLakmetagen650_FD_201834 | JGI IMG/M metagenome (GOLD analysis project Ga0307968, IMG submission 201834) | Saline water microbial communities from Organic Lake, Antarctica - #650 | ecosystem: Environmental > Aquatic > Non-marine Saline and Alkaline > Saline | place: Antarctica: Organic Lake... | reverse complement strand
TCAACCAGCAGAGTTATCCCGCCCCCCCCTCCCCCCCTCCCGCCTCTTCTTTCGCTCCTGCTTGGCCCATGTTGCCCACCAGCTCCTGCAGCATGAATCACCCCGCCATGAGAGCTGCCATGAGAGCTGCCATGAGAGCTGCCATGAGAGCTGGAAGGATCCCCATCCATCTCACTGCTGTCGTTCCTCAAATTCGCACTACTGCTGATGCTGTCCGTGCTGCTTCCTGGGTTGCTGCTGCTGCCTTGGACGGTGTCCCCTTGGTATCTGCTGTTGCTGCTGCTGCTGCTGCTGCTGCTGCTGGAATTGCTGCTGTCTTGGTTGCTGGTTTGCCTGCTGGTGCTCGTGTGTGGCAGGCCTGATGTGGCCAAGGACACGCTGCTCCTTCTATCCAGAGCTCTGCCCTTGACAACCCTCGACGCCACTGTGAGTTGAGAGGCATTTCAAAGCACAACTCTGACCGCATTCCAAAGCACAACTCTGACCGCATTTCAAAGCACAACTCTGAAGGCATTTCAAAGCACAAATCTGACCGCATTCCAAAGCACAACTCTGACAGCATTTCAAAGCACAACTCTGACAGCATTTCAAAGCACAACTCTGACCGCATTTCAAAGCACAATTCTGAAGGCATTTCAAAGCACAGCTCTGACCGCATTTCAAAGCACAACTCTGACCGCATTTCAAAGCACAACTCTGAAGGCATTTCAAAGCACAACTCTGGCCGCATTTCAAAGCACAACTCTGACCGCATTTCAAAGCACAACTCTGAAGGCATTTCAAAGCACAACTCTGACCGCATTTCAAAGCACAACTCTGGCCGCATTTCAAAGCACAACCCTCGACGCCACTGTGAGTCGAGAGGCATTTCAAAGCACAACTCTGAACGCTACCGCATGAATTACAAAGCACTTCAAACCACAGCAATTGCGTTCGTAAAGAGCGTCGGTGCGTAATAACGTGTGCGTGCGAGGAATGCTGATCACGACAGCATGTGCCTCCTTGAGTGAGTGATGCCTGGCAGTAATTCACAAGTGTATCCATTAAACACAAGACAACTATTGTCATCAGATTGCATGCAATACTTTGTAACACCACGCTGAGAGTGTCTCCTTGCAGAATTGGCACATCTTTTACCATAACGTTTCCAAACAAGCTGTAAGTAGCATCTGCTGCTCTTTTTCCGACAAGACCTGGCTCGTGAAAATCAAGATGCCCAACGCCTGTTTCTCGTTTTGGGCACGCCAACCCAATCAGCAACACATCAGCTTGCTTAAGTCTATCATCAACCTGCAAGCCAAATTACAGTTGACTCGCATGCCCATCATCACTTACTCACACGCAAGTACTGCTCCTGCTGACTCTGCCTCCGCCAGCAGCGTGGCCCTGTGTGGTGAGTGTATGTTGGTCTCCATGTGCAAAATCGGCTTGTTATTTTGAGTTTGATGTTTGCGCCCTGGAGACGGTGGTGTGCATCCATGTGAGGGCATGGGAGCTGTTGTGCAATAGTTACATTGATATGCTTACACATGGTGAGGGCATGGGAGCTGTTGTGCAATGGCTACAATGGTATGCTTACACATGGTGAGGGCATGGGAGCTGTTGTGTAATGGAAACAATGGTATGCGTTTACATGGTGAAGGCATGGGAGCTGTTGTGTAATGGTTACAATGGTATGCTTACACATGGTGAGGGCATGGGAGCTGTTGTGCAATGGAAACTATGGCATGGTTACACATGGTGAGGGCATGGGAGCGTGTTTGATCAGTGAAATTTGTGTCCATTACAAATAAAAAGTCGGTACGTACGTGACATGACTAGGGTTGGCCAGAACCGTACATTAACACTGTATATGACCGTATATTTGGGGATTTCCCTGCCAAAAGTACCGTGTATGCACCGTATACATATGGTTCTGGCCAATCCCAGATATGACGCAGGTTCCTTTCAGGAAGCCTTTCAGGAAGTCTTCCCATTCAGTTTACACGTGTTTGTAGCTTGCATGTACGAGTTTACGTGGCAGGTACCTAGGAAAGCAATGTACATTGCTTTTGGGGTTAGCTTCGCTCGGGCCAGGTCAGCCCTTAGTTTGGGTATTGTCTTTTTCTCTTAGTTTACATCCATGCAGTGAAGCAAGTTCTTCCTGTATTCTAGTTGTAGTGAAGGATGTTTGGCGAAATGGATGCTTGGCATAAGAGCATAAGAGCACTGGTATGATTAATGGTCCGTACAAATTATGGATAGCACAAGAATGCAAGTCTTAATCTGATTAGAACTCATATGCTGGCTAGTACAGATACGCCAGTCTTGATTTAATAAGAACTCATGTGCTGGCTAATACAGAAACGCACAATTTAGTATGATAAGGATTCAAATTATAGCTGGCACGAGGTTTTTTTAATTAAATTCAATTTCTGGCTAGTGCGAGAACACAAGACTTAAATACAGTGGGACCAATTCAAGTTCTCGTGCAAAGCTAGTGCAAAAGTCCTAGCACGGACCTTTGATGTATTCAGAACAGAACAAGTTTTGTTTGTGCAAGAGCATTAGTGTGAATAAACCACAGACCTAAATTCAAACTCGTGCTTTCAATTAAAGGCAATATTTGCCAAAGACGCAGTGCAAACTGCAATCCACACCATAATACTGTCAGCACGTTTGTTATATTACGTCTATTAGTTCTTTGCGTGCAAGCACATGTGGCTGTTAAGAATTCCAGAAGAGTACTTGATCATAGATTTTGTGTTAATGTGTGGCTGTTCAGCATCCAGAGAAAAGCCTGATCTGTAGAGGTATAATGCAGCTTCAGAATGCATGTGGCTATTTGGTGTCCGTAAGAAGGGCCTAATCAGTGGATACATCTTGCAGCTTACATGTACGTGTGGCTGTCAAGGATCCCAGAGGATGGCGAGAGCAGTGCTGCCTCACATTTGACTTCGGGCTCTAAGTCCCTGACTTCATTCCGCGACAGGAGGCTCAAATTTTGCACGCCACACGATTTGGCAAAGGACGCCAGAGTACGGAGCGAGGCCAGCTGCCTGTGTGTGTATGTGTGTGTGCGTGTGTGTTTGTGCGAGCACGTGTGTAAGTGTGTGTGTATATGTATATGTGTGTATGTGTGCGTGTGTGCGTGCGTGCGCACGAGTGTGTATGTGTTTGTATGTGTGTTTGTGTGTGTGTGTGTGTGTGCACGTGCGCGTGCGCGTGCGCACGTGAATGTGTGTGTGTTAACGTTTGCTTTTACAGACACTATTCCTTGCCCTATCCCCTCCCCAAACAGTGCTGACAAGTTGTCCACCCATTTCAAAGTCCCCTCTACCTCATTCAAAAGCACAGTCCTTGTAAACTTACACCTATTCCATTGAGCCCTGCTGAGCAATTTGTAAGCAGTGAGAGATGGTTCAAAAGTAGAGGTGCAAGCGTACAGATATGAAAACATGATGAACACGTTGATTTGCGTGCATGACAAACACACTGTAGGTTGCACGCTGGCCTGTATTCACAAAAGAGCAGCAGCTTGTTTCTAAGGCATGTTGGTGTCAAGTAATTGATGATGCAAAAACTCAAAAAGCATTGCTTTGGCAAACTCTGGAGTGCACGACATGGGGTCCTGTAATTTTAATCACGTTTAAAGCTTCTCCACTTATCATCACCGTTGCTGTAAAAACATCACTATTGTTTCACTCAACACAACCAGCTTTTGCAGTCTTGGACGGTATGGACGTGCCATGTCATCTCTTGCCTACATGCCTTCATGTCACAGCTACTTTGCCCCATATTGATTCACTCACTCCTTATCGCTCGCCACGACCAGCTTCTGTGTGTTTTTGAATGGTACAGACATCTGCCGGCAGTAGTCCTGAACATATACATTACAGCATATGCATTGTTAGAACATTCCTGTGCGCAAATAATAACAGCGAATGCATTCTTAAAGGTTATTGTGTGATCAGGCGTTTGCAGCACGCAAAGCTTTTTTCAGGGTTAGGGTTGAGGTTAGGGAGTAGGGTTTAGGGTTAAGCCTTAAGTGGTAAAGTCTAACGTAGTAAAGCCTATAACCTATATTTAATCTGGCATTCTGCGTAGGCCATTATTGAGCACAAGCCGGACAGATTCACAGGCTATACAGCAGCAAAGGATGTGGGGCATCAAGCACAGGCCAGACACATTCACAGGCTATACAGGTGCAGCAGCAAAGCATGTGGGGCATCAAGCACAGGCCAGACACAATTCACAGGCTATACAGGTGCAGCAGCAAAGCATGTGGGGCATCAAGAACGGGCCAGACAAATTCACAGGCTATACAGGTGCAGCAGCGAAGGCTGTATAGGTCTGGTGGCTGCATGGGCTGCAAGGTGTTGAGCACAGGCCGGATAGATTCACACGCTATACAGCAACAAAGGCTGTACAGGGCTGCATGTGGTACTGAGCAAATGACAGGGCTGGACAGGGCTGGATTAGAGAGAGGCTGGAAGACTTTGTAAATTATGGTGCTGTGTAGAGACTGAAGACTTTGTAAAGCTCGTTGCCATGTAGGACTGCAAATGGTATATAGTACATAGCTGCATACTGGACAGCGCTACCAGCCACACCTTTTTTCCCTTTCCAAGAGTTTTTTTGTAGGTGCTACAAGTCTGGTGCTACAGCAACAATTATCACAGTGTTTGTTTACACGTTTTACATACGCAGCCTAGCAGTCGCACGTTTTGACTGATGGCTTTATTTGTAAACTCGGTACACTCTACCAGCCGCACAGAGATAGGATCTTGGTGACAGGATGCACAGGGCATCAGGTAGTCCAGAGGTACAGGCCGCTCAGAGTTGTGGTGGTATCGCTAGAAAACAAGGTACCTGCCTGCAGGACCTTGTTGCCCTCGACACACATACGGCTCTTTAAACTTCCTTTAGGGTAGTACCTGCAAAGTCAAGGAGGGACGGCTCAAGCTGATGATGTCAGAGGCATTGACTCAGCGTTGGAAAGGATTCAAAACTGCAAACTGCCTCATCCTAAATCGCTACAGCCCATCTGCAAGATTCGACGATAGGGGCTCTCGGAACAGGACTACCTATCAGCAAAATAAGTCAACAAGATTAAATTTTAACAGCATCTGCAAAATCCGGCGCTAGGGGCCCTCTCGGAACAGGGCTACCTATCACTACCTATCACTACACAGGGCTACCTATCACTACCTATCATTCAGCAAAAAAAGTCAACAAGAGATTAAACTCACAGGCCTGCATGAATGACCTCGCTGTTCCTCGAGCTCGTCTCGCTCCCAAAGGATGGCTGAGATTCTAGGATGACCACCTGATTGTGTCAGTGCAGGCTTATGACGTTTTGTGGTGAAGGCTGTAGTGCAGTGCTTAATGCACGGCCATATCCCATTGTCAATCGATGCTTGAGGCATTATTGTGACTGCTTATGCATACTAGTATTTTTCTATCAGGTGGCAAAAAAGCATCGTGGAAGGCAGGCCTACGCATTGCATACTGCAAGCCAATCCTATAGGGAGAGGGGCACAACTGCAAACACTGCACGTATGTAGTAGGGTTGGCAAAAACCAAACTTTTATAGGTAGATCGATGTATAAACGGTATTTTTGGCAGGGAGATCACCATACATACGGTCATGTACAATGTGTATATACGGTTCTGGCCAACCCTACACACTTGAAAAATGAACGTAAACTCATATATGTACTTCGCCCGTACGCCCATACACATACACTGTGCATATGATGCAAAACGGGCTGGAACTTCCACGTGTATGTGATGATGTACATGAATTCAAGTGCTTTGCGTCTGCACATTCATTGCCGGCTATGCCGCTGTTAGATTTTCTACACAGGTAAGTAGGTGGTGCGTGTATCAGAGCACTGCACACTACGTCATCTTTTCAGCAGTTGTAAGTGCTCGTCTTTTCAGCAGTTGTAAGTGCCGCTTTCTAGAATTTTCCGATAACTGCATGTTGCGCGTAGGGAGCAAGCTCAATGTCTGTTGCAATGTGCACAACGCTAGTTCCTGATAAGAGCTGCCGGTCCCTTCAGACAGACCTATTTGTTGAAACCTATAGGTTGAGCAGCCATGCCAGGCTGGAGGCCTTTGTAATCCAAACTAAACTAAACTAAACTTCAGACAGACAATGCTGGGACTGCGTACAACTGACCACAACGTGCTAGGCTGACTGGCTACTTCAGATCAATCTTTAGTGCACACAAATACAGAAAGAACAAAGGAAACACTTGCCACTTATCCCGCTTGCACCCGCTCCCCCCCACACAAATCCAGCTTCCCTGTATATATACACACATACACACTTGCCTCTTTTCCCGCTTGTGCTAAGGCCCTTGCAACAGCGAGGCCGACCACGCCAGCCCCCCTTCAGTTTGTAATGGCGAGTGTATGAGGACATGATGAGGATGTCAAGGGGCAAGCGTGCATGTGTGTGTTAATGTGTGTGTGGGTGTGGGTGGGGGTGGGGGGGTGTTTGAGTGTGTGTGCGTGCGCGTGCGTGCGTGAGCTAACACCAGCGCCCCTCAAGAAATCCTTAGCAGGGTTTTTAAACTAAGTGGGTGCTAGTGTGTAGCAAGTATGACGAGTATGACGTCATTCCAGGCTAGGACCGTTTACAACCGTGTGAGTTGAGGCCTCGCTCCCTGCCCAAACACCGGATGTAAGTGGTTCTAGCCAAGCGTACACCTTTTTAATTCTGCTTTCCTTCTTTGCTGTATTCCCCTATGCGCATAAAGTGTCCTATAACCAAACTCGCACGGGTTGTATGGCGGGTGGGTCCCATTGTTCTGACATTTCATGCGCGACCTACACCTCTCGCAGTGTCTCACGCAACGTTTTAGGTGCTCATGTGCATCTAAACTAGAGGCAGACAGGCACACATGTTTAAAGCTTGTAGACTTTAAAGTAAGTCAAGTGCGCTTGCCTGCGTTAGGTATTCTGGCTTTGTATGCACGCGTACATATAGGAAACACGTGTGCAATTGCGCATTGGACTTACACGACCACCGCTTCCACGTGCTGTGTGTTTGTTCCTGTCTGCTGGCAGAGGGTTCGGACTGTGAACGCATCTGCACGCCTAGTCAGCTGCATCGCTTGCTTGTTCTTTCAACCTTTATCAATCCAGTTTACACCTCATAATAAACTTTTTGTGAGCTCAAATCTCCAAATCAAATTCCAAAACTTGTTGCAGCTCATGTACTTGAGGGCCAGCCCTGGTTTGTGACTGGAAGCTGTGTTTGAAGTGCAGCTGTGGTTAGAGCCATGGCAGATAGCTTCAGCAGGGAAATCAGCAGGGTTGTGGCAGGCCAGCTTGCAGAAGTGGCAGGGTACGAAAGTGTGCAGGACTCAGCGGCAGAGGTCCTCGGTGGGTGTGCCGCAGCAAAAGTATTGCATCATCAGCACGAAGAAGGTTTCCAAACTCGTAGAAGCAATCAAGCTAAATTTTTCTTACAAGCGCGAACGACGCGCCTACTTCCCCTTTGTTTGTGCCTGATGTGTAGCATGCATGCTGTGTAGCAAGGACACGTGCATGTGCATCTTGTGACTCTGAACTGCTCAGCAAGCTGGCCAACAACGCGAGTTGGGCGCTTGCTGCGAGAGCAATAAGTTTTGCGAGCAACTTTTTTGTGCTCGGTATGTATTATGTCCATGGATGCAACACACACGTGCATACGTGCGCGCACACATGCACATGTGCACGTTAACACACATACACGCGCATACACACACGTGCGCACACACATACATACACACACACATACACACAAACACACACACATCTACACACACACACGGACACATACACAGGCGAGCTCTTAATAAAGTACATTACGGAGTTGTCGGCTAGCTCGCATGGCTACGCTGAGCTTGCCAACCGCACGGGCATCAATGTGCACGACATCCTTCTGGCCTTAGATGACCTAGGGACTTCTGTGCCTGAGCTACAAGGCTATCTGTCCAGCTTGACATCGGTGTGTATAATGGGGGAGGCAGGGGGTGAGCTTGTGGGTATGTTTGTGCGTGTGCGTGTTTTGTGTGTGCGTGTTCGTGTGTGTGTGTGTGTGTGTGCGCGTGTGTACATATGCGTGCTTGCTTGTACGTGCATGCGTAAGTGCGTGCATACGTGCCACCGCTCGCACGACAAAACCTCCTTTGCCCTGCCACACAAAGCCGTCCTCTGACTGTTTCATTTGAACACACACAGAGGATACCACTGGCAAGCCCACCCCTACAACACAGCACGCGTTGACTCACTCACAACACGACAACACACACCCCTTCATCCCACACCACAGCCCCCTCTGCAACTCCACTCTCGCTCAATTGATCGTACTCAGGAGGACCAACATCTTTGCCCACCCCCCCTCTGACTCGTTCAATTGATCACGCGCAGGAGGACAACACCTTTGCCCACCCCTTGCCTCAGTACCCCGTTCAAAAGCCAGGTCGTAAGCTCCCCACATTTCAAGACAAGCAGGAGGCCGCCCCCGCCCACATCCCGGCCTTTCTGCCTGCGTTTCCGGACAAGCACACGTATCTGCAGACCCCAAAGTTTCCGGGCCATGAGGCGGACCCTGCAAAGCAATCACAGGTGCTGTTTAGGACTGGGTGTGGTGGGTGGGTGGGTTGGTCGGGGGGGTGTATGAGTGTGTGTGTGTCTGTGTGTGTGTGTGTGTGTGCAATGTGGGTATGCTTGATTCTATGCATTTCGTGGGCGTATGCGTGGCCATATAGTAAGGAAGCAGGACCAACCCCTGCAAAAAGAGGCACTCACACATGTACGTATGCGAGACAGAAATCGCACGTGCGCGCACTCACATGCGCATACTAATCTACACGAACACACGTACACACATAACAATCAAATTATCACACACACAGGTCACGCACGCACACACAATCACACATACACGCACACACGCGCACACACACACACACGCACACACGCACACACGTACACACAGATGGTGCAGCAAGCCAGGCGGCAGGCAGAAAAATCCCTCGTGAAGCTTCACTACAATTTGTCCAACCCAGCTGCAGCCGCAGCAGCAGCAAGCACACAGGGCGTTGATGGTGTTGGTGTGGCATCGGAAGCAGCGGCAGGCCCAGCAGCAGCAGCACCACCCTCTACAGGTGTGTGTCTGTGTGTGTGTGTGTGCGTGTGTGTGTGTAGGCTTAGCAGGTCGCAGCACTAGAAGCTACATTCCTCACAGGTATGCACGTGCGTCTTTTATAGGTGCAATCTGCATCAGGCACCCATGCATGTATGCATGCAACCCCTTACAAATTACCCATAGCACAAGTACGGGCACGTACAGGCACAAATACACATACTCGCATTCACCATACGCACCATGTACATGCACGCGCGCACACACACACACACAAATGTACATACACCACACACCACACTCACATGCACGCACGCACAGTTATGCATACACGCACAAGTACAAACGCACACACAAGCACAAACACACACACACACGCACAAACACACATACACGCACACACACACATTCCCACACTCACACACACACATACACACACTCACGCAAACTCAAACAATCACTCACACACAAGCAGCTGGCCCTGACCAACTCCCTGCCACTTCACCACCTCCACCCTCAATATCGGGAGCCTCCCCAACTTTGCCATCGTCATCAGCAGCAGCTCCTGCATTAGCAGCAGCAGCCGGCAGCAGTAATCCGTTCCTGGCCCCTCCACAGAAGATTGTGTTGACCCCAGGTGCTGTGCAGCCACAAATGCCTTGGCATTCTGTGCAGAGCAGCTCCTCCAGGTGTGTGTGTATGTGTGTGTGTTTTTCTTGGTGTGTGTGTGTGTGTGTGTGTGTGCGTGCGTACTTGTGTGATTTAGTTTGTGGCTTTTGGACTCGGAAGGTACCCTCCTAGCACGTGTGCCGTGCAAGCACAGCCGCCGCAGCATTCTGCCCTGACCAGCTCGTTTGAGTAGAACGAACAGTTAGACTTTGGGATCTTGGCAGATCTTTCAAAGTGTAAAGTCACTGTTGAAGCTTTTGTGAAGTTACGGGTCCTCTCAGCACATGAATCGCGTACTGAGAGCCGCGTGCTGTGACATTGTGGAAAAAATTCTTCCGTTTGCTGTGTGCTTGGTGTTTTAGAACGGCACACCTTCCAAGGTTTAGGTGACCAGTGTAAGGCTTATGTAGGGCACAGGGTCCCGGTTTAGATGCCTTACAGGTAGGGTTTGGCCAGAGCCGCTTACACATGCTGTGTATGACTGCATGCATATCATATGATATTGGATCTCCCTGCTCAAAGCACCGCGTACAATACACACACCACGCACACTCATAAACGTAGGGATTGCCAAAATTATACAAAAATACGTGTATACAATGAACATACAGTGTTTTTAGCAATACATACGGTCGTACGCGGTGTGTGCGTACGTCTCCAACCAACACTACCTCTATCTGTGGTTCTGGCCAACCCTACCATTGCATATAGTTCTGGCCAGCTCCACGTGCAAGCGTTAAAAATGTCTTTCTTAAAACGAGCAGCTTTTTAAAGTCTTGTTGGTGCTATTAACTAGGAGACAGGGCGCACGTAGATGCTTCCAGGATCCTAAAGAGTCACACACACACACACTCACCCACACCCACAACCACACGCATGGCTCTGGCCAGCTCCTCGTGCAAGCACGGAACACGTAGGGTTGGCCCGAACCATACACACATATGTATATACGGTGTGTACACGGTACTTTAAGAAGGAAAAATACCGTACATACTGTCATATACGGTGTGCATATACGGTTCTGGCCAACCCTAGGAACACGGCTTGCCTTCAACCAAGCAGCTCCTTAGCAAATGGACGGCATGTAGCCTTCTCTCACAGTAAATAGTACAGGCCCTAAGGGCAGGCCTTACCATCCTGACAGCATGCCGTTCGCATGTACTCAATCTTGGGGTTACACATGCAAACGGCGTGCCGTCCATTCTCTAAAGAGCTGCTTGGTCAAGGCAAGCAGCTCTTTATTATGCAGTCGCAGTGAGTTGCGAGAAGAATAAGTCCAAGCGTACTTAACTTGTTATCCCTTGAGATGTTTAAAGATTGCAAACCCACACACAAGGGGATGTGATATATATACAGAAGCCAATGAAAAGTGTTGTGCACAGTTTCTTAGCTGCAGTTGGAAGGCAAGCATTTGTGATTGTGGTGTTGTGATATTATTAGGGTTGGCCAGGACCGTATATATACACCGTATATGACCGTATATTTGGTGATTTCCCTGCCAAAATTACCGTACATACACCGTATATATGGTTCTGGCCAACCCTAGATATTATGGTATTGGCAGGCAAGCTGTGCACAGTTTCGTAGCTGCATTTGGCAGGTAAGCGTTTGTTGTGATGTTGTGAGGTTATGGTACAGCACCTCATCCATTTCAAGCAAGTCTCATGCGCCTATCATCTGCTCCTCATGCGTGAGCAGAAAGCATGTGTATAGATGCAGCACTTGGTGCATGAGCAGAAAGCACTTGGTGCATGAGTAGAAAGCATGTGTCTAGATGCAGCACTTGGTGCGTGTGAGAGAAGTATGCAAGATTACATAGTCTTTCCTGATCCTCATTGACATTATTCTTTCCTTCGTGGTGGAGGGGTTCTACGGTACCCGGTAATAAAGTGGCTCCTTTTCCTTGATTAATGTAGGGAGCGGTGTTTGCTGCCTGCGTAGTATTCCTTTTCTTTAGCCTTAAAGGTGACTGGACGTCATGAACTATAAGAGGACACAAAAACCAGCATTGCAAGGTTCCCAGGCAGGTCTTGTGCACCTGTTTATTTTTGGTGTGTCACGTACACAGTGCAAGCAGTTCAAATAGCACTCTTTAATCCAGGCAGCTCTCACACATCTGTGCTGCTGCTGTTTATTTTTAATTTGTCACGTACACATGCAAGCAGTTCAAATAGCACTCATTAATCCAGGCAGCTCTCACACATCTGTGCTGCTGCCTTATCTGCGTTTACATTCTTTCTTTTTTGACATACTACACAAGCAAGCATTCGTCCCTGCCGCACTTGATGCAGTACAAGCAATCTCATACTGCTGTGTTACTTTTGTGTGTGTGTGTGTGTGTGTGTGTGTGTGTGCAGGCAAGCGTTCGTGCCTGACGCAGCTCTAAATGCGTTCCAAGCAGTGCTGCCTGCCGAAGCCACAGGAGGAGGGGCTTCAGTGCAGGTGTGTGTGTGTGCAAGGTGTGCGTTCCTGTCACGACCACGCAGGGAGGCCAAGACGCAGGTGCCCCTAGGAAGAGACAAATGTTCATTGTAGTTGCACTATAAGCCAGCAGTGATATAGTATATAAGCCAGCATTTATATTGTATTGTAGCCAGCAGTTATATTGTTTTGTAGCTTGTGTACTTTTTGTAGCCAGCAGTGATATAGTGTATGATCCAGCATTTATTGTATTGTAGCCAGCAATTATATTGTATTGTAGCTTGTGTATTAATTGTATTGTAGCCAGCATTTATATTGTATTGTAGCTTGTGTATTTTTTGTAGCCGGCATTTATATTGTATGGTAGCTTGTGTATTTCTTGTAGCCAGCAGTTATATTGTATGGTAGCTTGCATCTTTTTTGTAGCTTGTGTATTTTTTGTAGCCAGCAGTTACATTATATGGTAGCTTGCGTATTTTTTGTAGCCAGAAATTATATTGTAATGTAGCTTGTATTTTTTGTAGCCAGCATTTTTATTTCTTGCAAAAGTTGTATGTTCCTTGCAAATGCCGGGTTTGACCATGCAGGGAGGCCAAGACGCAGGTGCCCCTGAGGAAGAGATGGCCCTTGTGATGGAGTCCTCTGTCTTTGAAGCTGGTGCGCTTTTTGCTTCAATCATTGTTGGGTTACTTGGGGACGAGATGCACCTCGGCTTTATAGTTAAAATGGTTACAATGGGGGGTGACCTTCAGCCAGGTTGTTTGGCTGATCAGCTGCTGACTGGTCTTGGCCAGCCACAAATGAATCCATAAGGTAAGGTACATCGCATACATGCCTCTAGGGGGCATCTGAACGGAATAAATCCATAAGCTGAGGGAGAAAGAAAAGATCATCGGTTTGAACCACGAGGAAATCGATTAGCAGGAGAAGAAGAGAGGATGAGATGGGATATGGGAAGGAAGCAGCAAAAAGCTCGGTATTCAGGAAGTTATGAAATGAAAAAGTGTCATCCTGGTTATGTAGCAAGGGAAAATTTATGAATTGAAAAAGTGTCATCCTGGTTATGTAGCAACGAAAAACAAGTGTGTACGAGGACCTGGCATGCAAAAGGCTGCAAATATTTCAGCAATTTCTCGAAAAATCTTATTTATTTATTTACTAAATTTTGATATAAAGGATCCCAGTGACGATGGGTAAACAGACCCTTTGAATACATGGAGAAGTGGTTGGCAGGGGAAGTTCACAACACGCCACTCCAAAATAGGTACTGGGAAGCCATTCCGACGCAGACAAAAATGGGAAAACAGAGGGGAACAAATCAAGGTTGCGTTGTGTACGTATGTGTGTGTGTTTGTGTGTGTGTGTTTGTGTGTGTGTGTGTGTGCCCGTGCAGACATGGTGGCTTACCAATGAGCAAGGTGCCAGTTTTACTATTTTATAATACGAGAGAGGAGTTCTGGTGTGAGGAGGTTGGCAGCAATTTGGCAAGCAGGTGGACAGCTTGAAGCATACACACCACAGGTCTGCACTCGTTATAAACAGTGGCATCGACTCTGTAGTGTTTTCTACGGACATGTTGATGCTGGCAGAACGGAGGAAGGGTAGAAATAATGGGGGACAGCCAAATAAGCTGCCATTGTCGTAATGCGTGCTCTCAAGCAAACACATACACAAACACACACATACACACACTTGCGCATGTAAACATACAAGCACGCGCATGTTCACGTAATAATGCTTTACGTTAGCTGCCCATCTCATAAGTGTAGTGTTGACCCCGAAACAGTGAGCAGTGCACTCATCCTCGCAGACGAGTTCACTCACACTAGCCAAGATGTGCATGCGTGCGTGCCCTTGCACAGGCATTGCATTTTAAGTAGTAAACAAAAGGCTATGCAAGCAATTGCACAGGTTCGCATAATGACAGCACACATCTAGGGATACATAAATATGCACACGTGGTGTACGTGCCTACTTCTTCACACATACACTCACGCGCACACACACACACACACACACGCACACACACACACACACACACACACGCACACACACACACACACATTGTGCGTGCGCGCTCACACACGCGTACACCACAGGCCAACAAAAAGAGCCCTTGGGATCAGCACATGATTACTCCACGCAAGCCTTCAAAGCTGCCCAAGCAGCTGCCTCTGCAAAAGCACCAGAAGACGCATATAAGAAGGCAAAATCAGCAGAAGAGACGGCAGATGCTTTGGGTGGCAGGCGCTCGGGGTGTGTATTTGTGTGTGTGTGTGTGTGTTTGCGTGTGTGTGTGTGTGCATGCGCATGTGTGCGTGTGTGTATATGCGTCCACATTTCTTTCGTTACCATACCAAAATTTAATCATCCCGCACCCCAAAAAAAATATATTTAGTTTTGCAAATCCGCAACCAATCCGCACCCCTTTCAATATTAATATAATCCAATCCGCAGGCCATTTTTAAGCCATTCTCACCAATTTAGGCCATTTTCACCAATCCGCAGGCCTAAAATTATTTATTATTTTCTGTCCGCACTTAGCCTCAAAAACATTATTTCTGCGGGGTGATATAATTTTGGTACGGTACTTCCTTGATTTTTTGCTTGCTAAGTATGACCTTCATTTACGGCAAAGCTCTTAACTCTTACTCTCAACCTTGACGCTAATGTCTTTCTTTGTGTGCCTCCTGTATCTGATTTCAGGAAACAGTCAAAGGGATTTGCAGAAATTGCAGAGGAGTCGAAGCACCCAGCACAAAAAATCCTCGAAGCTGGCTCACTTGCTGTGGATAGAGCAATGGAGGGGGAGGGCGAATGAGATAGACATGTCCTCAGGCTTTTATGGCAACAGCCTTTGTCCACAGCCTTTTTGTCCACGGCTGTTATGCGTTAGAAACCTCAAAAACGTGTTAATATTTATGATGTGCCTATGCTGGTCATGGAGGAAAAGTGGGCGGCGAGGGGCTTTACTTCTTAACCACCTGGGAACCCATTAAAAAGCCATATCCCTTTTTAATCACCAGGTGAGATGTTGTGTGGCTTTGCATCTATTCTTAGGCGGTGCAGGACACAAAGTTTTGTTTAGTTTAGTTTGGATTACAAAGGCATCCAGCCTGGCATGGCTGCTCAACCTTTAGGTCCCAACAAATAAACCAATCAGAAAGATCGATAGCTGCACTAATAAATGAGTCATGTTGAAAAACAAAGCCTTTGATATCACCTATAGAAATATTATCAAATAAATGGTTGAACTGGTGCCGTAAATGTTCGGTGCCCATACATGAAAAATAAAGTGTTTCTCATCTTAACTATACTCCCCGTTTTCACACGAATTGCAAACACGTGCACTCCTGTCCGGACTCCTGCCGTATAAACCAGTTTCACACTTCAACCTATGTCCTCGAATCCTGAACTGAGCTACGTTCCTCATGACATTTTTGCTCAGAGCCATCTTTAAATACTCCAGCAAGACAAATGGTGCACGTGCATCAGAAACCGGTCTCTCAGGCAAAGCAAACCAGTTGTGATAAGCCACAGACGTTTTTAAACAAGAGCAAGGGTCTTGACCATGTGCCTCTCTCCAAACTGCCTGATGCCTGAATCTCAAGTCTATGCGCAAATTAGAAATATTCAGCTTCCTGCAATGTAATAAGTCACTTCTGTATACAGTGCCATTCTGCAAATCACCAAAAGCATCCTTCATCTGTCTAGTCCAACAATTAGAAGCACCAGAGTTCCCAAGGGAATTATCTGCTTTTATAACATCGCGTAAAGTATTGCCGTTTGAATCAACTATCCTGTTCCAAAATTTGACAGCTGACCTGAACTAGTAAAATTGCAAGGGTTCCTGCGCGCATTCTTGAAGCACACACCAGTTTGCAGAAGTAGATTTAATTCCCAAAATTCTCTTTAAAAACGCCATGTGTGCGACCTGCAAAGGATTGCTGAAATCAGTGTCATGCTTTAGAAATTGCGTAGACCAAATCCGACTGGCATACATGCCAGCTGACAACGCATATGTCTTGAAAAGCCACAACATCGCATGAGGCCTGTCAGAAATCCTCTTTTAATACCAAACTCTTTCACTCTACGTAAAGCTGCATTAAAAGGCCTCAAAGCATGGGTCTCAGCATGGTGTAAGTTCATGTGCTTATCAAATAGCATTCCCAGGCAGGTAAAAATAAAGCTCTCTCTTCAAGCTCCTGATTGTAGAGACGAAAAACAGGAACTGCAGAATTTCGGTACGCATTAAAATTAACTACCTGGGGTTTATGGTATGTAGGATTTCTGCACATTTACTGTAAGTCCTTTCCTGGCAGCATACGATTCCAGTCGTCTCAACATTTTCTGCAATTGGACTGGGTCATTAGCTGTCAGGGTCAGGTCGTCAGCATAGAGCA
>Ga0307968_1002052_pt1:12500-16636 | contig 16636 bp, 16 predicted proteins | sample OrgLakmetagen650_FD_201834 | JGI IMG/M metagenome (GOLD analysis project Ga0307968, IMG submission 201834) | Saline water microbial communities from Organic Lake, Antarctica - #650 | ecosystem: Environmental > Aquatic > Non-marine Saline and Alkaline > Saline | place: Antarctica... | reverse complement strand
GGTACTCCCTGTGATGAAGGCTTGTCGGTCGCCGTGACCTCCGCCCAGGAGGCCATGGGGCTCGAGGGTCTTGGTCGCTTGACTCCAGGGCGATGTTAAATTCTGTGATTTCCTAATTTTTTAATTCCAACCTAACAGTAAAGTACAGTTAAATAACGCATGGTGCAAATACTTCCGGCATCATGCCAGATGGAATAGGAGAGAAAACTGTTATGGGTTGAGCCAAACAGCATCCCGCAGTCTCAGACAAAGGAGAGAAGAAACACAAGGAAAGAGTCTCAGACCCAAAAGAAGGACGCTTTAAATTGCCGCTTAGTTCCGCATACTAAATTATTCAGGCACAAACTGCTTGGCCATTTATCTGTTTCTGAAAGTGATATCAAAGGTTTTGTGTTTCAACATAACTCAAAGAAATTTATTAGTGCAGCTGTCGATCTTTTTGATTGATATACTTGTTGGGACCTATAGGTTGAGCAGCCATGCCAGGCTGGAGGCCTTTGTAATCCAAACTTAACCCTACTAAACTTGGGCATGAAGACGGCGGCACGCTGCAGGTTTTGATTGATTTGAAGCCAACCATCTATTGTCACTGCAGTTGCAGCAAACTCGGTAGACGACACACAACTGTCTCAATATGGTTACAGCAAAGAAGTTAAACGCTTACAATACCCTAAGAAAAGACTGGCTATCTCTTTTCCTGTCTGTCATTGAACAGGAGGAGGTATGGTATGCTGATACCACGCTACTATCCTAATTAACGCTGACTTAATACCCTTCTGCATTCCAGCCTGACTCTGAAGAAGGTCTCCGGTACCTGCATTTGTTAATCAGTGATAAGTGACTAGTGGTATGATGTAAGTACTACAGCCTCAAATTACAGGGCAGGACCAGATCAGATGCATTGAGGTATACAAAGTGCAACATTGGAACTTTTTTTGGGACTGCCTGGGACGCAAAGCGAAAATTGACAAATGGCCACATCTGGAGGCAAATTGACCCATATTGCTATGTTCAAATCAATATTGCAAACAAGTCGCCTATATGTGCGTGATATACAGCGTGTACTGCAGCATAATTTAGTTTGGTTATTAATTAGATGTCATGGCAAATCATGTCACCAGCTTAAACATGGATTGCAGGTAAGAGCTACAACCACCAGCTCGCATAAAGTTGTTCAACATGTCCTCCATCTCTCTGCTGTTGAGCCAGAATATATGGGCTCAAGCAACACACAAAGATAAGGGATGTCTGATCTAGCGAGTTGTGTACAATAGGACCGTCCAAAATGGCAAAACATCAAACACATTAGCATCACCAATGAGTGCATGACACCGCCGCTACTCACTGTGAGCTGTATGCTGCAGCTGTATGATGGTACATGGGTGCCGTTGGGACGGCTGGGCAGGGGGGAGGAGAAGGTTGAGGAGATTCCCACGCTCCCCCTGGCTGCATCTCCAGGTTTGGTTTTTCATACACAGGTAGCTCAGCATAGGGTTGCACAAGGTGTTCGTGGCCAACATCCTGTGTAAGAGGATGTTTGCAACGCGTTGAAAATGACACACAAAAAGCAACGCCTGAGCCATGTGTGCTTTAACCCGGACAGAGCATACTAAGAGACTAAGGGTGCAAGCATCATGCTCTGTCCGGCTAAATAAATATCTGGCTTGCCGTGAAAGCCCAGAGCCCCCTGTCGGGCTGCCTTGGCTAGCCAAGAGAGAAACAATGCGTGGAGAGGGTACACTATTTGCTCTGCCGCTGCAACACAGATACCCTGACTGAAACATTGCTACGCAGTACGCACCTGCACAAGGTCATTGCCCGCATTGTGATACCCACCGCCCCCTGTCAATTGCTGGTCCAGCCCTCTGCAGTGGTGTGAGGGGGGAGGGTGTTGCTTGGCCATTGTGGCGACTGGGAGGGTGTGCCCACTGTAGCCGCTGTTGCCACTGTAGGTTGCTGAAGTGGCAGAGGGTGCCAGAGGCATGGGGGGGACAGACGGCTGGTCATGGTTGTGTTGCTGCCACTGGGCCCTGAAACACACAAGGGATGATTGAGTGCTGCTGATGGGTATATGAATCACTGCAGCTGCAAATCTGCATACCTTGCACACCTTGAAGCCTATGTTTGTGTGACGATGCACGCCAGGTATTTATTTCAATGACGTTTATGACTGCCTACACTGAATGTAGCGATGCTGTTTATTATACATTACACCCTCAACCGATTTGGTGAAGTAATCCAAAGTGCTTGCATACCTGTGATGCTGCTGCTGGTATTGAATGTCACACGGTGCTCCTTGGGTGAGGAGCAGCTGCTGGGGTGGGGCTGGCAGGGCTAAAGGGGTTGTATCCAGGTAGGGAGAAGATGGAGCAGCCTGTGCCAAGCAATCAGGCCACATAATTGGAAGATTGAGCAAAGTCAAAGCAGGAGCTAGGAACTTTTGGCATTGGACCTGGGAAGAGGTGTTGTACATCATTTTACGCAGTATACATGTCTGTCGTTATAACATTACAACATACCTGGTCCTTGCGATGAGCTGTGTCTGGATCCCTCTTGCCGATCAGCTTTCCTAAGATCCCTCCTAGCTTCTTGGTAGCCTAGAGCAACAAAGTATTTGCAGCCCAAGATGTAAACAGCATGCCAAATTCAAGCGGTAAGGTGAAAGAGCTCACAGCATCCGCGTTCCCAATTTCAGTTCAAGCTTGTGGAAAGCATCCCATCGCTAGGTATGTGTTGTACCACACCTCCTGCTGCAAGATCACCCTTACCTTTCCGTTTGATTGCTTGTATTTATGAGGCACGTCGGATCCTGAGGGCGCAGCTGCACAGCTGTAGGCTGCTGCTGCTTGCTCAAAGCAGCCCTGTGCAGTAATTCCAAGCAAGGTGCCCAGTCTCAGAACTCGGGTCAAATCATGATGTTTACACAACGCTTCCTTGTTCTTATACCTCAAACTTATACACTTATACATGGAAGCAAGGCTCAGGTAGACCTCTACTTAGGTATGTGATGTACCCAAACTTTGTATTTTGACGTAACGTACTCTGTAAGACAGGACTCATGATCAGGGTCAATCTAGGATTGTAAACAGTGAGCAAATCTCCATGGACGTCCCACTTATGTTGATTAACACATGTCAGCTGCATTACCTGAACAATTACAAGGACTGAGTGTGTGTAGTCTCGCAGAACCGAAGTGTCTCGCACCAAGGTGTACAAAGAATTGTACACAGTGCGCTCAAGCTCCTGAAATTGCGAGAGGGCACCTGCGTGCGCATGTTGAAATAATGTTTTTTTGACGAAAAGATACTTCAGCACTCATTGTTTAAGCTGTGATGCAAAGCAGTACGCACAGGTGTTACCCTTTGCTACTGCTGCTATCAGAGTACTAGTCAAAGAATCTTGAGGCACTCTGTTCCTATTTCATATCTGCCGCCTGCGTCAATTCTGCAGCGTGACATGCTCTCACTCTACTAAACACCCCTCCTGACCTTGCTTATCATCTGTAAGTCCAAATTGAATTTTTGCATCTGTGTCAGATTTCTGGTCAGAACTAGCTGATTTACACAAGTAACGTTCACTCAAGGGTAACTACGTGCAGAGGAGAAGAAAACCAGAAACTTACGCGCCATTTTGGCCTCCTTGTGTGCAAGGGTGTCTTCGAGGTGCCTTGCCTCAGCCATTGTCTTGTGGTTGGTGGTCAGCGTGGCCTTGATGCGCTCGTACCTGCCTGTTTACATGAATGAACAAACCTAGGTTGGGGAGGCTCACAAAGAACAGGCCATGAGCACAAACGTTTTTGCCCGTACCTAAGGCGCTGTCTTTTTCAGCTGTCAAAGAGAACGTCTCGATTGATTCTCTTTAGGAGCTCTGTTGCTCAAAAAATAAACGCAGCTAGATGTTATTTCATTAACTAGGCCATGCCTTGTAATAAAATGCTGGCCTTGCTATGGGATTGACCGGGGGGTATGGGGTGCAAGATGTGTGTTGCTACCAGATCATGTCGTCTCCAGTCTTTCTCAAACAGGTCTATCCAGCTACACTTACTCTGTATTCCACTGACAGTCCGGCGTCGAGAATCAAGCTCAAGCCGAATGGACTCTAGCGACTTCATGCGCTCCTGAAAACATGTAAGGAAA
>Ga0307968_1002052_pt1:0-7500 | contig 16636 bp, 16 predicted proteins | sample OrgLakmetagen650_FD_201834 | JGI IMG/M metagenome (GOLD analysis project Ga0307968, IMG submission 201834) | Saline water microbial communities from Organic Lake, Antarctica - #650 | ecosystem: Environmental > Aquatic > Non-marine Saline and Alkaline > Saline | place: Antarctica: Organic... | reverse complement strand
TGGTTTATTTGCATGGACAAGGTTGAGCCAAGTGCCTGCCTTGGCTGTGCTAATTAAAAACACATCAAATACGTGACTAAATACTGGTGATGTGTCTTTAACTGGTGCTGCTTGGCTGTGCTGTATTATATTATAGTATATTGTTATATTATATTTATAACACACTGCACGCGTGGCTGAACGTTGATTAGGCAAGTCCGCATATTACTCTTGACCGAGCTGTTTTAGATCACATTAAATGCAGGGCTAAACGCTGATGAGTAATGTCTTGATGCTCCTGCTGCCTGGCTTTGCTGTGCATGTGTGTTTTCATGTGCTTGTGGCTATGATGCTTCAAAATCAAAAACACATTAGAGGCGTGGCTAATTGCACTCACATTACGGCCGCCGACTCTTTGCTTCCTGCAGGACCTGCTCTCAAGTGTATGCTAGCTCATTTGGCTACATGCCGCAGACACTGAGCTCAAAGTTCTTTCAACCGCCGGTGCCTTTTGAATCCAAGGTAGGTGGCTGTGGTCATTACCCTGCCCGCAGGCATAAACACGTGCATGCGGCAATGTTATGCATGTTGGTTTTTGTATTCTCTGCCTCTTTATAGTGCCTAATAAGGTAAGTGTGGAGGCATGACAGTGGCAGATGGGTGTTGCCGTGAATGGGAGACATTAGGTAGCCTTATGATCTAATGGTTGCGTGATTGAAGGGCTGGTCAATTGGGCTCTTCTCCAACGGTCACAATTCACCACCTCGTCAAATTTAAGCGATCCTCAGATGATGGAACATTCACCACCTCGTCAAAATTAAGCGATCCTCAGATGATAGAACAGTGTTGAAGATTGAAGAAGACAGAATCAGACCGCACTGGCATTTGGGTTAAATGCAAAAGAAAGAAAAATAATGCAGGCAGTAAGACAGACTTTTCTTTCAACATAAGAATTGCGCACGCGGTGCTCACTGCTGTTCTGAACCCCGCTGCATGTTATTTAAGCAAGTGTGCACGTGCTGTTCATGCTGCTCCATGGCAATCGCATTCAGAAGCACTCAACGTACATCTGCTAATGCTCCATCAAACATAGATCCACGATCGATATCATGCGCTCTTGCAACCACTCTTGCTGTATGTTCTGCTCTTAAATTTTTTCCACTTGGTTCTGTGCACAGACAAATGGGGTGGTGGCCTTCATGGATGACGACTGCACGTCTGTGAGCAAGCGGGAGGACGTGCTGAGAGACGTAATTGCAAAGGGGCTAAAAATAGATACGTGGGGGAAATGCCTTGATGGAGTGAAGGTGAGGGGGGATAGATGGGGGGAGAAAAATCAGTCACACAAGGAAGGGGATATACATGGCTGATACCACAGCCACTGACCCCAGAAAAGCAGAGGCCATATAAAAATGGCTACCGCTGCGTACAGTGCGCAACATCTTGTCAGGTTGTCTGCAGGGCTGCTAGAACAGTGCGCAGACAGGTCGTGTGACGCGCATACGTGTGACGTGCATACATGCCGTGTGACCGTGTAGGTAGGAGAGATTTTGGGCTGGAGCTTTGGTGTATACATCAAATCAGGCCACGCTGCCTGCAAAGACGCAAAGCTCTACAGGTCAACTAGGGCTTGTTCGTTTTCTGTTACCAATGGTCGCACCGCTTTTTGTATATTGTAGTTTAAGGGGCAACAGGTGATTTTCTCTCTTAGCCCAGTACCTGTATGGCTCATTCTCCCTGATTAATGTGGGGGGCGCCGCGCAGAAACAGCACAAAGATCTGTGCAACATCTTTCAGGGTGCCTCCCATACCCTCCACACCATCCTTTGGGGAGTGGGTGGCACCATCTACAACAATCATACGATGAAACCTCTTATAGATTTGGGTCTTGCTTTTCAAAGAGTCAAAAACAATGCGCGTGCAACCTCCATGTGCATTCTACTAACTTTGCTACCAAACCTGTCCATACCAGGCACACCCTTTCCAGTACCATAACCATAACCAGCTCTCACCAGGAGCCGGTTTCAGGCTAAGCCTAATATCCTCTTAATCCCCATTTATTGCTGTTCTGTATTCTTGGTGGAGTTTTACTGTACCCGGTATCAAAGTGGCTCCTTTTCCTTATTACTATGGGGAGTGCTTCTAACTGCCTGCATATATGCAGTCTTCCTTCTTTCTAAGGTCCTGCCTAAATTCGCGACAAGAACAGATTATGATGCCTCGTGCAGACCAATCGGTAGTCACTGTGCAGATCCATAGACATTATCTATGCTCACTGTTATCTTAGTAATGGTTCATACCAATACTACCAGCACCAGTCCAGATGGATTTCTTTATCGCGGCTGTGCCATTGAGTGCGCTTGAAAGAACAGAATTACACTTTCCTTTGAAGTACCCTCCTTTTTTAGGTCATCATTGTTGGCATCGGTTTCCTCTGTCTGTGACGTAATTTATCTCTACGCTAAGCTGTGATTTGTAGGGTTGGCCAGAACCATATATTTATATAATCTATGTATACGGTGCATATTCGGTATTTTTGGCAGGAAAATCACCAAACGGTTTACACGGCGTATATATACGGATACAGAAAACCCATATACGGTTCTGGCCAACCCTAATAATACGGTCATTTACGGTGCATATATGCGGTTCTTGCCAACCCTAGTGATTGCTATGTTCTCCTTGCCTGACGTAGATATACTTTTTAGATTACACCCAGACTGGCTTTAACGAACCCCTCATCCTATTTCAATGTTCCATCTGTACAGACTCACCCTCCCGTCCCATTACAGTTCTATACAGGGAAACCTGGATCTTACGTCTGTACACGTACATTTGCACACATGCATTCTCATACACACACAGGCACATTCGCACATACGCACATACGCACACACACACACACACACACACACACACACAAACACACACAAGCTTACTTTTGACTGGCAGGGGCATCATAGCCAAGTAGTGCCAAACAAGATCAAACTCTTGCGGAACTACAAGTTTTGCATGTGAGTCCGTATCAAGAGCGTCTTGGCATGTGTACATACATATTATGTTTTTACAAGTATGCTCCGACGTTTGCTCACTAGCACCCGTTTCAATGATCTTGTATGTCCTCCGCATGGTTAAAAAAATGCAAGTGAAACAGACAGAATGAATGTGCAGAGTGCAGAGCCTCTCTTGCCGCGTCAGATGGAGTCAGCTGCCATCATGTTCAGGGCTACAGCACCTTTTGCTCTTTTTCTGCACAGATCCTTTGAGATCAGCCTGACTCAGGATTACGTGACTGATGCTCTTTGGCATGCTTTAGAGGCAGGGTGCCTGCCCATTTACTTAGGGGCACCGAACATCAGGGTGAGACGTAACGATGAGCTATTGTAAATATAAATATACCTTCCATTCAGTGCCATACTGTACCACCAATAGTTTTTGCAAGTTTTAATTTTATCTGCTAATCAACGTAGGGGCGCCCTATTTCCAGGTGAGAAATAATAACAATTGATCTGGTGATACATTTGAATCTTGTTCCTGAATCCAACTCGACTGTAGCTCACACCTGCAACAGCATTTATATTTTGCCAGTGACAGGGTGAATCATAGTCAAGAATAGGTGTTATTGGCTGTTTTAACGTTACTATTAGAGCTTGTTACACGCAAATTGTTCTGGGGAGCCAGTTCCCTGCCATTTCCTCCTCGGTATAGTGACATTATTTTGTGCGCGTATGCTTGTGTGTTTTCATGTGTGTGTGTTTGTGCGTGCATGCACTCGCAATTGTGTGTGTGCATTTGTGGGTGCATGTTGAGCATTAGTGCGTGGGTGCGTAGGTTTGTGTGTTTTGTGTGTGTGCGTGTGTGTATGTGTATGTGTGCATACGTGTATTTATGTGCCTCTTTGCACATGCACGTGCACGTGTGTCTATCAATGTGCATGCTTTCTGATGCAAAATTCAACTCGCTTTTTTTCTTCTGATTTACATTCAGGACTTTCTCCCTGCCTCAGATAGTATCATCAACCTTGCGGACGTCGAGACCCACAAGTCCATAGTAAATATAGTAAAAAGGTGAATGGTCTTTGTCAGATGTCCTGCTTTTTTAACACAGGATGCAGACTTCCGTGCTCTTGAGTCAAAGTAAGGCAGTTGTCATGATTGTTGAATAGAGAAGGTAGACTAACAGGTAGCCTGAGGTACATCTTTGTTATCAGCGTCGCGTTCACTTGCATGCCATGCTGAACACTGATCTTGTTTGCATCTGAAACCCTTCTCTTCATTACTGGGTTTGCTGTGCTACTTGTGGCCTCAGCACCTGTTTTCCAAGAACAGCACTGCCGTGTATACACATACGTACGCGCACAAAAATGCACTCACATACGCACGCATAGCACACTCACTTACGTTACATACACACACATTTATGAATGTGTACACAGACTGTCCAAGAACAGCACTGCCTACAATGCCCACATGGCATGGAAGAAGCGGCCCTTGGTATGTCTTCCTGGTTTAATCATGCATGCATGCACACGACTCAAGCCAGACTGCAAAGCTTGTCCTCTTCCACCCGTCACGAAAGCTACAGCATCTTGTCCTCCGAGTTCTGCCACTAGCCTGTTCCCATTCAGCTTGTGCCTATGATGTACAGTTCATGACAGGAATGTTCGGGTGCACTCCCTTAACCGCAGGCTAAGCAGTCCCCGGGGTTCCAGAAAATGGTTGCATCCAGTCAGGTAATAAGGCATTGGGTTCTCTTTCACGTTTTAGTAGGACTTGGGTTCTAAATTGAATACATGGGCAATTTCTTGAACGGCAAGCCTTGATGTATGTAATGAAACGTGTGCCAAGGACACGTGCATCAACACACTCCTCCCTCCACACATACACACGCATGCACGCAAACATGTGCACACTCACGTAAGTACACACACATACACATACACACACGCGCACAAACACACTCAGACACAAGATACGCATGCACAATGCACTTGCAGGCAGGAGGCAGGCAACGGAATGAGTGCCAGCTCTGCCAGCAGGCCATGATGCAGCGTGTCACCCCTACACTGTTCCCTTCTCCATCGAGGATGCACTGCCTCCGCAACGGGACATGGCTTAAAGCGCAGGTCTGTGTTGAGCTGCACACGGGGCTTGTTCTTTCCTTTGGGAACCCAGGTCAAAGCATAGATGAAAGGCTCACACATGGCTCAAAGCATAGGTCATTTTTTGAGCTCAGGGTTGCTAGGCAAGTATCAGAGGGGGCAAGTCAGGCGACCGTCCTAACATCTATTTTCTTTGTATGGGCACCGTTCTTTACCCCTTAACAAGGTGCATAAACGAGTTTGGGGTCAAGGGGGCCACGTTGGGCTATCTGATCTGAGAGGTCCTTTCCCCTCAAAAACAGTGCTGCCAAATAATTTACAACCCAATTGGTAAACCATTACAAATGTATGGGTGTGTACAGAGTGGCATTTATGAGCCTGTGGCAAGAAAGTTTATTGGACACATTTCCAATGCTCAAATAACCTTGCCCAGAAAGCATGACAATGCAACGTTGGATGAGCCTACATCCACTTGAGTTACAGCTGGAGATCAGTGTGCTGTTCTGATGCGCACGCACTGCCTGAAGGCAAGGATGGAAAGCTTTCATAATTTGCGGGCTTGCAAATATATATACCTACCGTAGGGTACCGTAACCAATCCGATGTTGAAAAAACTCAATTAATAAGTCCCAATGCGAGCAATGCGAGGGGGGCAACACATAATTAATAAACACAACGCGAGCCTATGCGAGGGCCTTCTGGCCCTATGAGCTGCACCTACATGCGTATGCACGCGCGTGCGCATGTGTGCGTGCGTTCACGTATGTGCGTGGTTTGTGTGCGTGTGCGTGTGTGTGTGTGTTTGTGTGTGTGTGCGCGTACGTGTGTATGTGTACGTGTGTACGTACGTGTGTGTATATACATATGTATATATGTCCCATGCATGTGTGTGTTTGTGCATGCGGGTACGTGTGTGTGCGCGCACGTACGTGTGCGTGCGCATGTGTTCATGCGTGCGTTTACGTGCGTGTTTGTTTGTGTGCGTTTGCGTATGTGTGTGTGTGTGCGCGTACGTGTATGCGTGCGTTGTGTACGTGTGTGCGTGCGCGCGTTACGTACTTGTGCGCGTGTATGTGTGTGTGCGTGTGTGTGTATGTGTGTGTGCGTGCTGGTACGTGTGCGTGCATGCGCATGTGGAAGGATTGAACACCCTTCCTCTTGGTGTCCTTTCTCCCCAAGAGAGGGCCAGCCTCCCTTGCTAGCTGTTTTTCCCCTTGAAGGCGGCTTGGGAGGCTTTCCTGGCCTTCCCCGTTAATGCTTTAAATTAATGAAATAATTACAATGCGAGCTTCGCGAGGCCCTTGTAACTTAGATATTTAAATTGCTCCCGACACACCGCGAGGGGGTCAAAAAAGTTCGCGTAGCGCGGTGATATAAGTACCCTACGGTATATACCATCTTGGATGGTTGTAACGTGCCTAAAGCACAGCGTTACTAACCCATTTTCAGTTGTGCTGCCTGCTGAGATCATGGGTCAACATCCTCACAGCTGTCTGTTGTGAAGTTCACAGATGCTTGAGCCTAGTGCGTGTAGGTATGCTTACTGCATTGTTCACAGGATACTTCTGTCCTTTTTCCCCTCTGCAGAGAACGCGGAGCACAAGCTGGGGCCCGCGGTCATCAACACTGGTCCAGTCTCTCCAAAGCTATGAGTGGCCTGCAACATCACCGAACAACTGGTCTCCAAAGAAAGGACTCCCTTGACTTTATCTAGTTGTTTATAAGGTGTATTGTACACCCGGTACCAAAGTGGCTCCTTTTCCTTAATTATTGTGGGGAGTGGTTTTCAATGCCTTTAAATAGTATATGACTACACGGTGGCCAAACTTAACTTCTGTTACATCCAGGGCTGGAGTTCACGCTGTTTTCCATTTCTGTTTTTATGACCATCATTGATCATTGTTTGGGAGCTCAAGCTAAAAACGCCTTGCGTACAAGCTGTTACATCCAGGGCTGGAGTTCACGCAGTGTTCATTAGGAATGCATTCTTTTCAGTTATATATTCCTGTTATGCATGTTCAAATCACTCCACAGCCTTGCAAATAACTGATTTTGTTTCTTCTGGCATGTTACAGACATTGAGTGTCAAGCCTTTTTTGTCTTCAAATCTGTCAAACGCAAACGTTGTCCGGAAAAGCTAAATGTGCCTGATGGTTTCTCCCCATTCCTTGTTGGGCAAAGCAAACGTGAGAAAATAAAAACTACGCAGGCAGTGAAAGCCACTCCCTACATTAATTAAGAAAAGGAGCCACTTCGGTACCGAGTATCGTAAAGCTCCTCCACCGCGAAAAGGAAGGAAAAATCAATGGGGATCAAGAGTGTTGCAGGCTTGGCCTGAAACCGGCTCCTGGTAAGAGTTGATAACAGTACTGGAAAAGGCACGTCTGGTATGGACAAGTTAGCAGCAAAGTTCACAGAGT
>Ga0307968_1002049_pt1 | contig 16645 bp, 13 predicted proteins | sample OrgLakmetagen650_FD_201834 | JGI IMG/M metagenome (GOLD analysis project Ga0307968, IMG submission 201834) | Saline water microbial communities from Organic Lake, Antarctica - #650 | ecosystem: Environmental > Aquatic > Non-marine Saline and Alkaline > Saline | place: Antarctica: Organic Lake... | reverse complement strand
AAGAAAAATATTGTCGTGATAGGGGGCGGGACTGGTACTCATACGGTGCTACGAGGTCTCAAGCGGTATCAAAAGCAAGCCCATCTTTCAGCGGTGGTCACCATGGCCGACTCGGGTGGTTCGACTGGTCGTCTGCGCGATGAGTTTGGCTATTTGCCGGTAGGGGATGTGCGTATGGCGTTGGCGGCGTTGGCGAGCGATATTGATCACCACGAAGAACTCCTGCGCGAATTATTCTTGTATCGGTTTGATAAAGGCAATGGTCTGTCGGGGCACAATTTTGGCAACTTGCTGCTGGTTGCGCTGACCGACATCCTTGGGTCCGAAGAGGCAGCGATTGCAGCGGCGGCAAAAGTACTGCGGGTGCAGGGGCAGGTGGTGCCCGTCACGACCGAGGCGGTGCATTTGGTGGCAGAATACTCTGACGGTCAGGTGGTGGTCGGGGAGCACGATATAGACGAGCCAGAAAAGGAGCGACAGCAGCATTCAATCGCTCAGGTGTCTATTTCTCCGCAGGCTACTATCAGTGAGCGGGCAGAAGATGCGCTGCTTCAAGCCGACTTGATTGTCTTGGGGCCGGGCGACCTTTATACCAGTGTGCTGGCCAATATTGTGGTCGATGGTGTGCCAGAAGCAATCAGGAATTCTGCGGCAAAAGTTGTCTACGTCAGTAATCTGATGACCAAGCTCGGACAAACCACTGGGATGGGAGTGTCCGAGCATATAGCCGAGCTCACAAAATACATCGGGCAGACACCCGACTGTGTGCTGGTAAACACGAAGCCGTTTCCTACTGACCTGGCGCAAAAGTACGCGCAGGATAATGAATATCCAGTCATGTTTAATCTTGAATCAAATGGCTGCCGGGTGATACCAGGCGACTTGCTCGCTACCGAGGCGGTCAAGACGGCCACGGGTGACACGCTCAAGCGTAGCCTGATTCGTCACGACTCGCGCAAGCTGGCCCGCTCACTCATCCAGCTCATATGAAATACATCCTCGACTTCGACCGCACGCTGTTTGATGTCGACACGCTCTATGAGCAATTGGCCCGCTGTCGTCAGTCACACCTGGCTGGTACCATCGAAAGTTTCGCGCACGTAGCAATAGCAGATTTGTTATTTTCCGATGTGCCACAGTTTTTATCTGACAAAAAACCAGCTGATGTATATATATTGTCTTCAGTCAGTGGTCTAAGCGGTCAGTGGGAGACTGATTACCAGACCGCCAAGATAGCAGCCAGTGGACTAGCCGAACAGGTAGCCGCGGTACAGGTGGTCTCGGGCGAAAAGGGAGTGGCTGCAGCCAGTATTGCCGCCGGTTTTCCGTCAGCTGAGCCCATTGTGTTTGTAGACGACCGTATCGAACATTGCCTATCGGTCCAGGCTGCAGTGCCAGAGGCCCACTGCTGGTTGATTGTCCGCCGCCCCAGTATCATTGGAGACCGCAAGACAGTGCAGGGTATACCGGTAGTGCACAGCTTGAGCGAAGTAGGAGCACCCCTGACGTCTCAGGCAAGATGAGTGCGAATCAACTCAGATTATTGTTATTTATAGACCTATTTGGCTGTTCCTGTATCAGTCGGGCCGTAAATGATAGAATGAACGTATTATGAAAATAGTACTTGCAACCGGCTTGTATCCGGCAGAGATTGGAGGACCGGCGACGTATGCAGGGATGCTAGAAGCGGAGCTACCGAAGCAGGAGATAGCTGTCAGTACCGTGCCATATGGGTGGGTGCGCCGGTACCCCAAGATTATTCGGTATGTTGCATACGCCTGGAAGCTGTGGAAAGCAGCCAGAAAAGCCGATGCTATCTATGCGCTCGATCCAGTGCGGGTCGGCCTGGTGACCGCGTGGGTAGCCAAACTCACCGGCAAGCCACTACTCGTGCGGCTGACTGGAGATTATGCTTGGGAACAAGGGCGGGTGCGCTTTGGTATCAAAGAAACGCTCGATGCCTATACCAAAAATCCCGGGACTGCTTCGTGGCGGGTGCGGTTGCTGGCGGCGATACAGTTGGCGGTGGTGCGGCAGTCTACGTTCGTCATAGTGTCGAGCTATTACTTGCAGTCTATCGTGACTCAGTGGGGAATAGACAAAGCGAAAATTAAAGTCGTGTATGGAGCGCTCTATCCGCTGGAGGTCAACAGTGCCCGCGACACGCTGCGAGCGCAGCTGGACTACACCTACCCGACCCTCGTGTCTGCCGCTCGCTTGGTGCCATGGAAAGGATTCCGTGTCTTGATAGAAGTCGTCAACAGTCTCAAGCAGCGTTACCCCGACATCACCTTGGTGATTATTGGTGAAGGTGAAGAGCGTCGCAAACTAGAAAGTCAAGTAATGAAAAGTGGCCTCCAAGAGCACGTGCGCTTTACGGGTCGGCTGGCCAAAGACACGCTCGGCGCTACCCTAAAGGCTGCGGATGTATTTGTACTCAATACTGCCTACGAAGGGTTGTCACATCAGCTCATTGAGGTGATGGATTTGGGAGTGCCTATCGTGACCACCAGATCAGGTGGCAATCCAGAGCTGATTACCGATGGGGTCAATGGGTACCTGATCGACTTCAATGATGCAGCGCAGTTGGAAGAGGCTGTTACTAGAGTATTGAGTCATCCGGAGTCCAGAGAAAGAATCACCCAGTCAGCGCGACTGCGCTCAAAAGATTTTCAAAAACCAGTGGTGGTAGAAAGGATTGCGACCATTTTGAAAAGCGTTCACGGCGAAAAATAACCTCGGTCGGTGTGGGATGTGAGTGGATGCGCACGCTTCATATGCAGCCAGTGGACCTGTATACTAAACAGCAATGGCACGTCGTGATCTTTCTTCTGTAGATGCATCTTTGCACGCAACTTCCGAACTCGACTTCGTTCTTCGAAGTGCCAAAAATGAGAAAGAAACAGGCAAGACCGTCTCGGTAGAAGAAGCAATGCGGCAAGCACCCGTCTTTCAGTCAGGTGCAGAGCGTGACATCACACGAGTCCTCTTCATCTCACAAGACACTACGCTCCTCAATCCATCTCAGCAATCTCTCGACGGTTATCTCGACCTCGCGACTTTGTTCGATGAGGTGCATATTTTGATATTGCGGCAGGGCATCCCGCCCAAGAATCCAGTACTGCGCGTGTCAGAAAAAATGTGGATGTATACCGTATCCACCAAGCACTGGTGGCAGGCTGCCGACGCCGCGCTTGAGCTGCTCGATCAGCAGCTGGTGTTTGCAAGCGGATTTCGCCCCGACCTGATAGTCGCGCGTGATCCGTTTGAATCAGCTATTGTGGCATACAAAGCTGGTCTCAAATACAACAAACCAACGCAGCTACATATCTTGTGGGAGTACGCAAAAGCGGGCGGCAAGGTACCAGTGAGCTGGTGGCGTCGCCTCTGGACGCGCTTCACTATTCCTCATTTTCAAAGTGTGCGCACAATGACTAGTGGCATGCAAAATTATCTCCAAAAAAGTTTCGTTTTGAGTGACATAGCTACTCTCCCGCGGTACCAAAATTACGCTGCACTCATCCAGTCAGACGAATCAATCGACCTCAAACAAAAATACCAACCCCACATCTTTTTTTTGTTGTATGTAGGTAAGCTCAATCACGAAAGCACGCTGCACCGCGCCCTCGACGCCGCCCGCTTTACCTTGAAGAATCCTCGCGTGGCGATGGTTGTGCTTGGCGAGGGGGTGGCGAGGAGTGAGTTTGCTAAGCGAGCGCGTGTGCTTCATATCCAAGAGCAAGTAATCTTTGAGCCCAGGGTGACTGCGGTGACGGCCTATCTGCGTTCAGCCCATATCTTGGTGGTAACCGACACCGACAGCGATAGTGACGAACTGGTACTCAAAGCCGCCGCGTGTGGTATCCCGATGGTGATGGCTCGCAACGAAAAACGCGAAGATATTTTTGCGCACGGTGAGTCGGCGTTTTTGTGCGACCCTGGGGACGTGCAAGCGTTTACTGACAATATACATTTTTTGCAAAACAACATCGAGGTCAGGGCGTCGTTAATAAAAAATGCTCAAGACATCATCAGAAAGCGTTTTCATGGCGACCAGGACAAATACCGCGAAGCCTACCGCACCAGTATCGAGCAAGCATTTTTTATTGATAATAACGAAACAGAATAAACTATATGGTCGGCAAACGAATTGTACTTATGTGTATCGGCATTGCAGTGCTCATTACCACGTCTGGTTTTTTATTTGGCTCACTCTTGGCCAAGCAAAACATGGCCACGCAGCCAGTGCCGACTGGTGAACGAGCGGTGTTGCCTATGCAGTGATTTTTTTGCCCCGTCTAGGGATTCGCGTGCAGGCATGTATGATATAGTTTTGCTCATATGAAAGACTTTTTGAAAGCAGTGGTGTTTGCGGGCTTATTTGCAGTCCCGTTTCTCACCCTTTATGTAGAAAATGATTTCTTTTTCCCGTTTATTACTGGTAAAAACTTCGGGTTTAGAATCATCGTTGATATTGTATTTGCCGCTTGGATACTACTTGCATTGTATGATGCACAGTACCGTCCAAAATTTTCCTGGATATTTGGGAGTTTTGGGATACTACTCGTCGTGATGTTTTTTGCCAATCTGCTCGGAGAGCATCCGGCTGCGAGCTTCTGGAGCAACTTTGAACGAATGGACGGGTATGTCTCACTCGTGCATACATTTATGTACGCACTCGTACTCGGGAGCGTGCTGACAACGCAAAAACATTGGCAATACTTACTCAATACCTCATTGGTAGTGGCTGCATTGGTGGCTTTGCAAGGGTTGCGTCAGTACTTTGGACTGACAGAAGGGTCAGGTCGAATCGACAGTACGCTGGGCAATGCCGCATACATGGCGGTGTACATGCTCTTCCATATCTTTATTGCGTTTTGGCTGTTGGTCAAAACCAACGGTACCTTGCACAAGGTCCTGTATGGTTCACTCGCTGCGTTGTTTACGTTTGTACTGATCGAGACGGGTACGCGAGGGACCACCATTGGCCTAGCGGTCGGCTTGCTGGTGCTCTCGGCGTACATCGTTGTGTTTGGTAGTCAGTTTAAGCAGTACCGCAAGTACGCCGTGGGTGGTCTAGCGGTATTGGCCATTGCCATCGCTGCCTTTATTGGCGGGCGCGACTCAGAAATAGTCCAAAACAATCCCAATCTTTCCCGTATCGCCAACATCTCCATCGAAGACCTCGAAATCCGCGGCATCATCTGGGGTATGGCGTGGGAAGGAGTCAAAGAGCAGCCAGTACTCGGCTATGGTCAGAGCAACTTCAACTATGTCTTTAACGAAAACTACGACCCGCGACTCTACGACCAAGAGCAGTGGTTTGACCGGGCACACAATATCTTCTTCGATTGGTTAATCGCGGGCGGATTCCTGGGGCTGTTGTCATATCTCGGTATTTTTGCCGCCGCTGCGTACTACTTGGTTGTGTTGCCATTACGCAAAAATGCACCGGAGACATTTTCAGTTATCGAGCGCGGCATCTTGCTCGGTTTGTTGGCTGGGTATTTCACCCACAACATCGTAGTGTTTGATAATATTGTCAGCTATATCTTTTTTGCGATTATTCTCGGCTTTATTCACCAGAGAGTGGCTTCGCCCATCCCCGCCGTCCAAAAAGCCAAGATTGATACAGCGGTGATTACCCAAGTAGCAGCGCCAGTGGTGGTGGCGGGACTGATAGTAGTGTTCTACTTTGTGCACCTGCCAGGCATTCAAGCAGCTGGAGATGTGATTGACGCGTTTCGTGAGCAAGATCCAGCCGCGCGATTAGAGATCTTCCGTCAGGCCTTTGAGCGAGACTCCTTTGCCCAACAAGAGTTGACCGAACAGTTGTCTCAACAAGCAATCAGCCTCGCGCGCGATCAACAAGTGCCAGCCGAAGTACGCCAAGCCTTTTTGGCCGAGACTGAGCTGCGCTTACAAGACCTGCAAGAACAAAAACCAGACGACGCCCGAGTACACGTCTTTATCGGTAGTTACTATCGTTCGATTGGTGACTTTGAGCAGGCCGCGCAGCAGATGCAGCAAGCTCATGAACTCTCACCACAAAAGCAAGCCATCATTGTCCAACAAGGATTTATCGAATTATCGCGAGAGCAATACGAAACCGCTGTCGACTATTTCCAAACCGCCTTTGAGCTCGATGAGCGCAACCTCGAAGCCAGAGAGTACTACGCCGCATCATTGTTCTACGTAGAGCGTGGTGACGAAGCAGTTGCCTTGATGGATAGTCCTGAGGCAAAACGAGCGTTTGCCGGAAGCGACTTCATCATTAGTACTGCCAACCAGCAGGGCCGACCAGACTTTGCCGCCGAGCTATTTGAGATACGTGTCACAACCGAGCCAGACACCCGTCAAAGCTGGAGGACTGAGCCACAAAACTGGGCAACGCTTGCCTTCTTGTACAATCAGCTTGGTGACTCAGAGCAGGCAATCGGAACACTCAATGAGGCAGCCGAAGTCATCCCTACCTTTGCGCCGACCGCTGAGTGTATTGCCACTAATATCGAAAACGGCAACGAACCAGAAGAAGGGTGCTAACTCATGTCTCTACAGATACAAGAACGCATCGCGCTCGCAGCACACACCACCTTACATGTAGGTGGTGTTGCTGATTATTTTTGTGTGGTGCGTAGTGCAGCTGAACTCACCCAAGCCCTACAGTTTGCTGCAAAGCAGAGCGTACCAGTGTTTGTGCTTGGTGGTGGTTCCAATGTGTTGTTTCCCGATGAAGGGTACCGCGGTCTCGTGATACACAATGCAATAGTCGGACAACAGGTGGCTGTGCAAGCCAACGACGTGTTGGTGCAGGTGGGTGCCGGGGAACAGTGGGATGCGTTCGTAGCGCAGATGTGTGAGCAGGGATACTGGGGTATCGAAAATCTCAGTGCCATCCCGGGCTCGGTCGGAGCAACTCCGATTCAAAATGTCGGCGCGTACGGTGTAGAAGTAGCAGACGTCATTCAGGTGGTGACCGCCATGCGGGTGGATACCCAGGAAATAAAAACCTTTGCGCACGCGCAGTGTGCGTTTGAATATCGTGATTCGTATTTCAAATCAACAGAGGGTAGACAGTGGGTAGTGCTGAGCGTTACGTTTAAACTCAGTAATACCGCAAAGCCCGTACTTCAGTACGCTGATTTGTATCCACTTTCGACTCACGCCAATCTGACCGTCGCAGCCGTCAGAGATTTTGTGATTGCAGTGCGGTCCAAAAAATTTCCTGACTGGAGCCAGGTAGGGACCGCTGGTTCATTCTTTAAAAACCCTATCGTACCTGCAGGAGAGTACCAACGACTACACAATCTATACCCTGATATGCCTGCGCACCAAAACGCTACTGGCGAATGGAAGCTTTCTCTGGGGTGGATACTCGATCGGGTGTGTGGACTCAAAGGGTATTGTGAACACGAAGTGTGCTTGTATGAAAACCAAGCATTGGTGCTCACCAACACCGGAACCTCAGCCGAAAACATTACCAACTTTGTAGCGTCCATTACCAAAACAGTCTTTGATAAAACTCAAGTGCAGATTGAACCAGAAGTGTTGCTGGTAAAAAATGAAAACACGTAAACAATTATCCACACATTGGAACAGTGAATTGAATTGTACATAGTGCAATAACACGACATAATAAAAGAAAGCAAAACTTTTCTCACCGATTGTTCTTTGAAAAAGAAAGGGGTTGCGGTCGAATTTTATAAACTATCTTTCATCACAAAAAATCATGCCAGCAGCAAAAAAGAGTGCAGCAAAAAAGCCGGCAAAAAAAGTTGTAAAGAAAGCTGTCAAGACAACTAAGCCAGTCAAGAAGGCGGCCAAAAAGACAGCAAAAAAAGCAACCAAAGCCGTAAAGAAGACTGCAAAAACTGCAAAGAAAGCTGCTCGAAAAACAGTCGCCAAGACTGCTCGAAAAGTAGCTAAGAAAGCAGCCCCAAAAAAGAAAAAAAAGTAAGTAGGGCGGATACGGTTCGCCGACTCCGCGTACGCTTTATTGCATAATCACCCTATCAGGGTGATTTTGCTTTATATTTTAGAAATCTCATATATACTAAGCTGCATGTCATTTTTGGATAAATTTTTCGGACCAACCTATGCTAAGGAGCTCAAAGAGATTGAACCCTTGGTTGCTACTATTAACTCATTAGAACCAGAGAAAGAAGCGCTCTCAGACGAGGAATTGCTCCAGTCGCTGGTACCGCTAAAGGAAAAGATTTCCGACGGTACTGACCTGGACGAGGTATTGCCTGAGGTGTTTGCATTGGTGCGTGAAGCCGCCAAGCGAACGATGGAGATGCGACACTACGATGTGCAGCTGATTGGTGGAGTCATCCTTCACAAAGGAAAGATTACAGAGATGAGGACCGGTGAAGGAAAGACCCTCATGGCCACGCTCCCAGCTACGCTCAATGCGTTGACTGGAAAGGGCGTGCATATCGTGACGGTCAATGATTATTTGGCTCGTCGAGATGCCGTGTGGATGGGGCAGATTTTTGCTGCGCTCGGCGTATCGGTTGGGATTATCAATCACAACGAATCATTCTTGTACGATGCTGGTCACGTAGAAAAAGACGAGCAACGTGATGACGAAGGTTCGTATAAAATTGTGTACGATTTTTTGCGACCCTGCACCCGACAAGAAGCGTACGCAGCTGACATCACCTACGGAACCAACAGCGAGTTTGGGTTTGACTACCTACGCGACAATATCGAATACGAAACAGACAAGCTGCGTCAGCCATACCATGCCTATGCGATTGTCGATGAGATTGACTCAATCTTGATTGACGAGGCTCGTACGCCCTTGATTATTTCTGCGCCTGCAGCTGATACCGAAAATCTTTATCCCACCTTTGCCGCCATTGCTGCAAAACTCAACAAAGAAGAACACTTCTCGGTCGACGAAAAACTCAAAAGTGCGACCCTCAACGACGCCGGTATCGAAGTTGCAGAAAAAATGCTCGGCATCGAAAATATCTACACCGACAAAGGTATTCGCTACGTTCACCACCTCGAGACCGCTGTTCGCGCCAAAGCGCTGTTTTCACGCGACAAGGAGTACGTGGTGCGCGAAGGTGAGGTAGTAATCGTCGATGAATTTACCGGACGGCTCCAGCCAGGCAGACGATGGTCCGAAGGTCTGCATCAGGCAGTTGAGGCAAAAGAAGGTGTACCAATTCAAAAAGAATCCAAAACCTTCGCTTCTATTACATACCAAAACTATTTCCGTATGTACGACAAGTTGTCCGGTATGACTGGTACTGCGCTTACTTCCCAAGAAGAATTCTTTACTGTGTACGACCTTGAGGTCATCCCTGTGCCAACCAATCGTGAAGTAAAACGCATCGACAAGAACGACTTAATTTACCAAAACGAATCAGGCAAGTTTGCAGCGATTATACAGAAAGTAAAAGAACTGTACGAAACCGGACAGCCGGTCTTGATCGGTACCGCCTCTATCGAATCCAACGAACGCCTCTCAGACGCGCTCAGTACAGCTGGAGTGACGCACCAGATGCTCAATGCCAAAAACCACGAACGTGAAGGTGAGATTATTGCCGCTGCCGGGCGTAAAGGTGCCGTTACACTCGCGACCAACATGGCTGGTCGTGGAGTCGATATCAAGCTCGGCGGACCAGACGCGACCACAGAGCAGATGCATGAGATTAAAGGGCTGGGAGGACTCTATGTTTTGGGGACTGAGCGTCACGAAGCACGCCGCATCGACAACCAGTTGCGCGGTCGTGCCGGACGCCAGGGTGACGAAGGTGAGACTCAGTTTTTTGTATCAATGGATGACTCACTGATGCGTGTGTTTGGTGGGTCTCGAGTACAGGGGCTGATGGGGACATTCAAAATCCCAGAAGATCAGCCGATTGAGATGAAAATGATTTCGCGCACGCTCGAAAGTGCTCAAACAAAAATCGAAGGCTTTCACTTTGATGCCCGCAAGCAGGTACTGGCCTATGACAATGTGCTCAATCAGCAGCGACAAGTGATTTACGCCCGGCGACGAAAGTTACTACAAAGTGACCCAGAAGAGATTGCTGAAGTGCTTCAAGAGCTGTACTCGGCACATCCAGAAGCGGAAGAGATTATCAATCAAAAGAAAGCTGAGTTTGGAGATGAGGTCTTTACCGACTTGTTCCGCAGACTATTGCTCCAGATGATTGATATGCTCTGGGTAGAACACTTGGAGGTTATGAGCTTCACCCGTTCCAGTGTTAATCTCCGCGCCTACGGTCAGCGTGACCCATTGATTGAATACCGAAAAGAAGGATTGCGGTTGTTTAAAGAGATGCAGGGTGTGCTTTTGTCTCGAGTGGCCGAAGTGCTCCCTCGAGTACAGCCTCAAGAGGTAGCCAAAGAAGAAGCGCAGCGCAAGCAAGCAGCTCAAGCAGCTCAAGCAGCTGCCGGAGTGACCGCTACTGCAGCCAAAACAGCTACCAAACAAGCGCCCGTGCAAAAAGCCAATCAATACGCGCGCAACGACATTATTACCATTACTGACGGCTCACAGACGCAAGAATTAAAATATAAAAAGGCTGAAGAATTACTCACGAACGGTTGGACAATCGTCAAAAAATAATCACGGTATACTCGACTCATGAATCTTATCTATCGACTACTATTCAACACTCTAGGATTAATCGTGATTGCCGAATTTATTCAAGGCATTGAGATAGATGGTTTTTACGCTGCACTGATAGCAGCACTAGTGCTTGGAGTACTCAACACCATCGTGCGTCCGATACTGTTTGTGCTCACGCTCCCGGTTACGATTCTCACACTTGGACTCTTTGCCTTTGTCCTCAATGCGGGACTATTTCTTTTTGCTGCCTCATTCATTGAAGGGTTTGCAGTGGCTAACTTTTGGTATGCGCTCCTTGGGTCTGTACTCATGAGTCTTATTAGTACAATGGGAAGTCGCTTTATCGCCACTTCTGCCAAGCCAGCAGCCCAAGCTCAGCCACGCAGTGATGTGCGAGTCAGAGAGGTTCCAGATGAACGGGGGTAGTGACACTAGCCAAGATCAAACCACAAAAATCACCACACAAAGATTCCGGGTCACCGTTCGTTCAGCCGAGAACCAACGGTGACTTTTTTATGATATATGGGACCGTCTCGTAGTCATCTGCGCTACGATTAGATTTTTGTCTGATTGCAATACTACAGAGTCAACAACCCAGAAAACCTCTATTTATTGCATATTTTATCTTCCTGGGGTACTGTTTGCAGACATATGTTTGTAGATGAACTCACAATATACGCAAAAGCAGGCGACGGCGGACACGGCGTTATTCGTTGGCGCCAAGAAAAATTTCGTCCCAAGGGAGGGCCAGCTGGTGGCGACGGCGGCAATGGAGGTGACGTGTACGTCAGAGCGGTTAAAGACCTAAATCGACTGTCCAAGTATACGGGTAACAACACCTTTGAGGCAGAGAGCGGCGAGCCAGGCACGAATCAAAGTAAAGCGGGGAGAAACGGAGAAGATCTCTATATCGACATCCCAGTTGGTTCCAAGGTGACTGACAAAAATCGACAGCGTCACTTTGAGCTGACCGAGATCGGAGAGGTGCAAAAGATTCTCAAGGGTGGAAAGGGAGGTCTCGGCAACGAACACTTCAAGTCTTCGACCAATCGTTCCCCGGAAGAATCAACCGATGGCGTGCCTGGTGAAGAGGGTGAATTTTTAGTTGAGGTGGCGTTGATTGTCGACGTCGGTTTTGTGGGCTATCCAAACGCTGGAAAGTCTACCTTGCTCAATGCACTCACCAACGCCACTTCTCGTATCGGAGCCTATCCGTTTACCACGCTCGAGCCACACCTAGGTGACCTCTATGGTTTTATCCTGGCTGATATTCCCGGACTGATTGCTGGCGCCTCAGGCGGAAAGGGACTTGGTCATAAGTTTTTACGACACGTCTCTCGTACCAAAATGCTCCTCCATGTAGTCTCTCTCGAACAAGAAGACCCGGTTTCTGCGTATTATACCATTGAAAAAGAGCTAGATCAGTATGATAATAGTTTGTCAGACAAGGAGCAATGGATTATTCTTACTAAAAAAGACCTTGTAGAACAGTCTTTTATTGACCAAGTACAAAAAGAACTTGCCAAAACTGAGAATCGTGTGCTTGTTACCGATGCAGAAGACGAAGAGACCTACAAAAACCTACGTGACGAGCTGGTAAAGCATTTGCGAGCATCATACAGTAGCTAAGACGGTACTTATTTGGTGCATCTTTGGACACCAAGGTCGTGCCAACTTGTACCTTTTCACGTTCCGTACCGAGTAATTCATATATAGGTGACGCTCGAGACCGATTATCATAACAATCGCAAGTAGGAATCAGAAGTAAAATTACACCAGTCAGAAATCGCGAGTCGCTAATAGATACTAAAATCAGAAAGTGGCATCAGCCCATAAAAAATTGCGCGATGTACTTGTAAGTCGTTTACGAGAAACGTACAATAACGAATATCTTAGTAACACACAGTAATAAATTTTATGTCGTATACACCAACTATTGGGTTAGAAGTGCATGCTGAGTTGAACACAGAAAGTAAAATGTTTTGTGGGTGTAAAAATCAGCCACACGATACCGAGGTCAACGCACATGTCTGTCCTGTCTGCATTGCTCACCCAGGGACACTACCAGTGCCAAACAAAAAAGCCATCGAAATGGTCTTTCTGTTTGGTCGAGCGGTTGGGGCACAAGCTGCAGATTTTTCAGAGTTTGATCGAAAAAATTATTTTTATCCAGACATCCCCAAGGCGTACCAAATCAGTCAGTACGCATTTCCATTTTTGACAGGCGGTACTCTCGAGTCAATTGAACTCACTCGAGTACACCTAGAGGAGGACACAGCTCGGAGTCAGCATGACAAGGGGAGTGAAAGCTTGGTCGACTTCAACCGAGCCGGGGTTCCACTGATGGAGCTAGTGACCGAGCCAACCATCCACGATGCCCAGACAGCCGGGAGCTTTGCAAGAGAGCTGCAGCTCCTGCTGCGGACTCTCAATATCTCCACCGCCAACATGGAAAAAGGCGAGCTCAGAGTAGAAGCCAATATTTCTGTCAGTAAAACCGACAGTTTAGGAACTAAGGTCGAGGTCAAAAATCTCAACTCATTCAAGGCGGTTGAGTCAGCCATCGCCTACGAAATTAAACGGCAGATCGAAGTGCTCGAAAACGGGGGAGAAATAGCACAAGAGACGAGAGGATGGGATGATAACAAATCGAAGACCTTCTCCCAGCGCTCCAAAGAAACCGCAAAGGATTACCGCTACTTCCCAGATCCAGATATTCCAAAGATTGTATCGTCCGAAGTTGACACATTTGCAGCAGCTCGCCTAGACGAGATAATGCCTATTCTACCAAGTAATAAAAGGATTTCTTACACAAATCTTGGATTAACGAGCTCGTCTATTGAAGTGATTATCGCAGATGAAGTGCTTGATAATTACTTCGCTAATATAGTAAGTCAGACCACAGAGCCGGAGCTAATGAAGCTTGCTGCCAACTACCTGACATCAGATGTTGTCTCATTGTTAAGCTCTTCTGATTTGCAACTAGAGCAATTACCCACTTCATACTTCGTAGAGTTACTGCAACTCGTTCATGACAAAAAGATTGGTTCCAGAGTAGCCAAAGACATGCTCCCAGACTTGTTTGGCTCTAAAAGCTCACCGCTCACCATCGCAACTGAGAAGAACTTGCTACAGGTCTCTGACTCGGCTCAATTAACCCCAATCATCGATCAGGTCATCACTGAGAATCCCGAGGTGGTAGAGCAGTACCTTGGCGGGAAAGATGCGTCTATGCAGTTCTTGGTAGGCCAAGGAATGAAGCTGTCCAAAGGCGCTGCCAATCCCCAGATGCTCCGTGACGAGATACTGAAAAAACTCAGTAAATAAACTTATCTCGCCAAGAAGAGCTGCTATGTACACACCACCATGGCAGTTTTTTGTATATCTCTGCTAGAATAGAGGAATGGATACAGTGGTTCTTAATGGAGTTACATACCTCAAGTCATCAGCGATAGCCGAGCAGTTTAAATATTCCTCTGATTATGTCGGACAGCTCTGCAGAGAAAAGAAAGTCGATGCTCAGCTGGTGGGGAGGACTTGGTTTGTGAACCCCCAATCGGTTCAAGACCACAAAAAAGCAGCAGGCCAACCGACGCCTGAGCCGACACAGAGCCACCCCAAAAAATCTCAAGCTGACGATATGGCTAGTAATGTAAAGATAAAACGAGTGCACGTAGAGGCTCCGCTTAAGAACAAAACAGTCAAATCGACGACTGACAAAACGCACTCTGCTCGTAAGAATCAACACCCAGCGACCGAAAAAGCTCACTCCGTCCGTATTACGTACGGACAAGATAGTGAAGACCTCATACCTGGTCTAAACGAGAAGCCAGTATCTGAGCTCCCAAAAGAACCTCCCAAGCCACAAAAAATTCTTCGCTATCTCCATGTCGCACCCGCCATGGCCAAAAAAATAAAGATTAAAGCCAACAAATCCAAACACACAACTTACGACACAACAGACCTGCCAGACGTTGCATTGTCAGGAAAGGTGTCAGTCGCAGATTACGAACCGGTTGACACTGCCGTCACGACCGATGATAAAAAGAAAGCACCTGCGCCAGTCAAAGAAATCTCGAACGCCATTGAGCAACCAGAAACTACCAGTCACGCGACACAAGTAAAAATTAATACCGATACCAGTTCACTAGAGTCCACTGGTCACTCTGACAACGATGCAGATCTTGAGACATGCTCAAAGTCGGAAGTGCAGTCTCACTCTAACAAACCCACACCGTTTCTAATACTAGTCTCGCCTTTACTGGGAACACTGCTTGCCGCCACTGTTTCTTTTTTCATCATCGCGCTCGCTACTGAAGTCGTGGCGTTCGACATGACATCCGACTCGATGATGTCTCTCCAGCTAACTAAATTCACTGAGTTTTTGAGCCTCTAAATCTGTGCATAACACATAGCTCGTTTTCAGAGTTTGGATATATAATTATAGTTAAATCTTATGGAAGCTCACATTGAAATTGACGGTAAACAACTTACCTCCATCCGCGAAGCTTCTGGCGAAGTTTCTTACTCTCGAGACTACGTCACTCGTCTGGCGCGAGAAGGCAAAATCGTCGCGTCCTTGATTGGTCGGCAGTGGTTTGTAGATAGCGAGTCACTTAAAAATTACGCCGCCCAAGCACAAATGGAAGCTGAGTCGCGTAAGGCATTGCTGAGTGAGGAAAGAAAAAACGAACAATTATTTCACAAAGAAAAAGAACGCCTAGCGAGCGAGCAAACAAAAAAATATTCCCAGCTGCACAAAAAAGCTATTTTGGTGGCAACGTTTGTGTTGAGCTTTGGGTTGATTTCAGGAGCGGTCGGACACGCAGTTTTTCTGCCGCAGTTGGCTTCTCTTTCTAGTGGTGTCAGTTCGACCCAGGCGACTCAGTCTGGTGTAGATGCGAGCGCTGCATCCGAAAAAATAATCTTTCAAGAAAATCCATCACCAGCCACCCCGTCGATATTTGCTGATAGAAAAGTGACGTCGTTTGAGCCTGGACAAAATGGCGTCTTGATTATCCCTTCTTCGGCCACGTCCAGTGTGAGTGAGGTGTTTTCAGACGAAGTGGAAATTAGAACCGCCAGCTCAGGGGAACAGACTGCGGTTTTGATTGATAGCGATGGAGAAGGATCTTCAAGAGAAGTGCCGTTTGTGATTGTGCCGGTTAAGACTGTCCAAAATTAATATGCAAATCACCAAGAAAAATCTAGCAGCACTTTTCTCCCTCGCCGGTTGCTTGGTGTTGTTTCTTGGTGTTGTGCAGTCTACCCCCGCCCTCGCCCAATCCTTCAACCAACAAATCAACTACCAAGGCAAGCTCACCGCCTCTAGTAGTGTCGCCGTCGCCGACGGCACCTACTCCATGGTCTTCCGTCTGTACACCGTACAGAGCGGTGGAACTAATATCTGGAGTGAGACCCAAGACGTCGAAGTCCAAAACGGTCTCTTCTCCGTCATGCTCGGCACGAGCACTAGCTTAGCGAGTGTCGACTTTTCCCAAACACTCTACCTTGGCGTCAATATTGAAGCTGACGGAGAAATGACTCCTCGCAAGATCCTCGGCGCTGTCCCGGCCGCGTTTGAAGCCAATAACGCTACGACCTTCGACAACCTCGCCACCACCAGCTTCCTGCGGAGCGACCAAGACGATACCGCCAGTGGCCTACTGACTTTTACCGGCGGCTTCATCAGTAGTGCCTCCAGCACCATCAACCGACTCACCACCGGTACTACCACTGTCACCACCCTAGACATCGGTGGCGAGGAGATCACCAGCCTGACCGGTACTGGCTTGACCAACACCAGCGGCACCCTGACCGTCGCCACCAGCACCCTGGGCTTAGGCGACGGTAGCTTCCTTGGTCTCTCCGACACCCAAAGTAGCTTCACCGCCAATCGTCTGCTGTTCACCAACGGCGCGGGGGATGCGGTGACCGATAGTGCTGGTCTGACGTACGACGGTAGTAACCTCAATCTTGGTGCCAACCAAGGTCTCGCCATTGATGGTGTCCGTGTATTCACCAGAAGCCTAGGTAGCATCAGCATCGGGA
>Ga0307968_1002045_pt1 | contig 16655 bp, 12 predicted proteins | sample OrgLakmetagen650_FD_201834 | JGI IMG/M metagenome (GOLD analysis project Ga0307968, IMG submission 201834) | Saline water microbial communities from Organic Lake, Antarctica - #650 | ecosystem: Environmental > Aquatic > Non-marine Saline and Alkaline > Saline | place: Antarctica: Organic Lake... | reverse complement strand
GTGGGTGTGGGTGTGGGTGTGGATGTGGATGTGGGTGTGGGTGTGGATGTGGATGTGGGTGTGGATGTGTGTGTGTGTGTGGGGGGGGGGGGGTATAAGGTGGAGGTTTGGCTGCGAGTGCATGCAAGTTGCATTCATAGGACAAGAGCAGGCAGACACTTGGGTTTGAAGACAGTGAGTGTAGTGGGTAGAAGTGGTCCTTGCTGGTCTTGGAAGATGTGTTTGTCTGGCAGTCCACAAGAGGCGGGGCCAATTTTAATTTGCACTTTCTAGAAACCGTGCATGCCTCAAATCTAGGAATGGCCAGAGCCACATTTATAAACAGAGTATATACGGCATTCTTTACAGGGATTCCATCATATATACGGTCATGTACGGCTTATATATATGGTTTTGGCCAACTATAATCAAGTTGTTCGTGCTGCTAATTTTGCTAGGCGTGTACTTAACTATGATCAAACTGCTCGTGCTGCTCTATTGCTAGGCATGTACTTTTTGCTAGGCGTGCACTTTTCGTGCTGCTCTTTTTGCTAGGCGTGCACTCAACTAAAATCAAAGTGCTCGTGCTGCTCTTTTTGCTAGGCATGCATTTGCAATGCAGCAACCCCTTTGTATCAAGTAGCTTACAAGCAAGTTTTTTCTGGTCCTTGTCTTGTCCTGTGTTTCATCTGTGTTTCCCCCTAAAAGCCAGTGCTTATTGTTTAATTTTGAAGCATGCTGTGTCACAGCTGGTCGTGCCGGTGCTGGCGCTGGTGCTGGTGCTGCTAGTGCTGCTAGTGCTTGTAGTGCTGGTGCTGGTAGTGCTGGTCGTGCCGGTGCTGGCGCTGGTGCTGGTGCTGCTAGTGCTGGTGCTGGTGCTGGTGCTGGTGCTGGTGCTGGTGCTGGTGCTGGTGCTGGTGCTGGTGCTGGTGCTGGTGCTGGTGCTGGTGCTGGTGCTGGTGCTATTGCTGGTGCTGATGCTGATGCTGGTGCTAGTAGTGCTGGTATTTACTCAAAGAACTGACAATTTGGTCCCTTGCACCCTCATGCACATTTATGCCTGTACACAAACAAACTTGCACAGACACAAACACACACACACACACTCGCACTCGCACACACACACACACACACACAGCTACCTAGCCCTGTCACATTGGCCGCCGAAGACCCTCCCCTACCATGGCTCATGGTGTGTGTATGAGTGTATGTGTACGTCTATATTTGTGTTTGTGTGAACGTACATTTTTTTGCTTGGACGTCCCTATTATATCTCGCGATGAGGGCTTTAAAAGTCAGTCTGGTAGCCGGTTCGTAATCATGCTCTGTACCGGTATTGTATAGATCTGTATTGGAACACCACACCATTCATGCTGGGCTTTTGTCTCAGCTGGTGAGGTCGGTTGAGGTGGTTGTGCGTTTGGTGTGCAGCGTTGCCCCACAACCAAGCATTTCAAAGATGAATACATACTTCATGGATGAATACATGGAACATACATCAATACATGGAACAAGATGAATACATACTTCATAGATGAATACATACTTCAAAGATGAATACATGAAATGCTGTGTTGCCCCACAACCAAAAGCATTTCAAAGATGAATACCTGTACTCACTTATACTCACGCCCCCGCCCCCGCTCATACTCAAACTCAAACTTGCAATTACGCTCACACACACATTCATATGCGATGAGCACGAGGTTAAGCGCACTAGGCTGTGGAAGGGAATTTGCAAAAAATAGGCCATAGATTTGCACAAAATAGGCCAGAACCAAATATATACAGCATTTGTGGCAGGGGAATCACCAAACATACGGTCATATACGGTGTATTTATACGGTTCTGGCCAACACTAGCTGTGACCTGTGTGAAGCAAACACACATAGGGGTGGAGAAGGAAGGGGTTTAACTTATGGCCAGGCATAACGTCATAAACCCCCCCATTCAAGGACGCACTTATCCACGGTATATACATGGCATTTCCAGCAGTAGATTCTGTGAAAACACAGATCCATACAGTGTGCATGGACAATTGTCATGCAATGGTCAGCACTAGCAAAAGCTGAATCGACATGACCACCACAGTGCAGACACTCTAAAGGACACATACTAAGTGGCCCCTTTAATTGCATACTAAGTGGCCCCTTCAATTGCATATTAAGTGGCCCCTTTAATTGCATACTAAGTGGACCCTTCAACTGCATACTAATTGGCCCCTTTAATTACATACTTACTAAACTCGCTGACCCTACGCCTGATTCTGATGCACAAAGGTAAACACAGGCTCAGAAGGGTGGAGTGCGCTGCACAACATGTGTAGGGTTGGCCAGAACCATACATATACGGTGTATAAACGGTATTTTTGGCAGGGTAACCACCAAATATACGATATACGGTCATATACGGTGTATATATACGGTTCTGGCAAGGGCTGGTTGTTGAGCGTTAGGGCTGGCTACTGGTCAGTCAAAGCTGGCTTAGGGTTTGGGTTAGAATTAGGGGTTAGGGGTCAAATTATTCAACGACCTTCAGCTATGTCAGAAACGAATTAGGTCAGGAAATTACCAAAGCAGCACCCACCCCGCCACCACAAGTGTTGCAGCACGGCAGAAAGGATCTTGATGTGTATCTGGATCTTGGATCTTGGATCTCGATGTGTGTACTTTTGGCTGTGTACTTTTGGCTGTGTGGTTTGGATGTGTACTTTTGGCTGTGTGGTTTGGATGTGTGTATTTTTGGCTGAGCAACTAGAAAAACGCTACTTTGTTTGATCAAACGACACACTCCTACTACAGGGGGATATGCGGATATTGAACCCCGCCATCATCGTTGGAAAACCTTTGGACAAACTCCTGGAGAAAGGTGAGTGGTGCAATTGCTCTGTACATATGCATTGCATACCCCAATTGCAAATGCCACAGTTGAAGGGGAAAGGCCATTGAAATTATAAGCATGCAGCCAGGGCTTCTATTCCTACTTTAAGAGTACGTGCACGTGCAACTTGAGCACATGTTGTTGTTGTGCATGTGCGAGCGCTTTGCATCAGCATCAACCTTGCTCGACAGCATTAAAGCAAAAGTAAAAGGGTCCTTTTTTGGAAAGCGTCCTCATTCGAAGCAACTGTTTAGCAGAATCAAACACAGCTTGCAAATCCCTACTATGATCTCTCATTCACGTACAGCCTTCTGCATTCACACACACATGCACGCACGCGCGCGCGCACACACACACACACACAGGAGGAGCATCACTGCTCGTGGTGTTGCTCTCCACTTTCAAACTGTCGCGGTATTTGATGATGCCATGTGGCAGTGCCTTGAATGTGGTGCTTCATGCTGATGCCAAGCCTAGGGACCTGTGCCAAGCTTACCTTCAGGTGCGTGCCTGTGTCTGGGTGTGCGTGCGTGTGTGTGTGTGTGTGTGTGTGTGTGTGTGTGTGTGTGTGTATGTGTGTATGTGTGTATGCGCACATGTGCATGTGTGTGCATGTCTTTTTGTGTTTCTATGCTGGCCTGTGTTTGAATGTGGTGCTGCATGCTGACCCACACCTCTAGGGACCTCTGCCGAGCTTACCTGCAGGTGTGTGCCTTGTTTGGGTGTGCGTGTGTGTATGCCTGTGCTTGCATGTTCTTGTGTGGATGCATAGGTGTATATGTGCATGTGTGTTTTTGTGCATTTGAGTGCACGTGCTGTGTATTGCGTGTGGATGTGCATGTGGGTGTGTGAGTGTGTGGGAGTGTGTATGTGTAAACGTGAGATCGTGTGTGTGTGTGTGTGTGTGTGTGTGTGTGGAAAAAGAAGGAAGAGGGCGTATCATTCTTTGTGGGAAAGAGAGGTGAGTGATTGAGATATAGAAGAACCCAGTAACTGTTTTTAGTGCTTAGTGAGAAGGCTGAGGGGGGAGATGGGGAATACCTGAAACAAAGGAACTTATGATTTCACAGCCCTTTGTTCCCAATCCTTGATCCTGAATCTGCAATTCTCAATCCTCCATCTGCGACCCTCAATCCTCAATCTCCAACCCTCAATCCTGATCCCTGAATCCTCAACCCTTTGTCACAGGCCTGCCTGCTACGAAGGCGCATGCGCCAAGACCCACGCCTAGGCCAAGCAGCAGCTCTACACGCATGCGCGCTGGAGCAAGTCAAGAGCAATCAAAAAGCTGCAGCCGCCGCAGCGCAGGCGGCGGAGGGTGTGAGATTTTCTCAGGGCGGTGGATGCAGCAGTAGTAGTAGCAGCAGCAGTGATAGCAGCAGCAGTGGGGGTAGGGTTGCAAGTGGGCACAGCAGCAATTTTGATGGCAGTGGCGGCGCCACAGGCAGCAGCGGTGGTAGCAGCAGCGGTGGTGACGACAGCAGTAGAGGTGGCAGTGGTAGTAGAGATGGCGTAGGCACTAGCCAAGGCGATGCGCCTGGGAGGGATCGCGTGGATGATCCCTACGATTGTGGGGCTTCACTGGCTTCGAGCTCTGATACACAGGTGTGCTTGAAGTGCCTTTTTGTATGTGGGTGCGTGCGTGTGAGTATTGGTGCAGAGGTGTGCCTCTTTGTATGTGGGTACAAACATGTATGTGTGTGTGTTTGTGTGTGTGTATGTGTGTGTGTGTGTGTGTGTGTGTTGATGCACAGACGTGGACTTGTGTGGCTTCAAAGTTTCAAAATTTTCTTCTCGCTCGTGCTTTCCACTCCCTAGCCTATTAAGCTAGCCCTCTTTTGACAGGTATAACAACCCACCTACCACGCCAGGACTGAAGCATGGAGACAAACCTCAAGGACGTTGCTGCAGTGACACACATAACGAGAATGACCTAACTTGTATGTCAGATGCTAGCACAACCCTGACCCCCCATTGGCAATGTCTACAAACTTTCCAACCCCCCATTGGCAATGTCTACAAACTTGACAAACTTGAGTGCGAGCATTGACAAGCATGATCGCAAGCATTGTCAAAATTGACTGGGAGCATTGACAAACTCGAATGCAGGTGACACGCTTGCAGGATTCCTGCAGCAGGGTACATACCTTCTCGCTGGTATCCTGCTTGTGCTGCTTGATGCCACAGCCTTGACCGCGAGCATTGGCAAATATTACTAGCAATGCCAGTTTGTGTGTGTGTGCAGCTTGATGCCACAGCCTTTACCGCGAGCATCGGCAAATTTTACTAGCACTGCCAGTCTGTGTGTGCAGCTTGATGCCACAGCCTTGACCGCGAGCATCGGCAAATAATACTAGCAATGCCAGTTTGTGTGTGTGCAGCTTGATGCCACAGCCTTGGCCGCGAGCATCGGCAAATATTACTAGCACTGCCAGTCTGTGTGTGCAGCTTGATGCCACAGCCTTGACCGCAAGCATTGGCAAACTTTTCACTGCTGGTTTGTGTGTGTACATCTGAATGCCACAACCTTGGCCGCGGGCACTGACAACATTTACAAACGATCCTGGTTTGCGTGTGCAGCTGGATGGGCTGCCGGGAGTTACCTGGCACACGACACAAGGCATTTTGGGCGGCACCCACAGCAACCCTGATCCACTGTTTTGGGTCAGTAGTGCAGAGTAATGGCAGTACGCAATGCTCTCTTGTCTATAACAAGGGTGTTTGCTCTCATAGCTGGCGCACTTGCAATTTATATGAGAGATGGTGGAGATGGAACGCCAGCAGTAACCGGCCTCGCTTGTTTGAGTCAAGTGTACTTTGTAGCTGCATCGAAATTTCCCGGAAATGGTACTAATGAGTTAACTTTCGCTTGGTAGCTTGAAAACAAAATGGAAGGAAGTGTACAAAACACCTTCCATTTGCTTCCCTTGCTGTAGGTTAGCAGCACCATTTCCTTCCCTTGCTGCAGATCAGCAGCTCCATTCAACAGCGCCGTTCCTTTCTTTAAGTCAGCACCTGCCAATTCCTTTCCTTGCTGTAGGTCAGCAGCACCGGTGCAAGCAGCACGGGTCTGGCAGAGCTGCGGATTGCGCTGCAAGTGAGTGTTTGTTTCTATTGGTGTGAGAACATATGCGTGCAGGTGAAGGTATGGGTGTGCACGTGTGTGTGTGTGTGTGTGTGAGTGAGTGCATGTCACAGCTTCAGGGGGCTTGCTCATGTGTGTGTTGCTTTATTGCTGTACCTGCGCAAGGGTCCACTTGTCGCTTGAGTGTGTGTGTGTGCGTGGATTTGAATGTATGTGCGTATATCTTTTCTTGTGTGTTTGCTTGCGTCACGTGTGCGTGTCTGTATGTATAGCTGGGTGCCTCTATCTGCTTCAAAAGAGGAGCGCCATTGGTTTTACCTTGTTGTACTCTCTTAGCTGTATATCACACTAATATTCTTATTTACGTTCTTATTATTATTATATCCTTCTTGTTATTGTTACATCACACTATTATCCTTATTTACGTAAAACCTACTTGGCAGCTCAGGAACTATCTGAGAACTATTATTGGCCATGGAAGGGGCAATACAGATGCCCGCACCAGGTCACACCATTTAGCAACACAACTACAGAGCGTACTTAGAACCTGAGGGAACATATGAAAATGACAGTTTCGTGAAAAGAGCAACAGAGATGCCCACACCAGGTCACCTCCAATCCAACATCTATTTATGGGTTGGGGGGGGGAGCTGCCTAGCACACAGATTCATAGCCCACGGACTCATATATGCCTAGCCCACAGACTCATATGTATATGCCTGTATATGCCTAGCCCACAGACTCATATGTATATGCCTGTATATGCCTAGCCCGCAGACTCATGCCTAGCCCACAGACTCATATTCTGACAACAACCTTGCATACAAACGATCATGACTAGGGTTGGTCAGAACCGTATATATGCACAGTATATGACCGTATGTACGATTATTTCCAGGGATGGGTCATACGGACTTCTGAAACGTCCCATACGGTATAATACGCTATTAATACGCAATACGCGTATAATACGAAAACGTATTTTTGCTATATTTGGGGGGTACCCTGGGCTTGCACCAACCACCCTCCAACCACCACGAATTGTTCCCCCAGTCTCCAGAACATTATAATGCCTTCTGGTAAAGACCCTGAGTGGCATCGTGTTGTTGTTATGGGACAGAATGGGCAGATTTACGAGATGCCAGATGCCAGATGCCAGATTCCGAGATTTCAGCAGCGGTGCCCCCCGCATCCGCGAGCACTTCATGAGGCAGAATCCCAGCGTAGGTGTAGCAGCATGCAAAGCTGACCAGGCAGGAATCCTCAGGGCGTAGTCACAGCGCTCGCTAGCAATGGGAGAAACTGCCGACGCTAGCGCTCAGATGGAGGAGCATGCAGGAAAAGAGAGGCACCTGCACGGGACTACAGCAAGCACATCAGCAGCAGCATCTACACAGTCATTGGACACCTGCAGCAAGAGGGCAGTGTGGATGCAGCTGTTGCACAATTCATCTACGCTACAGGCACCACCTTCTGGGTTGTGGTAGCAATAAGCAAGTGATCATGCTACGTTCTGAAGGGCTGGGAGTTCCTCTGGGGGGCTCTAGAGGGCTTGGAAGTGCCTCTGGGGGCTCTAGAGGGCCTGGGAGTGCTTCTGGGGGGCTCTGGGGGGCTTGTGGCTGCAAAATTCGTTAAGTGCCCAAAATCGTATTATACGGAGCAATTTGAAAAATACGGTTAAATACGTGATAAATATGATACGATGTATAATACGCCTACGCCGTATGACCCATCCCTGGTTATTTCCCTGCTAAAAATACTGTATGTGCACCGTATATACGTATAAATATACGGTTCTGGCCAACCCTAATCATGACCCTGCTCTCTTCCAATATGGGCACGCATGTGCCGATCTCTATGGATACTTTGAGTGCATGAGAGCATAAGGCCCAACACTTGCCCTCTCGCTCGTACATGCAAATTCATCTGATCGTGTCCAGAGCACGTTTCAAACGGCTGAGCGCCTCACATCACCCTTCAGGTGACATTCTTCCTAATCCTTACCAAGACATTTTGCAAACAGTTCAGTGACTCACGACACACTTCAAATTGTGAAATGTTTCTTGTCAATATCAGGACACGTTGCAAACAGCTGAGCGCCTTACGACACCTTTCATGTCCGCACTTGAGGAAAATGGCTGGCAACTGGGCAAGATAGTGGTGCGTACATTCTATACTTTTTGTGTCCCTCGACAATGGAATCAAGACTACCAAGCAAAGAGAATGGTGGTGCGCTCATCAGTCCATGAACCCCTGGCTAATTTTGTGGTTTTTTTATATAGCCCTTTTGAGGATTAAGATGTTGGGCTCGGAGGGATATATTGAGTTCTGCTTTGGGCTTCCTGGGGCACTTTTTAAAATGTGTGAAGTTCCCGCAAGCATCTGGGCCCTGATGCCACAGATGCCCAGTGGCTGACCCAAACTAACATGCGCCTAATTGTAGCAAAGCTCACGCTGTCCAGAAGGGGCTGGCACATAAACTTTTTGGCGTCACTTGTCAATCCCAGTATAAGTTGCAAGCGGTACTTTTGTGAATTTTAATGTAACCTACGTGCTTGTACACATGCTGTACTTGTAACCTTTAATTTGATCTACGTTCTGTAGGCGCAAAGATATACTTGTACACTCCAATGTGATCTACGTACAGTAGGTGCAAAGATGTACTTGTACACTCCAATGTGGTCTACGTACTGTAGGCGCAAAGATATGAGGCAAAAGAGAAAAGCAAAGGTACCTGACTGTTCTTCAAACCCCTCTGGCATTCATTCCTCTCGACACCCTAAAATCATTTTACCATGCAAGCCTTGTGTCAGGCATCAAGTGATAGGTGCCTTCCGTCGTTGACGTCTGACCTTGCATCCAATCATGACTGCAAATTTTGCACTCATTGTCATTGCTGCAGGTTGAGGCGAACAGGCGCCGTGCGCGCTGGTGACCATCTGGCTCTTTTTTGGCGCTCTAGCTAATGTGAGTACTGGCGTGTATTTACACTTTGTTATTCTCCTGTGACTATGATAGGCACTGCGTATAGGACATCAGCAGCTCTGACTTTGCCAAGAGTGTTTTGTTGGAAATAAAGAAGTTGCGGTAACCCTTGTCTGCTCATTTAAATGTCTATCCGCTGGGGTCAGACCGTTCATGTGGTTCCTTTCCGGTGGCAATGTGCGTACGCACGCACACACGCACACACTGCTGACAATTACTCGACAGTGTTAGTTTAATACCGCAAATACTTCAATGCCCTGCGGCACCTGTGCCTTGAATCCTGCGGGAACCCTGCGGAGTTGCTACGGGTATTGATGTTTTGTCCTATATGTTCTGTAGTGGGAAGAGTTTCTTGTTACTTTGGTACCCTAGTGAAAAGACCTACACAAAGGGAGGGGCTTCTTGTGGAATTGAAACAGCATTTCAAAAAAGCTGCTTCCTTAATTTCCTCGTCCAGCGTCGAGCTTGATGTCACTGAGTTGTCCAATTATGCGTTGCTAGTTAGTTGGCAGGCACTGTCAGTAGTTTGCACTATCATTGTAAGTATCAGTTGTGTGTCCTTGTAGTAAACGTATACACGATGCCTGCCCCTGAAGGTCGTATCAATTGTGTTATGGGTGGGGGGAGTATGTCATGCATACCACGATACACTATGTATGCCACTGAAAGTATGCACTTTTAAAAGGAACAATGTTTTTCACACCCAGGTATACATAGCAACTGATCCTGGTCCAGGATACTTTGTATGAGGAGCTGAGACGGATAACGTGCCCTCTTTTGCTCTAAGGCTTCCGCTCAGAGATTATTTTGCACACATGCAGAAAGAAAGTGCCACGCATAAATTAATTTGTACATTCATGTGTGATCGATTTCGTCCCTCCTTTCCATTGTACATTTAATGATCGCAGCCGGCCCTTATTTTGTCTTCGTATTTGAGGGCTTATTCGCTGCTTCTTTTGTATAATATTTGATCATTTTTATATGTGTGGGTGGGGCAGCAGGACAGGTGTATTGAACGTAGTACCTTATTGTAGCAACATCTCAGGAGTCCCCTGATCCTTTTACCCTTCATTATTGATCTCAGCTCATTCATATTCATTATCTTACTGGCATGTTATGCACACATTATTAACAGCATGTCATATGCACATGCTAACTATATTCGTTTCTTTGATGAGTGTTTAATCCTTATGGTGTTGCTGGTATGGCAAGTTACTTTTGAAGAGCTCCATTTCATTACGCCTTTCTCCAACATGTCGTGCTAGATCAGAAAGACCCAGATCAAATTTTGCTACTCAGTGCTGCGTAAAGGCGATGCTGAAATTGAGCCTTTCCCTTAAATCTCATTTAAGTACTGTCATCGTTTCCAAAAAGCGTGGCAGAATAGCTGTAGAATAGTTTGTTGTGCAAAGAAAGGGAGGGAAAGAAGTGCACACACAGGCTTCTGAATATGCTTTCTGCATTAAGCAGTACTTGACGCCGCCCATTTAGCTTGATGCCCAACCAACACGCATACACATACTTGCTGCTTCTTACTTGTGCAGTCGCATCTGGTGTCAGCTTTTTACAGTAAAAGCAGAATTCTCACGCTCGTAATAATTACGTCAGACATTTCAGACCGCGGTTGGAGTGCGGTTAAATTTCAACCGACAATTTGCAGGGTCTGTAGAAATGTTTTGGTCTTTTCCGCCACATAAATTATTCACCACACACATCAGCCAAGTTGTTTATTTCTTGGTCTTTTTGAATGCATAAGTGTGTGTGTGTGTGTGTGTGTAGTACAAATGACGTGCACCATAATTTTACAAACTAGTGCACCAAAAAAATTTACAGTCAAGCTAGGAAGCCTGCTTAAGGCACACATTATACAAATAAGCTTTCCCGTCTCATTATGCGGGAAGTAAGCACACGCACATGAAAGTCTAAGTCATTGCTTTCATTCCTAATTTGCCTGATTCATGTGTGATTACAAACACACACCCAATATTAGGCAGTGGCTGTGGCTAGCAAGTTGCACGGACGCATGGTCACGTGCATAATGCGACAAAACGTCAACCGCGTAGGTACGACTGGTGAAGGATGCCTCCTCTGAAACCCACAAACAAATGCTTCACTACAATAATATCCAACCAATAGACCCTCATTTCACTTCATACCTACTGATAAGCTACTGTTCTAAGCCAAAATACAGCACAAGCAACGGCACCTTCACGACAAGAGTGCACCAAGCACGAATTGGGCAGCCAGACAAAGCAGGCGGTGGCCTTCAAGCTCAGCTCAATGCAAGCAGGCAAAAAGCAACCACCCCGCCTCAACAGCTGCAGCACGCCTCGTTGGGCGTCTCGCTGATTCCCACCTCGTCTCACTTCAACCAACAGCAACGTGGTTACTAAGGTAGGCCCATTCACGCACCCCTACATAGGCCTGCCCTGCATCTTGGTCCACACACGCACAGCTTTTCGCGTTCAGGAAGAGGCAACATTTGAGTTGCAGGGTCACAGATAGCCCTAGTACACGGCACATGCCCCACGACGCAGTGGAATCGCCACGCCTTCCTGTGCTAGCCTTCACAGGCCAATATAAACACCTATGCTCCACATCAGGGCGGCTTGACCAGCTGCTGATCCATGCTAAGTGACTAGCTGATCCATGCTAAGTGCCCAGCTGCTGATCCATGCTAAGTGACTAGCTGATCCATACTAAGTGCCCAGCTGCAGATCCATGCTAAGTCTCCCTGGGTCCCGTCCAGACCCATTCGATAGTGTTCCCACCACCCTGCTGCCTGTCAAAAAGGTCAGGGCTAGATCAGAGGTCAGGGTTGGCTACAAAGGGGCCAGGAGGGGGGCTGGTCAGCGTGGTGGTCCCTGATGAAGGCACCCACTTGCCATCCACGACGGTGCCCCTGGGCTCTGCCTTGTTGCGGTACTGGGAGTTGATCTTGGGCTCCTGGCCCTTGCGGAGGGCCTCGATGATCTTGACGGTGTCGCTGGGGGTCAGGTCCTGTGCAATTGTGTGTGGGTGGGGGGGAGGGTAGGAGGGGGGTGGAGAGGGAGGCGCAGATTTGTGTGTGCGCGCGCGTGTATGTGTGTGTGTGTGTGGTATGTGTACATCATACGCATGGAGTGTGTTAATGTGTGTGTGTGTGTGTGTGTGTGTACCATACAGCTCAAAATACAAACACTTTCTCTCCCCAAAAGGACTGGCAGGAGCTTGTCATGAAGAGCAAGTAGACCCGCTTGACCAAAAAAAGTACCTTCCATTCTACAAGCACCAGGTCTTTTGCACCTGAGCTTTCCCAACACACACATAAAGAAGGCCCCTACACCAAGCTCCTCTGTGCACCCAGACATGTGTCCCCATAAGAGGACTTGGGAGGGGAGAGCATGAATTAAGGGCTCTTCACTTCATTGCAGCAGGGCTCCACTTCACCACTCCGCACCATGTAATGTTGCCAAAGGGTGATATGAAAGATGCTAGGTACATTCGTTACACGATACAAGCCTGCGCGTGCACCTCCTCTCCCTCCCACACACCACACACACCTCAAAATAGTATGTGCACCCCCTCTCTCCCTTTCTCACACACAGACACACACACCTCGTAGTAGTTGTACGTGTACTTCTCCACGCCACCGGAGTAGTTTGCCACGGCAAGCATGGGGGCATTCACGCAAGCCCCCATGCACTCCATCTCGCTCAGCGTGAACATACCGTCCTGCACACACAGAGAGCGTCGCTTTCGTTATGCGCAACTCCACCGTACACGTCAGCACCTTCTGCACACCAGCTACGTCACAACACTTGAGTGCATGCTATGAAGCCCAGCTAAGTAGTATACTCTTTCTCTCGTTGCTATCCTGTGAAGGACCACACACGCACACACACACACACGCATACACACACATACACACGCACACACGCGCACACACACACGCACACACATACATACGCACACACACACGTTTGCTTACAATTGTACACTAAGACAAAACCAAAAAGCTGCACGTGAGCACACCAAACAAGTGCATGTGAGCACATCAAGTTTGCACGTGAGCACATCAAACTAGTGCACATGAGCGCACCAAACAACTGCACTTAAGTATGTTAAACAAGGGCACTTGAGCTCATAAGGTAATTTTGTACTTTGTGGAAATCACGAGAGCGTTTTCCTTTTAAACTCGAGCTTGAACTCACTGTAGTGTCTGTTCCTGCGGTGAAAGGGGTCCACACACGCTATACAGAAAAAACACCTTACAATGCTGACCGTCTTGACAGACATACGTACGTATGTATATGTATGTGTGTGCATGTGAGTGTATGTGTATGTGTGTGCGTGCATGTGTGTGTATGTGTGTGTGTATGTGTGTCAGTGAGAGCACGTAGCCCTGTGTCTCACCTTGGTTGTCTCCCCCATGTGCACACCCAGCGTCTTTTCCAAGGTTTCTTGAAGATGCTCAGCGCCTTGCAGCCTGCACATGTCCAATGGGTGGTATAAGGTAGTGTAGGGTACAAGCATTTACAAAACGTGTTTTTTTACATGTGCTCAGGGCCTTGCCGCCTACACATCTGCACATGTTCACGAGGGGTTAGGGAGCCGTGGAGGGCGCAACCAGACTGTACACACCCACAAAGGTGCATGCACAAGCAGCGACAAGCACCACATAACACACTTGAAATATTGCCGAAACACCTACACATTACACGTCTGCAAGAAATTCTCCCACATACAAAACATGCAATTGCTTGCCACAACCTAGTCTGCAACTGTGCGCACCCACACAGACACACGCACAGGCACGCACACAGCTTGGCCTGTCTTTGGATGCAGTTGCTGTCGCAGAATATCGCGAGCAAGCACGAGCCGTTTTTGCAACCTGAGCAGTCCCAAACACACACATGCGCACCAGCAGGCTGGCTTTCGTAGACAGAGCACACCAGCGTATTCACGCGCACACCCACGTGCACATGCGCGCACCTGCATGGTGTAGTGCCGCACAGCATCACGTGGTACTTGCCCACACGAGACCTGTTGTACATGCTGTAAAAAGTTGCCACTTCGTACACCCTGATCTCTGTCATGTCTAACAACTTGGCCACACTGTTCATGGCTGACAGGCTGAGGAATCCGTTGTTCTGCTGCTGGGCCAAGTCCAGGAGGGGGATGACTGCGGATGCCTTATAGTTTGGGGGATACCTGTCGATGATATCCTGTGCGCGCTTCAGGTTGGCCTGCGGTGTGCGGTTTAGAGAGGGAATGAGATGGCTATTCTTCTCATGTGCAAGTTGATTACACGAATGCACTGACCAGACGTGTGTGTATGTGCTTACGTGTGTGAAAGTGTGCCAGTGTATGCGCCTTTATTGCTGTGTGTGTATGTGTGTGTGTGTGTGTGTGTATGTGCACACAAAAGATGGTCATAAATACTTCCACGTGCATGGCAATTGAACACATGCCAATTGAACATGCACACAAAGACCAGACGTGAATGCGTGTGCACATGTCAGCATCTAGCTTGCTTACTACGCACAGGTGCACACGTGCATGCGCATGCGTATATACTACTCACAGGTGTCCACTCGTAGGGAATGTCTGCAGTGTTGTCGGGTGTATCCTTGTGCTGGTTGAACACGTCATGACTGTGTGGGAGAGTGGGGAAAGGAAAGGTGTCGAACGAGCAAAATCAACACAAGTGCTCTTGCTCTGAACAGGCACGCATGTGCAGTGTGTGTGGTTCTAAAAGCGGCATTAGTGCCTGACAATGACTCTGCTGCATATAGGTATGGCTAGGGGAAATGGTGAACACACACCTGTTTGTGGCGAAGGCACGGCGTGCCAGGACAGGAAGCGGGCTGGTTAAGCTGGTGGCCGGGGTGCAGCAGTGCTGGAGGGGGGCGACGAATTCGTGTGCTGCTGGCCGAGATGCGCTTGCAGCCCGACGCGCCAGCTGAAGCACGGAACGCCTCATATTGATTTACTGTTGATTGAAAATGTTTGCGAGTCGTTGATTTTCGTGGTGCTTGAAAGCGGCGTGATCGTACTACCGGCGACCTATCCCGGAAATTGGCTGTATTTGTGATTACTTAGAAAAGTAGTAAGAAAACCCGGAGTTTTTAAATCACAGTCAAGGAAAAAAATCCCGAAATCAAACTTGCCTTAAAAATAAGCCAAACTGTCCCATTTATCTGTGCAAGATGTAGATGGCTTTCAAGATGTCTATTCACGAGTCAGAGGGGGGGGGATGAGCCTCCCCCACCTGGGAAAAAGCCCCCCTCCCCCTCTGACAAGAAGAGGATGAAGCAGGGCAATCTCCTCCAGTTTGGCATCCTGCCAGAGGGGAAAATTGCGCATAATATGTCGCATCCTGCCAGAGGGGGAAATTGCAGCTGACCTCCCAACTATCACCCCAGCCACCGGCCCCATACGCCAGAGCCAGCAGCTTGTGGCCAGCAACGCAGCTGCAGCAAGCAAAGCAGCAGTGGAAGAAAAGGCAGCGAAGGCAGCAGCACCAGGGCTGCTTGGAGACTACAGGGCCCTATGTAAACCCATTCACCTTAAATGCTCAATTGAGGGGTTGGCTGGAGGCAGGCAAGGCAGAGTTGCTTTGAAGGGGCTGTGGCACAAGGCAAAGCCACGGGGCGCGTACGGCCCGAAGGGCGCAGGACGCTGGCTCCACCACTTGAAGGAAATGGCACGGATTGTCTGCTTCAAAAATGGTGAATTAAGGCCATTATCAATCACCTCATGCATATGTGCGTCCTTCACAGTTTGTGCTTGCACACTTCCGTGTTTTGCACATGCTTGCTTCTGTGTTATGCACAGTTTGTACAGTTTGCTCATTCAGCTGAAAGTACACACCGGAACAAAACTAGGAAAATTCAATGGGGAGTTAGCGTTGGCCAGCTCAATGAGAACAGTGCTAATAAAGATAAAGAACGACCCTGCGGAAGTGACAACTTGCCCCAGAGCAAATTCAGCAGCTAGCTAGCATAGATGACATGGTGAAAGCTTGAGGGCAAGCTTATCTCTGTTCTCAGACCTAGTTTTTCACTAGAGTCATGAAGACCAGGAGAGTGAGGCTGCTGGTCCTTGTCCTTTGGTTGCTGTGCCTCATTGCTGTGCCTCAGGTGCGCACTGATGATGCACAGTGGTTTGATGGAAGGGAGGGCAAGGGAGGGGCTGTGAGAGGCCGGAAGAGCAATCCCGGTAGCTTTCGCCCCCCAAAAATTTCACGGAAATTAAAATCACCAAGTTTTCACCCTGTTTATTATTATGTTGTTACAAAATTGCTAAAAACGATTCATATTTTCTGCAGAGATAGGTGAAAGCCACAAGTGCAAATGTCAATGCCTGCTTCCAGCCTGTACCAGTGCCAAGATTTGAAGGGGAAGGTTGTAGTAATCACAGGCGCCTCAGCAGGTTTTGGAGAGGTGAGTCCTGCAAAGCATACATGGCGCTTGGTTATTGCTGTGGTTCGTAGTGTTTGCTTGCGAACAACAATTCTTGCTTCTCTATGGCGTAATTTTGTCTTTAGGAACTCAACCGTGTCCTTCAATATAATATTTACAGAACAGGCACAAAAACACGCGCATCTCCACGTGCCAACGTTGTAGAGTTGAAAGTGTGCAGAGTGCGCAAAGAGGCCACTAGGATGGGGTGCAAGTCCCCCCGTTCCTTACATAGGAATAGGAAGGTGCCAAAGTGGCATCCAACCACCGGAACTGGTTCG
>Ga0307968_1002044_pt1 | contig 16661 bp, 19 predicted proteins | sample OrgLakmetagen650_FD_201834 | JGI IMG/M metagenome (GOLD analysis project Ga0307968, IMG submission 201834) | Saline water microbial communities from Organic Lake, Antarctica - #650 | ecosystem: Environmental > Aquatic > Non-marine Saline and Alkaline > Saline | place: Antarctica: Organic Lake... | reverse complement strand
AGGCTGCGTGTGTTTGACAGGCTGCGTGAGTGAGTGTGACAGGCTGCGTGAGTGAGTGTGACAGGCTGCGTGAGTGAGTGTGACAGGCTGCGTGAGTGAGTGTGACAGGCTGCGTGAGTGAGTGTGACAGGCTGCGGGAGTGAGTGTGACAGGCTGCGTGAGTGAGTGTGACAGGCTGCGTGAGTGAGTGTGACAGGCTGCGTGAGTGAGTGTGACAGGCTGCGTGAGTGAGTGTGACAGGCTGCGTGAGTGAGTGTGACAGGCTGCGTGAGTGCGATAGCTTCGTGCTGCACGGGAGGCCATTGCCTCCACGGCTCAACCATCACCCAGGGTGAGTAAGGCATTGGTTTTAGCGCATGATGTATACACACGGCATTGGTTTGGGCCATGATGCATACATATGGCATTGGTTTTGGCCATGATGTATACATATGGCATTGGTTTTAGCACATGATGTATGCACATGGCATTGGTTTTAGCTCATGATGTATGCACATGGCATCGGTTTTAGCACATGATGTATACACATGGCATCGGTTTTAGCACATGATGTATGCACATGGCATCGGTTTTAGCACATGATGTATACACATGGCATTGGTTTTAGCACATGATGTATACATATGGCATCTTTTTAACACATGATGTATACACACGGCATTGGTTTGGGCCATGATGCATACATATGGCATTGGTTTTAGCACATGATGTATACACATGGCATCGGTTTTAGCACATGATGTATACACATGGCATCGGTTTTAGCACATGATGTATACACATGGCATCGGTTTTAGCACATGATGTATACACATGGCATCGGTTTTAGCTCATGATGTATAAACATGGCATCTTTTTAGCTCATGATGTATACACATGGCATCGGTTTTAGCACATGATGTATAAACATGGCATTGGCTTTAGCACATGATGTATACACATGGCATCGGTTTTAGCACATGATGTATAAACATGGCATTGGTTTTAGCTCATGATGTATACACATGGCATCGGTTTTAGCACATGATGTATACACACGGCATCGGTTTTAGCACATGTATAAACATGGCATCGGTTTTAGCACATGATGTATACACACGACATCGGTTTTGGCCATGATGTATAAGAGAACGGGCTGTGTGAGTGTGATAGGCTGCGTGCTGCACGAGACGCCACTGCCTCAAAGGTAGCCTACCTGTAATCTGTTACTCAATTGGTTAAGGCCCCACGGCTGTTGCTGCACCACCACCCAACGCCTGTTTTTTAGGGTTGGTCAAATCCGTATGTACACGGTGCAAATATGATGCTTCTGGCGGGGATATCACCATATGTACGGTCATATACGGTGTGTATATATACCGTTCTGGCCAACCTACTCTCTTGCTACTCAGAAACAGCCGTACCATGTTCCTTGCCACAAACACTCACACACACGCACACACATACACGCGCACGCACACACACACAACAATCACACACTTGGTCACTCACACATATGCACGTGCAGGCTGATGTTGCACCACCACCCAAAGCCTCGCCCCCGCCCTCCAAAACCACCGCACCCCCCCCCCCTACCACCACTCCCACCCAGCCAGTGCTGCCGAGCAACACGAGCCCGCCACCCCCAACAGCATCAAAACAGGGGGACAGCAGCGCAAGTAGCAGCACTGGGAGTGGTGATGATGGCAGGAGTGCGGAGGGGGGTGGGGATGGAAAGAGCGGGAGTGGTAGAGAAAGTGGGGGGGGAGATGAAGGAGATGAAGATGAGTCGCAGGGGGCGTTTTGGGGGGCGTTTAGTTGGGGGTCTGTGGTGGTTCCTGTCATGCTGTTTTTGGTGGTAGGCATTATGGGGGCCGGTGCGTTTGTGTACAGGCGGATGGTAGTGGCGCAGTACGACCAGCTGCGCACTTTTGAGCCGCTGGGGCAGGAGCTGGTGGAAGCTCAAGCGCCTTCACATGGGCAGGGGTGACAGAAAGTGTGACGTGTGGTGTGACGTGTGGTGTGTGACGTGTGGTGTGTGACGTGTGGTGTGACGCGTGTGTTTGTGACGTGTGGTGTGACGTGTGGTGTGACGCGTGTGTGTGTGTGTGTGACGTGTGGTGTGTGACGTGTGGTGTGACGCGTGGTGTGTGACGTGTGGTGTGTGACGTGTGGTGTGTGACGTGTGGTGTGACGCGTGTGTGTGTGTGACGTGTGGTGTGTGGGCGTATGATTAGGGTTGGCCAGAACGCGATGGTATACGGTGTGTGTCGGGTTGGCGGAAAAATCACCAAACATATGGCCATATACTGCGTATATATACGGTCCTGGCCAACCCTACGTATGAGCCTTCCAACGGAAGCTGGGTGTAGCCCAGGTGCCCTCTATATGGTTGGGAATCAGGTGTCCTCTGTATGCTTGGTTGTTAGGTGTCCTCTGAATTGTAGGGCCTCTGCCTCTGTATGGTAGGGCCTCTGTACGGTAGCCTAGGTGCCCTCTATATGGTTGGGCATCAGGTCTCCTCTGTGTGGTAGGGCATCAGGTGTCTTCTGTATGGTAGGGCCTCTGTACGGCAGGGCCTCTGCCTCTGTGTGGTTGGGCCTCTGCCTCTATGTGGTTGGGCATCAGGTGTCCTCTGTAGGGTTGGGCATCAGGTGTTCTCTGTATGGAAGGGCCTCTGTACGGCAGGGCCTCTGCCTCTGAACGGCAGGGCCTCTGCCTCTGTACGGTAGGGCCTCTGCCTCTGTGTGGTAGGGCATCAGGTGTCCTCTGTATGTTTGGGCATGTCCTCTGTTTGGTTGGGCATCAGGTGAAGGGTACGTGCAGGAATGCCCACGCAACTTGTATGTGCACGATAATTGCAGTGTTTACTTTTGGGATGGTCCAGTGTCCAAATTATGGGCAGGGTGGGCAAAAGGTGAATTAGGTGACTCGCTAGGGCTGTGTTTGCATAATGTAAGTTTGTGTATACACTGCGTGTGTGCTATGTGTGTAAGCATTGTGTGCATACTAGAAACAGTCATGTATGGTATGTTGGCACCATGTATTTATGCATCGGACCCTGCATTCACACCTGTGGTTTAATTCAGGGGTGGTATGAGGTCAGTGATCTGTTTCTTGACACTCCTCTGATCTAATTCAGAATGACCTGTTTCTTGTCACACCTCTGATCTAATTCAGGATGATCTGTTTCTTGACACACCTCTGATCTAAATTAGGAGTGGTATGAGGTCAGTGATCTGTTTGTTCTGACACAGTTGACATGCAAGCCTTCTGCTGATCCTTGTGTGGCAAGAAGGTTTGGCCAGAACCACATATATATACAGTGTATATATGGTGTTCTTGGCAGGGACATCACCAAATATACGGTGTATATACACTGTTCTGGCCAACCCTATTGGTAGTGTCCTCTCCTGGACTACCTGTTGGAGTAGTCACACCATCTGCGTTGTTTTTAAAAAAGGGGTGAGCAGGTTTTAGTGCATGTAGCATTTGTTGGCAAATGGAAGCAGTAGGACGTGTGTGTATCAGTGGAGCATTTGTTGGCGGGTGGGAGTACCAGGAAAATGATGTGGAAAAGGAAAACAAAACTACGCAGGCAGTGAAAACCACTCCTCACATTATTTAAGGAAAAGGAGCCACTTTGGTACTGAGTACCGTGAAGCTTCTCCACAAAGCAGGGTGTGTGAACTGTGACTAAAGTTATCAGTAAATATTTCCTCACAGGCTGGCTACTATTCTTTCTCGACATCATGACTCCAGATCCTTGAATTTTTATTTCTCTCAGTTCAGTAGGACTGTGAGCTAAGCAATTATCACAATGTGATCATTTACACCACGCCAGATATGTTTTCTTCGCCATGCAAGACACGCCCTTTTTCGGTGGACCTCTTGCTATAATGAGCACTAGCTCAGAGGTCATCCTATGATGCACACATGCACACTGAACGTTATCAGCAGAGGCATTCAATTTTACATCTTTACCCTTGTTTTCGTGTGGCAGCCTGGGCATTCAAGTTTGCAGCTAATCTTCTTTGTAAAAGTAAAGGCACAGTTCTGTGCAAGAGGAGGCATGAAGAAAATACAACACAGGCAGTGAAAAATCACTCCCCACATTAATCACGAAAAAGGAGCCGCCTTGGTACCGGGTACCGCCGTAAAGCTCCTAAACTGCGAAAAGGAAAGAAAAAATCAATGGGGATCAAGAGGGTTGCAGGCTTGGCCTGAAACTGGATCCTGATGAGAGTTGATAACAATACTGGAACTGGGCATTCAAGTTTGCAGCAAACTTATTTGTAAAAGTAAAGGCACAGTCTTGTGCAAGAGGAGGCATGAAGAAAATACAACACAGGCAGTGAAAAATCACTCCCCACATTACTAATCAAGGAAAAGGAGCCACTTTGGTACCGTAAAAGTCCTCCACCAAACGAAAAAGAAAGTTCAATAGGCATCAGGAGCGTTGCAGGCTTGACCTGAAACCGTCCCCTGATGAGGGTTGATAATAGTGCTGGAAAGGGCACGTCTGGTATGGACATGTTTGGCAGCGTAATTGACAGAATGAACACGAAGCTTGGAAGCAAGTTTCTTACTTTCTGAGGATCAAATCCCAGCTCCTTAAAAGGCTCCAGCGTGTGATTGTCGTAGATTATGCAACCCACTCCCAAAAGGATGGTGTGGAGGGTAATGGAGGCTCCTTGAAGGACTTGAAGGAAGGAAGACCCCCTTATTTTGATGGGCCAAGAGAGCGCAACAGCAAATCGCTGACTTACCACCACTGGTGCACACTGCCTGCAAGAAGAGCTCTGGTTACTCTTTTCCTTACAGTCTCGAGATGTCATTTGCAGTGTGGCTCGTTCAGACATCGTGTTCACACCCTTCGCTATGAGACAGCCACTTAGGTGGCTTGGAATCCCACCTCTTCCCCTGCTTATTGCCCTGCTTTGCGCATACTTTGAAAGTTGAGGCAGCAGCGTGGCTTGAAGATGGTTCTTGCGTATGTGACCAATGTCCTGGTGAGGATGAACTTGTTCAGAACGAGGTGCATGCTCTTTTAATTTGCCAAGACCATCGAGTTTGTGAGTTGAGGAAACACTTTTCCTTCCTGTTTACACCCTTTTTTGAGGACTTTTCAGCAGCCCAACCCTTTTTGCTGCAACAGGTCAACAACCAACTTGTTCATGATTTCCTTTCTCAGCAGAACAATAGACTTTTTCTTTTTCTTCTGAGCTTATGGATTTATTTGTGGCTGGCCGAGACCAGTCAGCAGCCGATCAGCCAAACAACCTGGCTGAAGGTCACCCCCCATTGTAACCATTGTAACCATTTGAATTCCCCTGTTTATGTGAGGCTGATGATGATGTCCAGAATGAAAAGCATGTTCTCTTCCACTGCACACACCCTCAGATGGTCTCTTTCCGCAGGAAGTACGCGTTTGCATTTTTACACCTGGACAACAATAAAACTTTTCTTCACGAATTTATTGTACTGTATGAACAAGCGAGCAGTAATTGTCTTGACTAAGGCCTTTTCCTTGTAAACCTTGTAAACCTCAACAGCTCGAAGAAAAAGGATGGAGCAGAGGTCTTTATGTTGTTCCTGCGCAATGCTCAGCTAATCCTGCAGTCTAGTATCCTCACAGTACTTGATCTCGATGAGGTGAATGTCACGTTGGATATTGCTGAGATCTTTGGGTCGGCGCTGCCTGGAGAAGGTGGATATGTTGGTGGCGGCTGGCCCCAGTCTCTTGTTCTTGAGAATTCAGATTTGTGTTACATAAGAAGCTTTGCGCTCCATGCTAACCTTGTCTAATATGCCGCATTGTTCACTGCAAAATTGCTTACAGGCTCCATCCTGCCAATTTCCACCCGTATTCCGCCTTGATAAGTTTGTTTGACTGCTTTGCTTCAAAGAACGCAACAGTTTTTAAATGGTTACAATGGGGTACCTAAACAAACTGATCATAACTTCCTGATACTCATTTTCGTCAGAGGGGCGTAAATGCACGTTTTACAACTTGCCAGTATCCAGCTTTCACCTCATATAATGCGGGAAGAACTGAAGTGCCCATAAATTTGCATATCGATTTCCTTTTTGCAGAAAAGTAAGTTCCAAACAAGTAGTAACTACAACGGCTGTAACTTGAGAAGTAAGTTAATCAGATCACTCGCAATCAGATCACAGAACGCCTCTATAGTCTGTTTCTAACCTTGATCCTTGTACCAAAATAACAGTAAACTACGCAGGCAGGCCTCCCACACATACTTAGGAAAAGAAGCCACCATCGTGTCAAGTAGTACTGCACAATTCTTCCACCACAGAAAGGTAATGAACAGCAGGGCATACCACTCACTGCACCCTGCCTAGGCTCGCAAAGCAATATATCAAGAAAGGCTTGAGACATAAAGTACAAGAGGGAGAGCATAAATAGAGCAATCGCCGTAGCGCTTCTGAAGGCAAGTCAGAACATACCCAGGCACACAAAAATAGGTTGTGGTTTGTTTCATACATGGAAGTTTGCAAGCAACGGAAGCATGTAAAAAATAAGAGTCTGCTCGCAACACCAGCTCTGGAGCTATAACGCTATCGCAATGCAGGCCTGCGTCCTCATAGGCATGCCTTGCCATGCGTTTTCAATGACCAGGCTAACAAACAGTGCGTTGGTGTCCATGTTGGCCATGACACTTCAGAGTCAAGTGCTTGTGTGTGATTCCGTACACACCCACCAGAGATACGTACACACCCACCGGAGATCACGTACACACTTCAATTACGTAGCCTGCTGCACCCTAAGTAAACCCAGTAAACCGTGTGTGTGTGTGCATGTGTGTGTGTGATGCAGCTGTGGCTGTCTTTAGGATTGGCCAGAACCATACATTCATACGTACATACAAAGTACATATGGTATTTTTAGCAGGAAAATTGCCACACATGGGGTCTCGGTGACAGGCACTGTTCTGACCAACCCTAGGCACTGTTCTGACCGACCCTATAGGCATTGTTCTGACCGACCCTATAGGCACTGTTCTGACCGACCCTAGGCACGTAACAAAGCCTACCACTCCACATTTTAGCAGACGCAGCCAATGACGGTTCACACATATTATGGCCTGCCACAAGCGGTATGATTAATTACAAGTGGTTTGCAAACCATGGCAGGAAGTTGCATCAGGTGGTGCACATGCAACCCAAACACACCAAGCACGCAGTCGCTCACCAATCGCATGCCCACAGTTCGGTCGCCCAAGGTCACCGACACAACAGCTCACATCACATAGAACAAGTGAGAGCCTGCCTGCGCTGAGAGACAGATCAGCATGCATTAAGCGGAGTCCGTGAATAGCACTCACACACACATTCACACACAGCATGCATTAAGCGGAGGCTCGTGAATAGCACTCACGCTAACTAGGGTCCCACCAACGCACACGCGCAATCATGCACACGCGCAATCGCACAAAGTGCCCGTCCTCTCTAAGCACGCTAAGGTGGAAGAGAAAATAGGAAAGCCCCTGCAGCAGTATGCCTCTTTTCATGCACGGCCATCCTGTCTCTCCAGCGTCTGCTCTGCAGCTTCCAAACAATCCAACTTCCTACGCCCAAGGCATGCACACACACACGCACGCACGCACGCACACCAACTCACACACACACACTCTCACACGCACGCACACATGATCACCCCCTAAACCTAAACCACAGCCCGACCTACAAATCACACCTACAAAACAAAAAATCACAAATGCTTGCCATTGTTGCCACGCCTGCCTATGATATCGCAGTCTAACTCCAAACGCAATTCTCTAGCAATCTACATGGAGATCTACGTGCCCAGATAATCTCACTCTGTAATATTTCCAATCAAATTACTCCGTGGATCCAATGCGTGGATCCAATTACTCCGTGGATCCAATGCGTGGATCCAATTACTCCATGGATCCAATGCGTGGATCCCATTACCTATGCAACCCTCCCTGTGTTCCTAGAGGGCAATTTTCCCACGCAGTAGTGCCTCACACAGTGTAGCAAAAGGGTAGCAGACGGACACAAGATTGCACAAGAACCTCACAAAATCACGCAAGGGCCTCACAACGAATAGCGCAAGCGGCGGCTTGGAAAGTATAATGCAAGGGGCGCCTCACAAGGTATAGCGCAAGTGGCGCCGACAGACACAAGATCGTGCAAGGGCCTCACAACGAATAGCGCAAGCGGCGGCTCGCAAGGTATAATGCAAGGGGCGCCTCACAAGGTATAGCACAAGGAATACCGACGGACACAAGATTGCACAAGAACCTCACAAGATACCGCAAGGGCCGCCTCACAAGGTATAGCACAAGGAATACCGACGGACACAAGATTGCACAAGAACCTCACAAGATAGCGCAAGGGCCGCCTCACAAGGTATAGCACAAGGAATACCGACGGACACAAGATTGCACAAGAACCTCACAAGATAGCGCAAGGGCCGCCTCACAAGGTATAGCACAAGGAATACCGACAGACACAAGATTGCACAAGAACCTCACAAGATAGCGCAAGGGCCGCCTCACAAGGTGTAGCGCAAAGAGCGCCTCACAAGGTGTAGCGCAAAGAGCGCCGACGGACACAAGATGACGTCATTTTGGAGGCCACATCACTCCGCTGACTTGATGATTTTTCTGTTGGTGGGCGATGTAACAGCTCCGCTCACTGAGGCACTTGCCGCCTCTTCATGGCCGAGCACAGGAAGTGGCTCACCTCCTGCGCCACCAGTGCTCTGTTTGCGTGCACTGCTCTGTTCGCGTGCACTGCTCTGTGGCTGCTGCTGCTGCTGTTGCTGCTGCTGCTGCTTGGCAAGCGTGGTGCTGGTGGTATCTGCTTCTGTCACCTCGGGCGCCGGTGTGCCCTTGGCATGGATACCAAACATGGAACCCACCAAACGGCCGTCAGCCACGTCCTGTGAATGTGTTTTTTTTTGGTAGTATTTGTGTGTGTAAGTACGTGTGTGTGTGTGTGTGAGTACGTGTGTGTGTGCGCTTGTATGTACATATGTGTGCGCACGCTGTACACAGATGTCAGTTCATTACTAAATTTAAAAATATTCGTACAACCCTACTCAGTGCAGCGTTCTTGCAACAGATCAACACATGTTGCAACATGTACACACACATGTACACATGTTGCAACATGTACACACACATGTACACATGTTGCAACAGATCAACTTTCTTTCCAACATCTTGGCATGAGCCCGATGTAGCGCACCACCAGTTGCTGCCTGCGCCTGCACACCGTTTTCTGAAGATAGAAAGGAGCCCGCCACGCTGGCAGTGTTGACACATGCATTGGGTTGGCTAGGACCGTATATATATACTCATCGTATATAAATACTCACCGTATATATATATATATATATATATATATATAAATACTCACCATATATGACCGTACATATATATGGTGGTTTCCATGCCAAAAGTACCGTATACACACCGTATTTATAAACGTACATATACATGGCAAATTTCCCCGCCAGAAACACCGTATATGCACCGTATATGCCCGTATATTTGGTGAATTCCCTGCCAAAAATACCGTGTATACACCGTATATATATGGTCTTGGCCAAACCTATGTATAAGTAGGGTTGGCCAGAACCGTATATATACACCGTATATGCCCGTATATTTGGTGAATTCCCTGCCAAAAATACCGTGTATACACCGTACACATACATGGTGCTGACCAACCCTACACATGCACCATAATTAAGGGAATGAGCACTAAAGTGCCAGAGCACCTGAGAGCCCTTTATTGCCAAAATAAGGTCATAGCTGTTTTCAACAGCAGGTGCTTGACGTACACCCTCCCTATACACCCTCCCTATACCCCCTCCCAGTACACCCTCCCTGTACACCCTCCCTGTACACCCTCCCTATACACCCTCACTGTACACCCTCCCTATACACCCTCCCTATACGCCCTCCCAGTACACCCTCCCTATACACCCTCACTGTCCTCCCTCCATGTACTGGTTGCATACCTCTGCTCTTCCTGTTCCATTGCATACCTCTAGGGTACTGGCTGCATACCTCTAGGGTACTGGTTGCATACCTTTGCTATTCCTGTTCCATTGCATACCTGTAGGGTACTGGTTGCATACCTCTCCCTCCATTGCATACCTCTAGGGTACTGGCTGCATACCTCTAGGGTACTGGTTGCATACCTTTGCTATTCCTGTTCCATTGCATACCTGTAGGGTACTGGTTGCATGCCTCTCCCTCCATTGCATACCTCTAGGGTACTGGTTGCATACCTCTCCCTCCATTGCACACCTCTAGGGTACTGGCCGCATACCTGTAGGGTACTGGTTGCATACCTCTCCCTCCATTGCATACCTCTAGGGTACTGGCTGCATACCTCTCCCTCCATTGCACACCTCTAGGGTGTTGGCTGCATACCTCTAGGGTACTGGTTGCATACCTCTCCCTCCATTGCATACCTCTAGGGTACTGGCTGCATACCTCTACTCTTCCTGTTCCATTGCATACCCCTAGGGTTGGCCAGAACCAAATACATACGGGGTTGGCCAGAACCGTATATCTGCACTGTGTATGACCGTCTGTATGGTGATTTCCCTGCTAAAAATACCGCATGTACACCGTATATACCTATAGATGTATGGTTCTGGCCAATCCTAAAAAAATATACGGTGTACATACGGTAATTTTGGCAGGGAAATCACCAAATATAAGGTCGTATACGGTGTATACATACGGTTCTGGCCAACCCTACATACCTCTGCCCAATTTCCCTCGTGACATCGTTCCATACGGCATTTTAAACATTTGCCAACAATCGAGATCATTCAAACCAATTGCACACAGTTCTGGCCACCATTTTACTCCCCTCACAGGTTCAAAATACAAAGAATGAAGCACCCTTCTAAAAACATCCACTCACCTTCTCCGAGTCTCAGGTAGACTCCACATACCAGCAGATCCCTTCTGTGTTCAAAAACTCGAGGAAATTACTGGAACAAAATGATACAAACTTTCTACTCTTACCTTCTCCATGTTTCTGGTAAACTCCACATACCAGCAGACCCCTTCCGTGTTCAAAAAACCGAGGAAAACACTGAATTGGAAAGATAAAAGCTTTCTTCTTTCACCTTCTCCATGTCCCAAGTTGGCTCCGCATACCAGCAGTCCCCTTCCGTGTTCAAAAAACCGAGGAAAACACTGAATCGGAACGATAAAAGCTTTCTACTCTCACCTTCTCCATGTCCCAAGTTGGCTCCGCATACCAGCAGTCCCCTTCCGTGTTAAAAAAAACGAGGAAAACACTGAATCGGAACGATAAAAGCTTTCTACTCTCACCTTCTCCATGTCCCAAGTTGGCTCCGCATACCAGCAGTCCCCCGCCTCCAGCTGAAGTGCATTCACACCTCGTACCAGCCGGAAGAACCCATTCACACCCCAGTACGAGCCCCTGTGAGGAGGTGTACAATTTCCAGGTTATAAGGTTGGTGCCAGAACCGTAAACGTGCACACTGTATGTGACCGTATGTATGGCAGTTTCCTGCCAAAAATACCGTATATACTATATATACACGGTATGTTGTATGGTAATACCCTGCCAAAAGCACTGTGTAGATTATATATAGACGGTATGTACGTATGCATGTATGGTTTTGGCCAGCCCTACGGGTTAACCAGCACCGTGAGATCCAGCACTGCAGCTTTCCAGCACCGCAGTGACGTCACGAAAACGGACAAAAGCATTGGTTATAGAAATGCCAAAACGCTGGAAGTAGCCGATGGTAGGTCTGTACAAAGAGTTGTAGCACAACCCCCCTTGCTAGGCAAAGGCCTGAGCAAAGTAAGTGACAGCCGACAAGGGTACAAGGCATATGACAAGCTTCTATAATGAAACCTTGCTATCGCTTTATGGCTTTACCCCCGATGCAACAGACACCCCGATGCAACAGATACCCCACAGTTACCACAATGCTACAGTTACCCCGATGCAACAGATATCCCACAGTTACCACAATGCTACAGTTACCCCGATGCAACAGATACCCCACAGTTACCACAATGCTACAATTATCCCACAGTTACCCCGATGCAACAGATACCCCACAGTTACCCTGATGCAACAGTTACCCCGATGCAACAGATACCCCACAGTTACCCCGATGCAACAGATGCTACGAGAGCGGACGCTCTAAAAATATTGGACGGCTTGTTTCTAATGCAGGGGTAGCCAGCCACCGCTATGGCTGACAGGGTTTGGAAACAGTGACAATTTCTTTTGGGGAAAATGAACGCTAACACATTCTTCATAGACAACAGCAGTGACACTTTTTCATTAACCAGAACATTTGGCGAAGCCCCCCTTGTGGGTGCATGAGCCCCTAACGATCACAACTTCCCACTTATATCCACACAAGCCTCCCCAGGCCCATTCAGGGCTCCTCCCAGGCTGAGACTCGGCAAAGGCTCCTAACCAAAACCTTCACCAGGCCAGAAAAGTTTGGAGGCCATGGGATGCCGTGTGTGCAGTTTTAGAGGTAAGTTTTATGTTTGGTAGCTGCCCAGAATTCCTCAGCCAGACCACGGACCGCTCCCTGCTGGTGCAGTATCCATCAGCATACTTTCCTGATTGCATTTGCTGTGTCAGAGGCTCGTTCCTCAAGTAAATAACTTGGAAAACACTAGCAAGTCGACGACCTCATAACATCTAGCAATTTCTGCAATATGTACACACTTACCAAGAGTTGCGTATGTTCCAAAACTTGACGCCATTCTCTTCTCCCCAGCCAACAACTTCAATGTCATGGTCCACCTCTGTGTAACCTGTGTGTGTGTTAGTGTGTGTGTGTGTGAGTGTGTGTGTGTATGTGAGTGTGTGTGTGACCTTGTGTCTGCTGCACAGAGGGAGTTGCACAAGGCAGGAGTAGGTGCATAGTTTTTGTGTGCCTTTAGCTGAAAGAGCCACATGTATATATTATGAGAGAGAGAGAGAGAGAGAGAGAGAGAGAGAGAGAGAGAGAGAGAAGGAGAGAGAGAAGGAGAGAGAGAGGTTCACACATGACATAATTAATAAAATTGTTTCTCACACATTAAATTAACTATTTATAAGGCATTCAAATTAAATTATAGTAAGGCATTCACAAGCGCAGCTTTCGCACATCAACGCACACACCCAATCAAACACACACACAAACACGCACATGTTCACACACCTGCCGTGTCCATGTAGATACCTCCATCGTAGTTGTATACCATCACACACACACACAATCAAACACACACAAACACGCACATGTTCACACACCTGCCGTGTCCATGTAGATGCCTCCATCGTAGTTGTATACCAGTTCGTCAGGGCACGCGATAGAGCACCTGCCAACATGCAGGTGTTGTTGGATGCTTAACAGAGCAAATAAAAAGCAAGAAAGCAGCCTCCGGACATAACAGGTGCAGTTGCTATGTTGATTGAACTTAATTGATCTATAGCATTTTACCCCAGGTAGTACACACACATGCACATACATACAAGCATGCGCACACACACATACATGCATACACACGCACACACACATACATGCATGTGCACACTTGCACAAACAGCCACGCTTGATTGCGAATATTCCAGAGCAAAAGCCCTACCAAGTGTTGTTTGGTGGGCTTATACAGGCAAAAACACACAAATGTCACACACATACACACATACACACATGAATGTCACACACACAAATGTCACACAGAGACACACACACACAATTGTCACACACACACACAATTGTCACACACACACACGAACGTCACACATACGCACGAATGTCACACACAGACACACACACACACACAAATGTCACACATACGCACACAACCCATAATCATGCATCCAAACTCACGTGATCGGCCCCCGTGCGTGGATCTCACTCATCATAGCCTCCATGTTGCCTGCATCAGGCTGCGTTGCCCCCACGTTGCCATATGAGCTCAGTTTGTAAATAATAGGCTCGCGAATGGCCCAGCACTTGTTGCCCCCTGTGTGTGTAATTAGGTGTGGTGTGTGTGTGTTTGTGTGCGTGTGTTTGTGTGTGTGTGTATGTGTATGTGTGTGCGTGTGTGTGTGTTAAAGGGTAATACAGTACCTGCTCCGCCTTTTCAAATCATTCCTTTCAACTTTCTTCTCACGAACATATTCTATACAAATCACACATGTCATACATATACGTACAGAGATACACACATGGCTGATATGTACACATGGCTGACATGTACACATACACATGGCTGACCTAAGTATAAAATATATATTATCATATTATCATACACATGGCTGATATGTACACATGACTGACCTGTTTATCTTCCAGCGTTCGCTTCAAATAAACCATCACACCAAAAAAAAACGTACACAGGAATTGTATCCCTCCTCTCCCAAGAGGATTTTTCACCCTCGGCCTCCTTCGTGTTCATACTGCAGTGTTCAATAACAAAGGAGCAACACACCTTTGTCCCCCGCTTTCCTTTATTTTTATAAACGGCAGAAGACAACACACACACGCACTCGGATATGCACGCACACACACATACACACGCACGCACGCACGCACACACATACACACACACGCACGCACGCACGCACACACACACAAACACACACGCACACATACGTACAGATTCACACGCGAAAAAGACACACACACACCTTCGCCACCCTCCTTGTCATCTGCCGGCATGCAGTTCACGCACAGGTTTTGAGCATGGCAGTGATCACCGTGGTGGTGCTTCTGGAGCCCAATGCTGCTGTAGTCAGTGGCGCTGGGAGCGTGCGCGTGGGGGAGGTACAGGACCAGCATTCAGAGTATAGTATGCAGAGTATATAGGGTTGGCCAGAACTGTATATCTGCACCGTACATGAGCGTATGTATGGTGGTTTCCCTGCTAAAAATACTGTATGTATGGTCCTGGCCAACCCTATATATACCTATGAATGTATGGTTCTGGCCAACCCTAAGAGTATAGCGTATGTGTTTATGTCTGTGTGAGTCATGCAATGGCCAATGTGGCGCCTCTGGAGCCCACCCGTATGGCTCTGTATATACTGGCTGATCTAGGCAGTAGTGCTGCTGAAGTCAGTGGCACTGGGAGCGTGTGTGTGTCAGTGGCACTGGGAGCGTGTGTTTAAATCAGGTGTGTGTCAGTGGCATTGGGAGCGTGTGATTAATTCAGGTGTGTGTCAGTGGCACTGGGAGCGTGTCAATGGCACTTGGAGCGTGTGTGTCAATGGAACTGGGAGCGTGTGTTTAAATCAGGTGTGTGTCAGTGGCACTGGGAGCGTGTGTTTAAATCAGGTGTGTGTCAGTGGCACTGGGAGCGTGTGTTTAAATCAGGTGTGTGTCAGTGGCACTGGGAGCGTGTCAGTGGCACTGGGAGCGTGTGTCTAAATCAGGTGTGTGTGTCAGTGGCACTGGGAGCGTGTCGGTGGCACTGGGAGCGTGTGTTTAAATCAGGTGTGTGTCAGTGGCACTGGGAGCGTGTGTTTAAATCAGGTGTGTGTCAGTGGCACTGGGAGCGTGTCAGTGGCACTGGGAGCGTGTGTTTAAATCAGGTGTGTGTCAGTGGCACTGGGAGCGTGGTAGATCGTGCTTAGCCATGCAGAAAGGTGCACTACGTTAATGGCACCCACACACACACACACACTCTCCATTGCCCAAACCACAAACGCACACAACACACACACACAGACACGCCAAGTACCTGTAAGGCATGCAGTTTTTGTCTGGTAGGCCGTGCTTGGCATGCAGAGTGGTGCACCGCGTCAATGGCACCCACACACACTCTCCATTGCCCAAATCACAAACGACCACACACACACAACACACATACAGGCACGCCAAGTACCTGTAAGGCATGCAGTTTTTGTCTGGCAGGCCGTGCTTGGCATGCAGAGTGGTGCACCGCATCAATGGCACACACACACACACACTCTCCATTGCCCAAATCACAAACGACCACACACACAAAACACACACAGGCACGCCAATTACCCGTAAGGCATGCAGGTCTCGTCTGGCAGGCCGTGCTTGGCCATGCAGAGTGGTGCACCGCGTCAATGGCACCCACCCACCCACACACACACTCTCCATTGCCCAAACCACAAACGACCACACACACAAAACACATACAGGCACGCCAAGTACCTGTAAGGCATGCAGGTCTTGTCTGGCAGGCCGTGCTTGGCATGCAGAGTGGTGCACCGCGTCAATGGCACCCACACACACTCTCCATTGCCCAAACCACAAACGACCACACACACAAAACACACACAGGCACGCCAAGTACCTGCAAGGCATGCAGGTCTCGTCTGGCAGGCCGTGCTTAGCCATGCAGAGTGGTGCACCGCGTCAATGGCACCCACACACACTCTCCATTGCCCAAATCACAAACGACCACACACACAAAACACATACAGGCACGCCAAGTACCTGTAAGGCATGCAGGTCTCGTCCGGCAGGCCGTGCTTGGCATGCAGAGTGGTGCACCGCGTCAATGGCACCCATACACACTCTCCATTGCCCAAACCACAAACGCACAAACACAACACACAAGACACACACAGACACGCCAAGTACCTGTAAGGCATGCAGTTTTTGTCTGGCAGGCCGTGCTTGGCATGCAGAGTGG
>Ga0307968_1002043_pt1:10000-16664 | contig 16664 bp, 13 predicted proteins | sample OrgLakmetagen650_FD_201834 | JGI IMG/M metagenome (GOLD analysis project Ga0307968, IMG submission 201834) | Saline water microbial communities from Organic Lake, Antarctica - #650 | ecosystem: Environmental > Aquatic > Non-marine Saline and Alkaline > Saline | place: Antarctica... | reverse complement strand
AGCAACAGCAGCAACAGCAGCAGCAGAACCCCAGAAGCTGAAGAAGCAGGCAGTGTGGGTTAGGATGCACCTGCAGGGTCGCAGGGGGAGGGAGAGGGTGGTGCTGTCTTTGAGAGCAAAGTCCCTTCCCCCTCAGAAAGAAGTCCCCAAATTCGCAAAGTTCGCAAATTTCCTTAACTTTTCAGGGGCCTCGCAAAAGCTTAATGCTCGCAAATTAATTATTCTGATTATTTTGGCACCTCGCAAAAAGTAGGCCTCGCAATACTAAAAGCGCAGTACGGTACACATAAACATACTCACATACACATACGCACAACGCACACGTTGACATACACACACATAAACATAGTCACATACACATACGCACAACGCACACGTTGACACACACACACATATACATTAACATACTTACATACACATACGCACAACGCACACGTTGACATACACAGACATACACACCGACAAACACACACAAACACACACACACACTTTTCAACTTTATGACATAGTTACGAACATAAAATTTGCAGCTGTTGCCAGTCACCTCCGTTGCTTTCCTTACTGACTACATAAGCATTCGTGTCTTCCCAACACACACACACACACACACACACACACACACACACACACACACACACACACACACACACACATACAGGGGAGTTGCAGTGCCGCTGGTCAACTCCTTTGCCATCCCTGACCACATCTTGCGTGCGCCCATTGGTCTTGCTGGGTCGGGCGTGTCTGATATGTACAAAGAGTACCTCTTGGCAGCCGGCTTTGATGTGTAGGGATTCGCATGCCGCAAGCGTGCACAAGCTGCAGGAGTGTGTATGTGTGTGTGTGTGTGTGCGTGCGTGTGGGAGTGCCTGCACATGCTGCTGTGGGAGTGTCCGACGTGTAACTTTGCCAGGCAGAGGCAAGCAACTACTGGCAGCCGGCTTTGATGTGTAGGGATGCGCATGCCGCAATCGTGCACAAGCTGCAGGAGTGTGTATGTGTGTGTGTGTGCGTGCGTGTGGGAGTGCCTGCACATGCTGCTGTGGGAGTGTCCATCATGTGAATTTGCCAGGCAGAGGCAAGCATCTACTAGCAGCCGGCTTTGATGTGAGTGTGGGCATGCACATGCTGCCGGAGTGCGCGTGTCGCTGGAATGTATCGCTATGCTGGTAAATGCTTACGCTAATGTATTGCTATGCACATGCTGCTGTGGGAGGGGGTGTCAGACATGTGTCGTATGGAAGCATCTTCTGGCAGCTGGCTTTTTACTTCAAGGATTATATGTGCAGCTGCGGTGCTCAGGTGGGACTGAATGCTTTGGTTTCTTTTGATGGCTTGGGTAGGAGCCAAGCATCTTGTCACTTGCAACAAGATGACCAGAGATGTGTGTGTGTGTGTGGTAATTAGACAGCGGTTGGGTATGGAGTTTGTAGGGAGTGTGGGTATTAAGATATTGAGGTATTTAGACTGCGGTCAGGTATGGAGTTTGTAGGGAGTGTGGGTATTAAGAGAATGAGGTATTTAGACTGCGGTCAGGTATGGAGTTTGTAGGGAGCGTGGGGGAAATAACAGGACGAAGCAATGCTTTGAACCGTGTCGCACATTATCGTTCCATTGATCTGTGCCCCCTCCCTCTTAGTAGAAACATATCAGGACATTCTGTAGAGCAGCTCATGGCGGATTAGATCGCGCATGATGATAGTTTGGATTCGTGAGTGTTGTGAACGCTTTTATAGAGGATTGATTCCGTTTGAGGAATTAATGGTACTTGGTGCCCTTCCCGTTTTCCTGATGTGGGGAGTTTCAGGGCACCCAGATAGCAATTTGCATTTGTAAGTGGTCGTGGGGAAAGGTGTCACTGCGCATAGGTCCTTTCTTTTTATTATAATCTTATAAAAAATCTTATAAAAATCTTATAAAAAATATTATCCGTCCTTACACCAAGATCTTGGTGTAGTGTTGCTCTATAGCTAGAGCCACAGCGTTAAGTGGTGGGTAGTGCTCTTGTGTGCGCGTGTTTACATGTTAGTTATAAGGACCCCATCAAAGCCCTTCTTATCAGTAACCAGTAGCAGGGGTCTTTCAAGACTGTTCTTGCGATGCGTTCCTCGTCTTCTTTCCTGCTTCCTTAAGCGATTAATCCTCCAATACTTTTCCCTACCAAATCGTGACGTGCAAGTCAACAATCTGTATCAAAATGTATCCTCTGCTTCATGCTCATTTATATCAATCTGTATCAAAAACCTTGTGCTCTTTTTGTGTGGTGTGCTAGCATCTTCTCTTTTGCCTTTTGTCTAGCTGCTATGTTTTTTTTGCTTACCCTGTATTCTGGATGCTGCTCTGACACTGCGCAGAGTAATGTACCTTTCTCTGTCATTCTATTGTGAGGCCTATTGCCCTCTGGTTTTGCTCTTGTCATTCTAGCTGAGCACAACAAGTGCATCCTTAGCTCTCTGTCCTTTCTTGCAGCAATTGTTGTAAATCTGCCTCAACGTAGGGTACCTTTCTTGAGATTAAAGTCCCTCTTCGTTTGTCCATAGACCATACAGTTAGATTTACGTTATTTACATGTAAATGCCATGGGAGTACCTTCAGCCAGGCGGTTTGGCATATCACCCTGTGGCTGGTCCTGGCCAGTCAACATAAATTTCATTGGCAGTCAACAATAAATTAACAAAGGGCATACATATTTACATATTTACAGGTTAAGCCATCAGAAAGTGCGACTGCTAGGCTGTGTCAAAAGGCATACAGTTAAGAACTTGAACTCGAAAATGGGAATATGAACAAGAATTGCAAGTAGTGAGCACTGTTTGGCTCAAAACCTTGAGGGTTAATTTGATATAAAAGTTTACAGATAAAGCCATCCGCCAGTGAGGGTTGGCAGAGCCTGATGTAATGGTTACAATGGTTACAATGGGGGGTGACCTTCAGCCAGGTAGTTGGAGCCTGATGTAAGGCCTTCTGCTGCTAGTTAGAAGGAGAAGGTAGTGGTGTCACACCAGACCATGTTTGATGTTCCAGCCCCTCTCGTTGTGCATGTGCTACTCCTCACACAGTTTGAGAATTGACCATGAACTAATTGCTTTTTATGAGCAGGCTAGCTATCGCACTTATTGACTGAAGGCTTTCTTTTTGTGAACCTTACAAAGGTTTACAAAGGGTGTAACCGGCAGCTATGAATGTTAGTTTAGTTTAGTTTGGATTACGAAGGCCTCCAGCCTGGCATGGCTGCTCAACCTATAGGTCCCAACAAATAAATCAATAAAAAAGATCGACAGCTGCACTAATAACAAAGGGGGTAACCGGCAGCCATGAATGTTAGGCTGGTGGCACGCTGGTGGGCTTTTTTTGCTGGTCTCAGCCAGCGAAAATTATGATGGTATTCTGGTGAACAGCTAGTGTAAAGTCTCCCTGTGTTTGTGAACCTTACAAGTGAAATTTACGTGTTATAACATTTCAACCCCATTTCTTGTTGTCTCTAGACTTTTAGCTCACTGTCCTCCTTTTTTCTTGTCTCCCTCATATTGGGCTCGTAATGTTGGGAGTGACGTGCTGGCGCAGGTGCGCTTCTGTCAGGGTAATCTTTATTCTCTTGAGCTGTGTTTGGAGTTGGTTTTGGCGCGCCAGTCATCATCGCAATGGCCGAGCTACTTTCGTCTTGTCTAACCCTTAGCTTCCCTTGGTTTTATGTTGTGTGCCTCGAGGTTGTGTAGCTAGACGTGCTTTCAGCTCGTTGCCTTTGCAACCTTACTAGCCCTGTTTCCCTAGGAAAAATGAAAAAGAAAAGAAAAGACTCCGCTGGTAGTGATGACACAGCCATCATGATTTAAGGGAGGGGGCTACATAGGTGCCCGCACCAGGCAACCCCCTACCGCGTAAACAAATAAAAAGAAATTAACGTGGGTCAGGGGGGTTGTATGCCATAGCACCCAGACCCAAACCTTGACTGTTGTTGCTTTTGTTATATTGCAGTGCACACCTTGTTTTTATGAGTGCAGATGCATGTCTGATGGAGTGTTCATTCAGTTTGTGTGTAAGGTTTTTTATCTTATGGCAATCCAGATTAAGTTCTGCCAGAGGTTTGTCTGTATTGTATATGAGGTTTGACTATATTGTATATAGTCCCCATAGCTCGAACGAGAATCACGTGGAGCTTGACTTCCCTATATCCTTGTCTGTTTAGGTTGGCAATAAGCACGCTGTGCTGTGCTTTTGCTTTTTGGAGTTGGGGATGAGGCCTAGTGTCCTCACAAAATTTAAACTCAATCAGGTGAACCTCCCACTGTTATGGATTCAGTTTCTTGTCTTTAGCAAGCCGCTGAAAATTTGAGTTGCGGGTGGTTACGCGAGAGGAGCACACAGTGCTAGGTAAGATTAGGATGGCGTCAGGACAAGAAGAGGCTTTTAAAGCATGTGCTGTTTAGTTTTGGTAGCAGCCAAGAGGGCAGTGTTTTTTGGCAGTGATTCTCAGATCTAGGCCTTGTTCTGATAATGTATCTGCGCTACCTACATCAGTGTAGGCAATTTGGTTGGCACCGCATGGTCCCTTTTGTAGGGCTTGGACAATCAGCACACTTGCCATATTATGGCGTTTCATAATCATGTTCCTCATTTTAGTGTGTTGGCAACCTAAGAGTATGTGAAGCGCATCATCAGTGCAAGGTCAGATGGGGCAGTTTGCATTGGGAGAGAAGCCGTGTTTCTGATTAAAAATTTTACCAGTGCGGTACCTCATAACATTATGCTTTTCGTAGAATTTGAGATTACAATTGTTCCAGAAAGCATTTGTGGCTTGTTTATTGACCAAAGGTCTAAGGTCCTTCCTGTAGTTGTAATACCCTGTGTCTGTTTTGACACTCCCCAGTCTGTGTGATTTGCACATTTCTGTTTTCAGCTTGGCCTTTAAATCAGAGAGTGCACGAAGCCTAGGTATAGTTGCCCCTCTTCAATTTCTTAAGCCGCAAGCCAATAAAGGTGTGTGTATGCATTGCCATCTGGAGCTGCAGGCTGAAAGTGCACGTCATGACCTCTGTCATGTAAGGCAGAGAGTTTGGCAGTTGCATCCTCTGCAAATTAATTTCCGACAATGCCACAATGGGCTTTCACTTTATAGAAGCAGATAGGTCCTGGTGAAGCATACATCATAGATACAATTTGTTCTAGCAGATTTGAGTGTATATGGGCTCGTTGCATTTCAGGGAAGAGTAGCTGTTTTCTAATTTGGCTTAGGGAGCATGCACTGTCCGTTGCAATCTTGGTATACCTATAAGTAAGCGCTGCTGCAATCCCTGTGAGCTCAGCTCTATTGATGGTGTTTATCAATGCCACGCCTCCTGAGTTCACATAACAGTCAGCTTTGGTTTGAGAGCAGTATACCGCTGCGCCTATAAAGTTTCCGGCCTTGCCTATGCAGCTTTTGTCAGTGTTAGCCCATAATTTCCAATTGGGGCACTTCACCTAAACCCTAAACCCTAAACCTAAACCCTAAACCTAAACCCTAAACCCTAACTCGAACTGCTTGCTTATCGTCCCATGGTTGAAGATGCACATTAGCGTTTTGGCCTCTTTCCTGGCCAGTGATGTCCTTTCCCTCCTGTTTCCCTAAATGCTGTTATGAACTAGGCACCTAGGTAAGTACACGGCTTTGTGTGTCTGATTGTATATCTCTTTCCCTTAATCAATGCTAGGTGTGTTGCTTACCACTACAAGCGTAGCCTTTTTTTCTTTACACGGCTTTGTTTCTTTCCCATGCTTCACCTTCATGTACACGTTTTGCCCTTGCCATCAACCTGTTAGTTTGCCCCCCCTACTACATTTTTCTACTTCTTCAAGCCTGCCTCTCTTGCTTCCGTTTTATTTCGCAACTTTTGGTTTCATCCTCGTAGTAGGAAGTTTGCTATCTTCCCTTTGACCTGTTTACCATGCCAAAATCAAATATTCGCCTCCCTCATTTTTGATATCCTCAGTGCGACAGTCCATGTTTTCACTGTGCCCAAAACAAATAAATGATCCCCTTCTTTGATTTAATGCGGTCGGCTGTTCCTGATGCTTGATTGATTAACCTAATGGTTTTATTCAGTGCTGCAGTGTCACAAACAACATTGTGCCTGTTCACCAGCCAATTGCCATCAGCCAGAGTCTCGGGCTGTAGGCCATTCTTGTAACCCCTTGCCTGTTCCCCCTTCACAATGTTTTTAGGGTGCTACAAGTTTGTGGTGCTACAACAAACACTCCTCACAATTCGACTGATTACATACGCAGCCTAGCAGTCACACTGTTTGACTGATGGTCTGATCCACGACCTTACCTATTAACATAAGCCAGCATGACAGAAGTGCATCTTTCAGACACACCTGGACACGCAAATAGCCCTATACACTTTAAACACCACGTCCAGAATTTTCTCACAAAACAAAATTAATTGAATGAGCAGATAGACTACTCTTCAATACAATCAAGGAAAACAAGCCATTCAGGCAAAAAGCAAGGGACTGCTTGACACGCCCAACCAAGCAATCCAGGTAGCTTCAAAAACCATTCCGTTTGTTGACATTGTTTGAGCTATTCGTAAAAAGCAGGATGTCACTGACGGAGCATTCCAATATCCGATTTGCAGGACAGGAGGCACCCAAGTAGGCCGAACAGTTTCCGAGCCTGCTCA
>Ga0307968_1002043_pt1:0-5000 | contig 16664 bp, 13 predicted proteins | sample OrgLakmetagen650_FD_201834 | JGI IMG/M metagenome (GOLD analysis project Ga0307968, IMG submission 201834) | Saline water microbial communities from Organic Lake, Antarctica - #650 | ecosystem: Environmental > Aquatic > Non-marine Saline and Alkaline > Saline | place: Antarctica: Organic... | reverse complement strand
CTCCTTGTACACACCCACTCTCTATGCGCAAGCTCACCCACTTGCCTGACCTTACACACGCGCTCACCTGCTCACCTGCTCGTCCGACCTTACACACGCGCTCACCTGCTCACCTGCTCACCTGCTCGTCCGACCTTACACACGCACTCACCTGCTCACCTGCTCACCTGCTCGCCTGACCTTACACACGCGCTCACCTGCTCACCTGCTCTCCTGCATGTAGCCACCTTCCTATACACACACTCACATGCTCACCCGACCTTACACACGCACACACCCACCTTTTCACCTACTCACCTGCTCGTCTGACCTTACACTCGCGCTCACCTGCTCGTTCAAATTTTTCCTTGCTGCCGCTGCCGCCGCTGCGTCTAAGCGGGCCGCTGCAAGGTTGCTGCCACTGCCGGCTGAAGGACCTGTGTGTGTGTATGTGCGTGTGTGTGCGTGTGTGTGTGTGTGGTTGTGGGTGTGGGTGTGCATTCACGTGTGATGTGTTTGTGCATGTGCATCTAAGCGGGCCGCTGCAAGGTTGCTGCCACTGCCGGCGGAAGGACCTGTGTGTGTGTGTATGTGTGGTTGTGGGTGTGCATTCGTGTGTGATGTGTTTGTGCATGTGCATCTAAGCGGGCCGCTGCAGAGTTGCTGCCACTGCCGGCGGAAGGACCTGTGTGTGTGTGTGTTTGGTTGTGTGGTTGTGTGTGTGGTTGTGTGTGTGTGCATTCATGTGTGACGTGCTTGTGCATGTGCATGCATGACGTTTGAGGTGTGTGTGTATGTGCACGTGCGTGTGCACGTGTGCGAGTGTGAGTTGTGTATTTATTATGCTGTGCGGCGCTCCTCTAGACAAGTTGCATTTGCTGGTGGGTGCCTTCATGTCACATCGTGGTTTATGTCACATCGTGGTTTATGTCACATCGTGGTGTATGTCACATCGTGGTGTATGTCACATCGTGGTGTATGTCACACCGTGGTGTATGTCACATCGTGGTTTATGTCACATCGTGGTTTATGTCACATCGTGGTGTATGTCACATCGTGGTGTATGCCACATCGTGGTTTATGTCACATCGTGGTGTATGCCACACCGTGGTTTATGTCACATCGTGGTGTATGTCACATCGTGGTTTATGTCACATCGTGGTTTATGTCACATCGTGGTTTATGTCACATCGTGGTGTATGTCACATCGTGGTGTATGTCACATCATGGTGTATGTCACATCGTGGTTTATGTCACATCGTGGTTTATGTCACATCGTGGTGTATGTCACATCGTGGCTTATGTCACATCGTGGTGTATGTCACATCGTGGTGTATGTCACATCGTGGTGTATGTCACATCGTGGTTTGTCACATCGTGGTTTATGTCACATCGTGGTGTATGTCACATCGTGGTTTGTGTCACATCGTGGTTTATGTCACATCGTGGTTTATGTCACATCGTGGTGTATGTCACATCGTGGTTTGTCACATCGTGGTTTATGTCACATCGTGGTGTATGTCACATCGTGGTGTATGTCACATTGCGGTAGCTTCACAGCACTGATGCACAAAGCACACACACTGAACGCACACTAATGTCACATCGTGGTAATGAACACACACTAATGTAATGTAGCGTGTGGTAATGAACACACGCTAATGAACAAACATTAATGTCACATTGCGGTAGCTTCAAAGCACTGATGCACAAAGCACACACACTGAACACACACACTAGACACACACAAACCCACTGCCCACATACAAAAAATGCACATTTTTAGGGTTGGCCCGAACCATATATATACGATGCATATACGTTATTTTTGGCTGGGAAATCACCAAATATACGGTCATATACGGTGTAAATATACAGTTTTGGCCAACCCTACACATGTAGGCACACGCAAGCGCACTCCTCTGATACAATAAATACACAATTCTAAACAAATGCAACCATTTTCTAAGTACAAAAACACACATTTTGAACACACGCAACCCCACACCCCAGATACCAAAACACGCACTCAGAACACATGCAACTCCACTCCCAGATACAAAAATGCACATTTTAGGCACATGCAATTGCACTACCCGGACAAAAATGCACGTACAATATCAGAGGGGGGACACTGAGGCCCAAAATGGTTCGGTTTTTGCGTGCTCCCAGGGTACGGGCCCCTTAACTTGCAGGTTTCAAGCTCAGCTTTGATATGCATTTCAAAGCAGTTTGGCATGAAACCTGCAAGTTAGGGGGCCCATACCTAATTGGCTGCAGCGTGAACCTTACTTTTTGAGCAGCCATATGCTTGCTGTATCTGACCAGCCAGCGCACCAAACCTGGTGATTTATAGTGTTTTGAAGTCCTTGTAATAAATAAAGATCATTGCAAGAGAAATGGGACAAAAAGGCTAAGTGGTTGGCGAGATATGCAAATTTATGTGCCATTCCCCCTGGAAAGCACCCATCTAGGGTACAGGTGCACGACGTGTGCTTTTAGTCCTGTCATTCTGTACGCAGGGCGACTTGTCTAGATCTGAGCACATGCTCGGGTAGCTTATAAAGACAGCATCAGTTTGAAGCTAGGTTGGGTCCAATTTGATGAAGTGACGTGTGAGTATTTGCACCTTTCATGCCAAAAGGAGCATGTTTTGGCTTTTGCCCAGTGTCCCCCCTCTGGTACGATGTCGAGCATTCAAGCCGCAGCAAACCCAACACACGCAACAACCACTCAAACACACATAGACACACACATAGACACACATAGAGACACACACATCGACGCACACACAGACACACATAGACACACACATCGACGCATGCACACACACACACACAAACACACACATACAGAGGCATACACATAGACACACATAGAGACACACACATTGACGCACACACACACACACACACACACACACACACACACACACACACACACACACACACACACACCCCCGCGCAATATCATACCCCCACCCCCACCTCCACCCACCTGAGGAAGGAAACAAAAGGGGCCTTGCAGGCTTAGGAGGCGAGTGTTGGGTCCCAGCGCCGCCACTCCTCTGATTGTTTTCAACTGTATTGCCCAGCGCGGGCTGCCTCGCCACAATAGGAGGGTGGAGCAAGGCCAAAGAGTCCGCAGCAGTTGCGAAGAGGTGGGCTAGGAGCGAAGGGGCAAAGAGCGCAGAAGGGGCGGTGCCAAGGGCGAGCGCGTCCATGCGTGCCTCGGCAGTCGCACGCTGCACGTATTGTGTGTGCTTGTGTGCGTGTGCGTGTGTGTACGTGTGTAAACCAATGAGTGTGTATGTATGATTGTGTGAGCGGTGCTGAGGGCGAGCGCGTCCATGCGTGCCTCGGCGGTCGCACGCTGCACGTATTGTGTGTGCTTATATGTGTGTGCGCGTGTGTGTGTACGTGTGTATACAGATGATTGTGTATGTATGAATGTGTGAGCAGTGCTGAGGGCGAGCGCGTCCATGCGTGCCTCGGCGGTCGCACGCTGCACGTATTGTGTGTGCTTGTGTGCTTGTGTGCGCGTGTGTACGTGTGTATACAAATGAGTGTGTATTTGTGAGCGGTGTTGAGGGCGAGCGCGTCCATGCGTGCCTCGGCAGTCGAACGCTGCACGTATTGTGTGTGCTTGTGTGCTTGTGTGCGCGTGTGTACGTGTGTATACAAATGAGTGTGTATTTGTGAGTGGTGCCGAGGGCGAGCGCGTCCATGCGTGCCTTGGCGGTCGCACGCTGCACGTATTGTGTGTGATAATATGTGTGTGCGCGTGTGTACATGTGTATACAAATGAGTGTGTATTTGTGAGTGGTGCCGAGGGCGAGCGCGTCCATGCGTGCCTCGGCGGTCGCACGCTGTGCATGCGTATTGTGTGTCTGTGATGTGTGTGTATGTGTTTTTATGCCTGTTTGTGTATGTACATGTGTGTGTGTGTGTGTGTGCACCGTGCGCGTTTAAGTGTGTAATGTGTATGAGCAACATGTGTGTGTGTGTGTGTGTGTGTGTTCATAAACATAAGCGTATGTGTGTGTGTACTTATGTCTGTGCCTCAACAGCTATGGTCGAAGCCAGCAACCCACACAGGCTCGACTCAAAGCTGCAGCAAACATGCAGCGGTCCCGATTAGTATGGCGCTTTTGGCAACACACACTTCCAAAGCACTCGCAAGCAAACATGCACACACACGCACGCCCGCACCCACACAGTCCCCCCTCCACACACAGACACAAAGACACACACGCACACATACACACACGCACACACACACACACTCAATTTTCTACTCAACTGCCACAAAACACACAACCACACACCCACACCCTCACCACACCTACACCCACACCCACACCACACCCACACCCCCACTCCCACCCACCAACACCCTCCATCACCGTCTTACCTGCAGCAATGCACGCCCATCCTGGGGCGTCGGCGGAGAGCTGCTGCCGCTACTGCTTCTGCTTCCACCGCTACCACTGCTGCTGCTGTTGAGCTGCTGATCTTGCACGCGTCGCCACAACAAGGCCATGTCCAAAGAGCGTGCCTTCATGCGCAGCCTGAGGCAGCAGCAGCATGTGCAAGCGCGTTTAGTGGTACAGCATGTGCAAGCGCGTTTAGTGGTACAGCATGTGCAAGCGCGTTAAGTGGTACAGCAAGTGCTAGCGCGTTAAGTGGTACAGCATGTGCAAGTACGTTAAGTGGTACAGCATGTGCAAGCGCGTTAGGTGGTACAGCATGTGCAAGCAATAAGTGGTACAGCATGTAAAAACGCACTAAGTGGTACAGCATGTGCAAGCGCGTTTAGTGGTACAGCATGTGCAAGCGCGTTTAGTGGTACAGCATGTGCAAGCGCATTAAGTGGTACAGCAAGTGCAAGCGCGTTAAGTGGTACAGCATGTGCAAGCGCGTTTAGTGGTACAGCATGTGCAAGCGCGTTTAGTGGTACAGCATGTGCAAGCAATAAGTGGTACAGCATGTAAAAACGCACTAAGTGGTACAGCATGTGCA
>Ga0307968_1002041_pt1 | contig 16670 bp, 21 predicted proteins | sample OrgLakmetagen650_FD_201834 | JGI IMG/M metagenome (GOLD analysis project Ga0307968, IMG submission 201834) | Saline water microbial communities from Organic Lake, Antarctica - #650 | ecosystem: Environmental > Aquatic > Non-marine Saline and Alkaline > Saline | place: Antarctica: Organic Lake... | reverse complement strand
TGGCCAGTGGAGAGCGTGAGTGTGTGCTGCAAAATGTTTTGTGCATTCATAACGCAGGAGCAGCTAGTGGCCAGTGGAGAGCGTGAGCGTGTGCTGCAAAATGTTGTGTGCATTCATAACGCAGGAGCAGCTAGTGGCCAGTGGAGAGCGTGAGCGTGTGCTACAGCGTCAGCTCATGGCGGCAGAAATGAGGCTTGAAGAAGCGCAGGAGGCGCAGGTGCATGTGTGTGCGTGTGTGTGGGTGGGTGGGTGCGTGTGCGTGTACTTGTGTGTGCGTGTGCTTGTGTGTGCATGTGGTTGTGTGTGTGAGTGTGTGTGTGAGTGTATGTGTGTGAGTGTGTGTGTGTGTGTGTGTGGTTGCGTGTGTGTATGCATGTGGGGGTGTACTTCATAGTTTATAATTATAGGCCATAAGAGTGTGCAAGTGTGCGTGAGGCATGATGCAGTGCATGTATTGCAAGGGTGATGAAACCGATTGCTTCCTGTGCTGACTGTTGTGCATTCCATTCTGCTTTCTTAGATCTAAATGCCTTGTGTTCTCATCGCAATTTCAGCCCACGCCCGAGTTTGTGCAAGATTGCGCATCGAGCATGTGTGAATCCCTGTGTGTGTGTTTGTGTGTGTAGGTGTGTGTAGGCAAACGAGCATGTGGGTATCCCTGTGTGTTTGTGTGTGTAGGCAAACGAGCATGTGGGTATCCCTGTGTGTGTTTGCGTGTGTAAGCAAACGAGCATGTGTGAATCCCTGTGTGTGTTTGTGTGTGTAGGCAAACGAGCATGTGGGTATCCCTGTGTTTGTTTGTGTGTGTAGGCAAACGAGCATGTGGGTATCCCTGTGTGTGTTTGCGTGTGTAGGCAAACAAGCATGTGTGAATCCCTGTGTGTGTTTGTGTGTGTAGGCAAACGAGCATGTGGGTATCCCTGTGTGTGTTTGCGTGTGTAGGCAAACGAGCATGTGGGTATCCCTGTGTGTGTTTGCGTGTTTAGGCAAAGTGGTTCACACAGGTCAGGTAGGTAGGCTGCACTGGGCCCCTTGGGTGTGTGCACACACTGCGCCCTGTGCGTCTACACAGATCGTGCAATCAGCATGGCCAGATAGCATGCGCGAGGTTGGCCAAAAGCATACATATATGTACGTGTATACGGTGTATATGCAATGCATGTACAAGGTGTGTATAAACGGTGTATAAACAATGTATGGTATTCTTAGCAGGGAGATCCTCATCAGACATGGTGGTCACACACACGGTGTGGTCACACACGTAGGTGTGCGTATAATACACGGTCATGGCCAACCCGTATCATGTGTCATGCACACACAGTGCACAGTAGCTCTTGTGGGGGAATAGTAGTTGGACACATTATTAGGGTCAGCCAGAAGTATGTGTGTTTGTGTGTCCTGTACGTTTGCTTTTTTAGCAGGGAAAGCTTTGTGGATGCAGTGCTGTAATCAATTGCAGCCTTGCCAACCCTGCGTCTCTGCAGCGTCCCTGCGCAGGTACACACGTGCACACACGTTGCATGTGAGCGCGAATTTTAATGAAGATCATGCATGTATTGTACCAAGGCACATGCACATGCGTTGCATGTGAGTGCAGAATTGAATGGTCATGTGATATATGCATGCACAGGTTGCCGGTACGGCCTCGGAGCAGGAGGGCCTAACAAAGCGGTTGCTGGAGCAACGCAACACCGCCAATGCAGCCCTGCAGGTATGATTGTGCAGGCTGTGTGTGTGTGTGCGTGTGTGTGTGAGAGTGTGTGAGTGAGCGTCCGTGTTCGTGAGTGGGGGGGCTTGTGTATGTGCTCGTGTTTGTGTGTGTGTGTCTGAGTGAGTGTGTGTGTGAGTGAGCGTGTGCATGCTCGTGCTTGCACGTGTGTTGCATGACATGATGCGAGCGCTCCTGATCTGAGCCTGGTCATCACTATTTGTATGGATCAAGCATACCATACAGCATACATACAGTACATACAGCATACACACAGCATACCATTGTACAAAGCCTGACGCAGGTTATCATTATGTGCGTGACCATCATGACTCATGCTTAATCCTGCATGGTATAACGCACTGAACGCTAACTTCTGCAGGTTGCACATCGCATGTTGGCCAACTAGAAATCAAGAACATGTGTGTCATGCTTGTCCAGCACGTCTGCCGCGCGATGTTTGTGTGCACCCCTCCCACAGGACTATCATTGATGTTGCCTTCTGTGCGCATCACACACACACGCACACACGCACACAAATTTACAAACTGCACTATGTTTGGGCCAATCGCATATCGTAAACATGTATGTCAAGCCTATTCAGCACGTCTGCTGCGTGATTTTGTGTGCACTCCTCCCCTTCCAAAAGCAATATACATGGTGCCAAGGTGTGGCCTTATAGATGCTTCGCCCCCACATGCTCGCACACATACTCACAGTTACATACACTCACCCACACTTACTCAAACATACACACGCACACATACGCACACACAGGATGCGCAGCAGCGGGTGCTGGCTAAAGAAGCAGAGGCACGCCACTTGAGGGATCACCTAGCAGCAAACCTGCCCCCTGCCAAAGCGAGTGCGGTGAGTCCATTTGTGGCCATTGGTTCTTGGTCATTGATTATTGGTTCTTGGTAACCAAATCAGGAATTGAGAACTGGAGGAATGTGTGTGCAAAAGGGGGGAGATGTGCCTGTGGGCGTGGGTGGGGTGGACATGTTTGTGGATGTGGTTGTTGATGGGCAAGTGCACAAATGTGGGCGTTGGTGGACATGTTTGTGGATGGGTGAGCAAGTACTCTCTTTACCAGAACCTGGAGTAATTAACACCGTAGTAGCAGACGTTCAATACACGAAATGATTCCTCAATATCTCTTGTTTTTGTGGCATTGCTTTCTGTGTGTCAACAAACCGAGGTTCACAATACGTCTGTAGGTGACGTGCAACTAGTCAGTTGATGTGTCTGTTTTTTGCCTTATTTGAGTTTTTTATCACATACCCACTGCACCCTTCATGCACACCTGTTTAGAAATTTCCACACATGCATTCACTCACACACACACACACACATACACACACACACACAAACAGGTGCTTGCTGCAGCTGCCGCTGCGGGCGCTTCAGCAGCATTTGCATCAGCAGATGGTGCTGCACCCTCTCCATGGGGATCTAATATCACACCTCCCTCAAACGCACGCCATCCTGTGCCTCTGGGGAAAGATGGGTTCATGCGTCTGGCACGTCAACAGCAGCAGCAGGTGTGTGTGTGTGTGTGTGTGTGTGTGTGTGTGGTTGTGTGTGTATTGTTTATGCACGTACGTTTATTATAAGTGTGCGTGTCTGAGTGTGCATGTGTGCCTGCGGCGTGAAGTTAGGTTTACAGGTGTGCAAGTGCATGTACATGCATGTCAGCTTGGATGCATGTATGTGAGAGGGCAGCACACAAGCTGGGCTGCTTATGTATAGCATACATTGCTAATCAGTGTGCAGGAGGAAAGGTCTTAATATGCACAGTACACAAACAAATTCCTTGCAGTTTTGCATGTGTTTGCATGCAAGAACCACACCTCAGCCTCTCTTGGAGCACACACACACACACACACACACACACACACACGTACACACACACGTACACATATGCAAACAGCAACGACGGTTATAAAAGATGCTGCCAAACAGAAGTGTTAATGAAGGGAAGCCACAAAATAGTTAGACGCTCATCCAGCGCACACCTGCGCACGTCCACCACATAAATGTAAGCAGGTTCGAGGAGGCGGAGGGCAAGGGCCTAGCCGCCTAGCCCTGACACGACCGCCACAACTGAATGTGCAGCCGCAGGTGTGTAAAAAACGGGTGTGGGGTGTGGGTGTGGGTGTGGGTGCGGGTGCAGGTGCGGGTGCGGGTGTGGGTGTGGGTTTGTGCGTGTGTATGTGTGTGTGTGTCTCTGTGTGGGGGAGGTGCATGTGTGTATGTGTGTGGGTGCATGTGTATACGCTTGTTTGTGGGTGCATGTGCGGGAGGGTTGTAGGTATGAATATGGGAAGACAGGTTGTTACAATATGAGTCATGCTAGTGCTGAGCTCATCTTATCTGGCCCTAAGTCAGTACCACATCTGCAAGGTTGGCCAGAACCGTATATATATATGGTGTGTATATGGTATTTTTGGCAGGGAAATCACTGGATATACGGTCACATACGGTGCATATATGCGGTTCTGGCAAACCCTACTCATCTGGCTTTACGGCCTCAGGTGGTAAAACATTGATGCGAGTTTCAGTATGGGTTTGGGTGAGGGTTTGGGTGAGAGTGAGGGTGAGGGTGAGGGTGAGGGTGAGGGTGAGGGTAAGGGTGAGCGTGAGGGTGAGGGTGAGGGTGAGGGTGAGGGTGAGGGTGAGGGTGAGGGTGAGGGTGAGGGTGAGGGTGAGGGTGTAAGTGAGGGTGAGGGTGAGGGTGAGGGTGTGGGTGAGGGAGAGGGTGAGGATGAGGGTGTGAGTGAGGGTATGAGTGAGGGTGTGGGTGAGGGTGAGGGTGAGGGTGTGAGTGAGGGTGAGGGTGTGGGTGAAGGTGAGGGTGTGAGTGAGGGTGAGGGTGTGGGTGAGGGTGAGGGTGTAAGTGAGGGTGAGGGTGAGGGGAGGGGAGGGGGAAGGTGGAGGTGGGGGTGGGAGTGGGGGCGTGGGCGTGGGCGTGGGCGTGGGCGTGTGGGCGTGAGAGAGGGATTGGGTGGACAGGCAGGTAGAAACGCTGCAAGGCTGTGTCAAGGTTGAATTTGCCCATCAAGCTGTGTGGACCACAGCTGGCCCTGTAGCCACAAATAGGAAGAGAACTGTGTGAGAGGGTTTGAGGGTGTCAGTTGAATCTGTAAGTTGGGTTTACAGGAGAGTTGTTTAACACACACACACATGCGCACACGCACGCACGCACACACACACGCATGTCCAGGATTCTCAAGACAATGCACAGCCTGACCAAGGTCTCTCCGGCCCCTCCCCATCAGCCACACCCATCGACTTGAACCTCCCCTCCCCTCCTAGTTCTGCAGCCTTTTGGGCAGGTGGGTTGGGTCTAGTTGTAGCATGTATATCACTCATGCCGAATAGGTGTGTGGTAAATTCAAACTCACCCGGCTCCTCCCATTGACCTGAATTTTCCCTTCCTTCCTATAGTCCTGCATCTTTTTGGGCAAATGTTTTGGGCGAAATTGGGCAAATTTTGGGCGAAAGGGCAAATGAAACAAACAAGCCCCCCCTTTTACACACAATGCAGACAAGTTTGTGGTGGTGCCCATAGGCTGATCGTAGCCTTTGGAAAATCGCCTTTGCTGCCTGTGATGGTGTTTTCCTTCTGAGACTCGGTGTGAATCTGGTGATCAACATGTACTCCTTTAGGGCTTCCTGTGTATTTGACTACCGGCGTCTCTCCCTCATCTCTGTCACAATGACTGTTGTATGCATACGTACATACACACACACACACACAAACACAAACACACATACAAGCACGCACATACACACCTGTACACACACATGTACTCACATACACACACACACGCAAGCACATACACACACAGGAGTGCTCGGACCCAACCATAGTGCTGAACTGGGCAGTGCCAGGGGGGGAGGCAGCAGCCCTCAGCACACCCCATGGCAGCAGCAAGAACACACAAGGTACGCTCCAGAGCAGCAAGGCCACCCCCCACCTTCAAAGGGCCATTTTGTTCTCTAAGGAAAGTGATTAGTAAGAGGTGATGAATAAATGATGAAGAGCAAAAACCTGAGAAAATAAAAAGAGCCTGATGGAGAGCCACAACCAAGCAGTTCTGGCGTGCTAACTGAACACTAGAATGTATAACCCAAGGGGAGGAAGGGAGCGCCACATTAGAGACCCATGACTGTTTATGCAAACAAATTGCAAGCTGAGTTCAAATTTAGCATTTGACTTACAATAGACATACAATTGACATATAATAGACTTACAATAGACATACAAGGCCACCCCACACCTTCAGCAGAGCAGCAACAACACACTGCACGCAGCACGCAGCCCGACAACAGTGCAGCCAGGGCGGCGTCGGTGGCAGCTGCACGAGCAGCAGCATTCTTGCACTCCTCCAAGGAAGGTATTGAGGAGCTGCTGCGCTCTCCCAGCTCACCTGGCCGTCTGCTGGACAGGTGTGTGTGTGGGTGTGTGAGGGCGCGTGTGTGTGTGTGTGTGTGTGTGTGTGTGTGTGTGTGTGTGTGAGAGAACGTGTGTATGTAGTATGTAGTATGTACTACTGATGTGGTGTATATGCTTTCGTTCAGGACGTTGGTGTGGGTGTAAGTGACTGACAGCATGTTTTTGCACACACGCTTTCACGTGCGCACACTCAACTTGTTTGCTCATACTCATACGTGCAGTGGAGTACGGAGCGCGTTGAGGCTGAAAATGGAGCAGTCCTGCGCACCAGTGGACTTTTAAACAGGAACCTAATTGAACTGACTACATACTGACACACACACTTACACACACACACACACAAACATACATGCATACACACATACACACGCATGCATGCAACGCACACAACACACACACACACTCACTTTGCATCTCTGTTTCTCGTCCACACATGACCCCCATCAACACAGGCTATGCATACGTGTAGGGCTGGCCAGAATTGTATATATACACTGTATATGACCGTATATTTCAAATATAATACTTGGTGATTTCCCTGCCAAAAATACTGTATGTACACCGTATATGTAAGGTTCTGGCCAACCCTACATGTACGGCCCGGCCCTTTTATCACACGCCACGTCAATGAGCAGATGGAAGAGGTGTTCTGCTATAGCCAGCACTGTCTTGGATGCCCTCTTTGACGACATGCCTTATTTCACGCCCTCCTCTATACTCTGTGATGATGCAGGCATAAAGACATGATGGTGCTATGGTGCAGCCCCTGCTGGCCGGCCCTATCTACGCATGTCTATCAACTCACACCCATCTCCACGCTGCGTACTTGGTGCCAGCCTTGCCTTGCACGCCCTCATCTTTTGCACACTCTCCTCTACACTTTCTTTTGTTGCAGGACTTGGAGTGCAGATAAAGCGGGGACGTCTGCTTGCCTTGTTTGACTGCAAATTCGCCTCTTCACCCTTTTACTTCATACTGTAGCTGGAGTGTGCAGATGGTGGTGACCTGGTAATGTCCAACTGGCCTGACCTGATTTGAACACTCTGCACACTCCCCTACGCATTGTGCTTCTTCAAACTGCAGGCTCGAGGATGCAGATGGTGGTGACGTCTTGCTTGCCAGCCCTGACGTACAAAACTCAGCACTTCATGCTGCCTTCAGCGACGTGGAGCGCCAAAACATGCAGCTTCGTGCAACGTTGGGCATGATGCGTGAGGTATGTGTGTGTGTTTGTGTGTTTGTGTGTTTTGTGTGCTATGCATGGTGGTGTTTTTAGTGCGCAGCTTCGTGCAACGTTGGGCATGATGCGTGAGGTATGTGTGTGTGTGTGTGTTTGTGTGTGTGTGTGTATTGTGTGCTATGCATGGTGGTGTTTTTTATGCGCAGCTTCGTGCAACGTTGGGCATGATGCGTGAGGTATGTGTGTGTGTTTGTGTGTGTTTGTGTTTGTGTGTGTTTTTTGTGCTATGCATGGTGGTGTTTTTTTTGCGCAGCTTCGTGCAACGTTGGGCATGATGCGTGAGGTATGTATGTGTAATTGTGTGTGTGTGTGTTTTGTGTGCTATGCATGGTGGTGTTATTATTGCGCAGCTTCGTGCACCGTTGGGCATGATGCGTGAGGTATGTGTGTGTGCTATGCATTGTGGTGTTTGTATGCAAGCTTTTATTGCCAGCATTTCCCCCCTCATCCCTGCCAAACTAGCCATGCTGCACACACATACGCACAAACGCATCGTGTAAGCGCACATGCGCATCATACACACACATAGCACACACGCACACAACGACATGTACACATGTGTGTGTGCATAACATAACACAGGAAATGGAGGCTCTACAGCAAGCTGCTGCAGCTGCAGCTGCCGTTGCTAGCATGAGTACGTCAGCAACAGCAATAGCAGCGTCTTCAGAAAACGTTGCTGAGCGTGGGGGCCCAAATGGCAACGTCGCCTTAGATGCCGCTCTCCTGAAAGCCGAGCTAGAGGAATCTGACCGAGATCTGCAGCAGGCGTTGCACCACGTGGAAGTGCTGCAGAGGCAGCTTCACTCAGAAATGCAATTCCCTGTTGAGCAGCTCGGCCAGCAGCTAGGCCAGCAGCAGCAGCAGCAGCAGCAGCATTTTCCGCCGCATCAGCACCTGTCGCAGCCCAGCCCTCTGCAACAGCACCCACCACAGCCGAACCCACCGCACTCGCAGAACCAGCAATCATTGCCAGAGGATCTCCCTCACAATATGCAGCAAGCAACGGTCCAGCAGCAGCAGCAGCAGCAGCAGCAGGGCCTGTCTGACGAGGACAATGGGAGCTTGCAAGGAGAAGCCACAGCGGGGGGTGAGTGAAAACTTGTCGAATACACATGCACTTGCGTATGTGGCCATAGCCTTGGCATATACTTGAACAATTAAAACACGTATTCGCAAATTGCACCTTACTACAACACATGCATATTCCCAATCTAAACACACATGCTCATGTACACGAGTACACACAGGCACGCACACACACATAAATTACACACACACACACGCGCACGCACACATAAAATACTCATGCTCACACGCACAAGAACATGCGCACATACACACACACTCAAACGCGCACACACACACGCGCACACACACACACGCGCACACACACACACAACTCCCTGCAGATGTGGCAGTACCTGCACCAGGAGATCCATCAAGCATGCAGGACTCCACAGCAGGTGCACCACAAGGAGGGGCAACATGTGCAAGGGGCGATGTGCGCTCCTTAGGGTCCGTGATGCAAGGATCTAAGGCTTCTGAGCTACTGTATCTGCAAGGCCGTGTGCGTGAGCTCGTGGTGCAGGTGAGCAGATGTGGGCCATAGTTTGTTATTTGTTTGTTTGCTGTGTGGGACTGCGGTATCTGTATATGTGTATCTGCGTCCTGTTTTGTGTGCTCGTGGTGCAGGTGAGCAGATGTGGGCCATAGTTTGTTGTTTGTTTGTTTGCTGTGTGGGACTGCGGTATCTGTATATGTGTATCTGCGTCCTGTTTTGTGTGCTCGTGGTGCAGGTGAGCAGATGTGCGCCATAGTTTGTTTGTTTGTATGCTGTGTGGGACTGCGGTATCTGTATATGTGTATCTGCGTTCTGTCTGTGTGCTCGTGGTGCAGGTGAGCAGATGTGCGCCATGGTTTGTTGTTTGTTTGTTTGTTGTGTGGGACTGCTGTACCTGTATATGTGTATCTGCGTCCTGTCTGTGTGCTCGTGGTGCAGGTGAGTAGATGTGGGCCATAGTTTGTTGTTTGTTTGTTTGCTGTGTGGGACTGCGGTATCTGTATATGTGTATCTGCGTCCTGTCTGTGTGCTCGTGGTGCAGGTGAGCAGATGTGTGCCATAGTTTGTTGTTTGTTTGTTTGTTGTGTGGGACTGCGGTATCTGTGTATGTGTATCTGCGTCCTGTTTTGTGTGCTCGTGGTGCAGGTGCTTTGACACTGCTCGCTGCGTGGGAGTGTTGTATCTGTATACATGTATCTGCAGGGGTGTGAGTCATGTGGACTTGTACATACATCCCAAAATCTAGCATTCAACCTCATGTCTTTGCAAGTGTGTGTGTCTGTGTGTGTGTGTGTGTGTGTGTGTGTGTGTGTGCGCGCGCGCACGCGTGAGACTCATTAAGCTGCCGTTGTATATTGCAACCCGTACCTGCTCTGCATCATACATGACATGCACATTTCGCGCGCCCATGGAAACGAGCATTAACCGTACGCCCTCTTGTCGAGACTTGAAATGTAACACACTGTGATATCTAAAGGGTCCTAGTCCATAGATAGTCCTTACCTTCATCCTCTCCACTAAACATGTTAACAATACCGTGATGTCTAAATGTTACTAGACCACACCTTCCCCCTCTCCACCCCACAGACACCCACCTACTATTATGTCTAAGATTACTAGTTCACACTTTCACCCTCTCCACCCCGCAGAGCACTAAACATGTTTTATAAAAACGTGATATCAAATGTTACTTTTCCGCACCATCCCCCTCTCCTCCCCACAGAACAGAGACCTTCGCCGCCAGGCCCTCCACTTGAAGCTCTCCTCAAGCCACGCTCATATCCACGACACTTCTAGCCGGGAAGCTGGTGATATTGTGAGCGGCAGGAACATTGGTGGTGTTGGTGGTGGTGTCCCCCAGACCCAGCAGCAATCGCAGCAGCCACAGGAGCTGCAGCAGCAGCTGCAGCAGCAGCAGCAAGAGCATCATCAACAACAACAACAGCAGCAGGAGGGTGCTGCGCCCCCTGCTGCATCACCATCCTCAGCAGCAGCAGCAGCAGCAGCAGCAGCAGCAGCAGCAACCCCAAGTCCAGGGCCCACTGGTGCCACTGAGCTTGCACGATTGCAGGTGAGTACGTGCGCTGCTTACCAACCCAGCCCATGCTCTTGTCTGTGCAGATGTGTACTCATGGCTGTTCATAGCCGCACAGGTATACCACGTATGGTTAGGGTTGGCCAGAACCGTATATATACACCGTATATGACCGTATATTTGGTGAATTCCCTACCAAAAATACCGTACATACACCGTATAAATGTGGTTCTGGCCAACCCTACATATAGTCGTACATTGAGAGCACATTCTTTCTGAACTCACGGATGTATTTGTGGCTGGCCGAGACCAGTCAGCAGCCGATCAGTCAAACAACCTCACTGAAGGTCACCCCCCATTGTAACCATTGTAACCATTCAGAGGACATGCAAATGTTCCTCTGGTCTGGTTAAGGTGAACTCCTTTATAAGAGGGAATGTCTTGAAAGCTTGCCCCCCTGGTTGCCTTAAGCAAAGCGTCCTGGTCACTGCTACTACCAACGCTTCATTATAACTCTGCTGCTCTTCATTTTAAGTTTGTCTGTTGCTATCTGCTATGATTATGTCACTCCAATATTTGTGCATGAACTTGACGTCTTAGCTTCTGATCCTGTGAGTTACCTATGTGTGTGTGTGTGTGTTTGGCTGCAGCGGCGCATGGAGCAACTGCTGCAGGAAAATGAGCTGCTCATGGACATGAGTAGCGCCTTGAGGTGCGTGTACATTTATGTATCAAGACAAATGAGGGAGCGATGCTGGAAAATTGGCAAAGCCCATCACGCGCGCAACAGCGTGCGTGCATATGCGTGTGTGTGTGCCGTTTGTGTATCAAGAAAACAACGGGAAGACCATGCAGGTAGTGACAACACAGCCAGCATGACAAAGGGAGGGGCTGGCATTTTAATCGTTTGAAAAGTACAGGATTTTGAAGAATAGAAGCACGATTACTTGTGAACCTGAAGGCGGTAATGTTTTACCAATCACGTGTGGGAGTGAGGGTGTCTGGTGAGTGCAGGAAAATGAGCTGCTCACAGATAAGAGCAATACGCAAGGCATGTGAAATAAGGTGTGCTTATTCTCAGGCGGTTGCGTGTCTGTTGTGTTTGCATATGTGGGGCAGTGAATTCAAAGATAGCAAGAGGATGAGGGGGATTCTGTACCAGAGGGTGTCCAGTGAAATGTTTGGCTCAAGTTTGCCCTTGCTTTAGTCTTATTAGCTGACACCTCAATCAACGGCGTGGTTGATTGGTTGTCCTGTGCCGTTCAACCAATTACGTTCCATTGATCCTATCCAATCCAATTCAATTTAACCCAATTCGGAATTGACGGTTGTCCTTTGCCGTGCAAGAGGCGCCAAGACATACCCACCTTACACACACGCAAGCACACACACACACATATACACACATACGGGTACACACACATACTGCAGAGCTGAGCGTGACCGTCTCAGCCTGCAGCTGGCCATCCTGACTGCTGCACCTCTGCCGCCCTCCACGCCCCCCCCTCCCCCCCCTCAGTGGCAGAACCCTTCTGGTCCCTCAGCAACAGCCCAACCGCACCCCATGTTGCTACCACCCCCTCCATTATACCCTCAAGGTGCGTAAGGCTGAACAGAACTCAGTCCACTCTCGCTTGTAGGGTTCCTGGTGTATCGATTGATTGCATGCCTGACCTGCTCACCCTGCCTTTGCTAATTCAAACCCTTCAGACAAAATTTTGTTTTCCTGGTTAGTTACAAGGTAATTTGATACATTAAGTTGCCCTTTCATAACCAGTTTGTGGGTGGAGCAATGCTGGAACCACAGACTTCCTCAGTCAAAGACCTGTGCCGTGATAGCAATCTCGTAGGATATAAAAGGAGACGCTGGCAGAAGCAACTAAAAAGCTTGTACAAACTGTTTGAAGAATTGGTCCACAAAATGTGTCCAAACCACTGCGTCACAAAAAACTCACTCTTTCCAGGCCTCCCGTCAGATCAGCCATCAGACCAGCCCTGGGCTCAGTCCCATCCCCACCCTCAAAGGGAAGAGGGAGGCAACCCGTGGGGCACGCACGCTGTGCTGTGGCCGCCCCAGCACGCACAGCAGCAGCAGCAGCAGATGCCGCCTGGTAGCAACAGCTACTCCTGCACCTACCCACCATCTAATATGCAGCACGGAACCCTCCTCCACGAGGGACCACCGCAGCATGGACTAGTCCCCCAGCAGCAGCAGCAGCAGCAGCATTGCCTTAGCAGCAGCAATCCTTACACCGTTCATCCGAACCAGCCTTCCCAAAGAGCCGCCGCAGCTGCAGCTGCCACCGCAGCAGCGGGATCTGGCAGCAGCCCCCACAGGCCAAGCAGGGCGGCAGGGGTTGGGAGCAGTTCTGAGCATCAGCATGCCCACAGAGCCTTGAACGCGCCCTCACACCGGTACGTGTGTGTATTTCATGGTGGTCGTTGTGGGTGTGCATGTGGACATGAATGTTGTGCCTCACTAAGGTGCAGATTTTCCGAACATGTCAAATTTTGTGAGGGCTCTGAAGCTCTTGTTGCATAAGAAAAGGCCTGCTCCTTGAGTTGCTTTTCTCGAAATCATCCCATCCATCGCAGCACAATTCACATACATCCGCACTCCCATGTGCTTATTTAATCGTTTCAGATGGAATCACCGTCAAACCAACCATTATATTCAAATCATTAGCTAATAGACCATCCCACAAATTGTGCTGCCGCTCATTTGGTGTAACAAATATGCTGTAAATCCTTTCGCTCCGCTACCAATTTGGCAATTGGGATGGCATGTTAACACACACACACACATACACACAGGGCCGCGCCACACAGCAGCCCCACAAAGCAGCGCGGTACGCAGCAACAAGATTCCCGGCAGTCCTCAGCTGACCTCCCATCATCAACAACTGCACAAGGACAGCATCCACAGCAGGGCAGCTCATTTCAGTTACCCACAGGCCTCCCCACCTTACAACAGCAGTCGCTGCAGCAGCAGCAGCAGCAGCAGCAGCAGGAGCAGCAAGAACAACCAGCAGGTGTTGCTGGGGAAGAGCACAGGCCAGAGGGCGAGGGGGTTGTGCATGGGGAGCGTGACCCTGGGCCGTCCTTTCCTACGTATATGCCGGCTTCAGCCGTGCCTGGATCTGCAACATCCAGGGAGACCGCCTCACAAGTAGGTGCATCAAATGTAGTACTACAAAATTGGGTTTGTGTGTGTGTGCGTGCGTGTGTGTGAGTGTGTGTGCGTGTGTGTGTTTGCAATTGTGGACTAAGCACTGAGCACGTGCATATAGCATTGGATAAGGATGTGTGTGGATCACTGAATGAGGTGTCACTTATGTTTTATATGCCTACTTCTGCATTGCCTGGATTTGCTAAGTCCAGGAATTCCAAGGGAAAGCGCCTCACAGATATGATTAATATGATTATTGCACCGTTGATACCCAGTATTGCTTTTGTTAGTGTGCACTTCCAATGCTGTTTAGACTTAATGTGCATGCTCAGGAAGAGTGCACCTCGCAAATTTGGCGCATCTGTGCAGAAAGTAGTACATTAAACACTGAGTGACGCGCCGAGTTGCCGCCCGTGTTTCTTGTTTGCGTATGTGTTATAGCAGAGCCTACCAGTCTGCCCCTTTTGCAGCTGGCCCTTACTCCTTTTTAATTGCACGATGTGAGGCTCCAAGGGAGAGTGAGTGTGTGGGTGTGAAATAGCCTGTTTCACATGTCCCTTTGAAAAATGGTGGCTTAGCTTCTAAATGATCTCTTTCCCTCTTTCCCATGTCTAATCTGTCAGGTTAGCCAATGCTTGAACTGTTAGACTCAGCTTAATGTGTGGCACATCAAGCTTTTTGGATAAGGCAAAAGTTCAATAATTGCTTTAATCGTCACATCATATGAAAACTGTTTCTTGCTGCCACTAGTGTTGCGTAATATGAAAGTCGAAGCTGGTCTTTAATATATCTCTGTCCTTTTGCCGTTCTTCCAGCTTAATCATAGCCGTGCATTAAATACTAAAAGCCTTGCTTTGCAATGCACACTTCCTTGCAGCGTGCCAGGTTGCGGGCCCTGCAGCAGCGAAGGGAAGGGTCTGCTCCGCAATCAAAAAGTGGCGAAGCAGGGGTCGGAGGGTCCGGCATGCCTCGCGTACGTAACTACAACGTGCAAAGTGACAACGACTGGAAGACGGCTCTACGTGCGCTAGCAATAGCAGGGGTGACTCCTCCTGTATCCTCGTGATGGACAACACATGCTTCGAGCCTAACTTCGCGCAAAATTGCTACTTACTACATCTCATATAATTTTTGACAACCAGATTCGTGTAGGACAGATGCTAGGGGGACGCATGCCACAACAAAATAATCTAATGAAAATGTTGATATGGTTCTGCCTCGAGTGAGTTGCTGAGAGGCTGGCATGTCTGTGCCGTTAGGACTTCGACATCGCACACAACGAAATCCCCACAGGAAGGGAGTGGCATACAAGGTTTTACAAAAAAGGAGTAACATACAAGAAAGTCGAGCTCTCATCTTAAATCTAGCACCTCAAATAAGACTTATCAAAACAAAACTCATCCTTGTATTGTTAACCTCAGCCCAACCACATGCTCTAGATGTAGTAAAAAAGATATGGATATATTGGAACCGGTCAGCTCCAGCAAGCTCGCATAAAACATAGCATCCTGAGGTAGTTACCACACAAGCCAGACTTACATAATACCAGGTATGCACAACCTTTTCTGGCTGAATAGTTGCCCAAGCGTTTCTCAGTTTTTGCCCCTAGGATTCTGGCAGGATGTCAATCCGAGATTCCCATAAAGCTGTCTATTACTTCGTTTTTTGTGAACCCATACCAGTAGTGTTTACTTCACATGCCTTAAGTCCTTTTCTTATTGCATTACTTAGCCCCCAGCATGCATCACGCTTGCTGTTCGATTTTTGGCGTGATACATAGGTCAAGGGGAGGTAGCAAACTCCCTACTGAGGCTGAAAACAACCGAGACAGACAAAGAGCAAGAGAAGCAGGCTGAAAGAGAAGGAATGGGGAGTTGATATCTCTAGACTTGGAAAAGAGAGTTGTGACATAGCTGTAAACTATTACATCCTTCAACTCCACCCGCACCGCATGACGGTCCTTGACATCCAGCATTGCGATAGTTGCAAATCGTGAGGAAAGCCACCGCAAATGAAATCACCTGACAAGCCTTGCAAAGTTGAGACATTTTGCTAGTGTGCCCACTTGCTGGGTGCTAAATACAACAATTTAGTGATGTAACTTTACCTTACCTTTACCTTACCTAAATACAACAAAGGGCAAGCTATAAAGCTGTATACAAAAACACTGTACGTAAGAGCTGGCCAAACAATGCCTCCATCCATCACATGAAATTAATTTTACATACTTGCATTGCCAAATGAGAGAGCGCAGCAATTGAAGATATTAAAAGCCGTGTAATTAGCTTCCTGCCCTAGCCTCCACCACCTTTGGCAGCAACCTCCTGCTGCGCCTCGTAACGCGTGCGAGCCACCTCTTCGCACACCCCCCCTTGTCCCCCATGTGTGATGCACAAAATTTTCAGGGCCTTGTCTGCCACGTGGGCAGCTTCTGCAGAGTGCTCTAAAAGCATGGCCAGCTTGGCATGTTGGGCTAAGTGCAGTCCGAGGTTGGGCCACACGCTGTAAATTGCACGAGGGGGAAATAAAGCTGGTTTGGGGTGAGTTCTTGTATAACCGAATCATGGAATTGATCAAAAAGTGAGGTTAAAGAAATTGTATGTCAAGGGGTAACCACGGTACAACGTTAGCATGGAATCACTTTTAAAAAAAGCACCGTAATGGAAGCCACGAAAGGCTTGGGGTTTTGAGTTCTAAATTAGAACTTGGGGATGGAGGGTAAAAAGCCGGCTGACCTGCGGTCGAGTTGTATGGTACGGTACGGTTACTGTCTGTACGGTACGCACCGTACTTGTTAAATTACGGCGTACTACCGTAATTGTCACACCGTACTTTACCGTAATTACGGTAAAATATGGTACGGTGCACGGTACGGTGCCAAGCTGGCACTGCCAGTGCAAAAATGGCCTCAGAATGGCCTCTTCGCCCCAAAACCTCCCATTTTCGCTCCCCGGTGTGCTCCTCCCATGTGCTAACGCCACACAATGCTTCCT
>Ga0307968_1002040_pt1 | contig 16672 bp, 13 predicted proteins | sample OrgLakmetagen650_FD_201834 | JGI IMG/M metagenome (GOLD analysis project Ga0307968, IMG submission 201834) | Saline water microbial communities from Organic Lake, Antarctica - #650 | ecosystem: Environmental > Aquatic > Non-marine Saline and Alkaline > Saline | place: Antarctica: Organic Lake... | reverse complement strand
TAGCTTCTTTTTCTGGTGTCTTGTTCAGTCTGGCCTCTTTCTCTTCTTGAAGCTGGCTTTTTTATGCTATAGCTCAACTGCCCTCGCTGGCGGATATAGCTGTGTAACCCTTACCCTTACCCTTTCTGGTGTCTTGTTCAGTCTGGCCTCCTTCTCTTCTTGAAGCTGCCTTTTTTTTTTTGCTATAGCTCAACTGCCCTCGCTGGCGGATATAGCTGTGTAATCCCTTTGAGGCATGCCGGCTCAGCAACACCAGCGCCAATGACCTGGCGGGCTGGAGCCTGGAAGACATTGTAAGTGCAAGCCGAGAGGGTTTTGCCCCCAAACTCAACTGTCCCCCAGAATAGCTTCCTAGGCTCTGCTAGCATTTAATGGTGTCCGAATGTGTACATTTGTTTGATGTTAATTGCCGCACGGGCGACTCGTGTACCTGTCGTTGCCCGGTGGGAAGAAGGTTGCCCGGGACTTCACTGTCCTGTTGAACCACATCGTTTCCAGACTTCCAAGCTCTTCCTGACTGAGGCGGAGGCAGAGAAGCTCAGCAACGTGTGCAAAGCCGTGCACTTGCTGTTTCAAATTTTCCCATTGGCCCCGCCCCATCTCTGCACTTGCTCCAAAAATGCCTACACTCATTATTGTGCGCAGATGGCAAGGCACACGAGGAGAGATCCACGCCCCAAGGCGACACTGCCTCCCACGATCGGGACGAGACGTATCTTGGTGCCACTAACCCTTATACACACAAGTGCACACTTGTATACATAAACACGCACACACACACATATATACACATGCACACACACATACATGCACACATCCACTACAACATCTTGCACACGATAGTATTCTTGTAAATTGCACTGTTTGTGTATATATATGTAGCGCGCGCGTGCTCAAACTGCAGGGGAGGAGGAGGGTTTCTTAGTTACAGAGGAGCAACGAGCTGCCTGGGAAAGGTACAGGGGGATGGTGCACAGGGCTGACATGCAAAGAGGATCAGGGGGCGGGCAGGAACAGCCGCAGCAGCAGCAGCAGCAACAGTCATCTCTCCATCAGCAATCTGAAACGCTGGACACCGTAGGCTCCATCGCTATTGATTCCTTTGGTCGAGTGTCAGCAGGCGTGAGTTCAGGTGACTTACATTGAGCAGCTTCTTGAACTTGGTGTATTGCACTGCACCATCAGGCTTGGCATACGTCAATTCACAAATAAACAGACCAGGGCCTGCTACCTTGCTGTACCAGCAGGAGGAATCCCTCTCAAGCTTCCCGGCCGAATTGGTGGAGCTGCAATGTTTGGTGCGGGCTGTTGGGTTACCTATATAGATAAGGAGCAGGCGTGCAACAGGGAGGACCCCAGCACGGTGGTCATCGCAGGGTGTGGTGGCGGAGGTGATGATGAGGGATCACAGGGAAGAAAAAGGAAAGCAGAAGTCCTGCAAGGCATACCAGATCGTCATCATCAGCAGCAGCAGGTGCAGCACTTACCCTGTTCCTTTAAGGCAGCACAATCAGTCAATCAAGACGCAACAACTCACACAGGGGTCACGGAAGTCTTGACAACTTATGAGGGCAAATGATTGTTCGAAGGTTGATTACAAAAGCAGTCGTGCCACGCCTAGAGCCCCAGTACTTGAGGTCAAGAATGGCAAGTGGAAAGTTGGAATAAAAATGTGGTGCCCAAAAAGGTTGAGCATGGGTTGATCACGTCAGTTGTTTCTTCAGTGTTGTTTGAAATTGAAGTACTGAATTGTGAATTGTGCAACGATCACTGCAACCTGCTAAAACCAAAGCTTACTATGCAATGCAACGGCCATATCACAATGGATATCACAGTCGAATTGGCTAAACTTGAGTTCCTGTAGTAGACCACCTGGTCGAATTGGCCCCCCCAAACTTTCCGACGACCGGTCTTGCGATCGAGAGTCTACATGTTGATGCAAGACTTAATTAGCAGACGAGCCACGTTGTACGGGTCAACGTTGGCGGCAGGCCTTCGATCTTCGAGGTAACCGTACCCCTGTGTGTATATGTGGATGCATGTCATGTGCATATGCTTGCGCTTCCCTCAGACGTCGCTTTGTTGAAGTGCACAACTACATTGTGAGCGATGCTCATGTTGCTCACTCAAGGCAACACACACCTCTAAACAAGCATGCAAAGACGGTGTCAAAACAGACAAGAAAGGGACCTCTTGGGGTGCAGGCAGTGCCGATTCCTATTCACCTCCCCTGGTTAAACGGTTTCAAGCATCAGTTGCCATGAATGCAGAAAAGAGTCAGCTAGAGCTGTCAAGAAAGGTGAGAGGGCTTTTAGGCTGCTTCAACTGAGCACAAGCACGCACCTTAAGCTGGACAGGCAGAGGGATACGGATGGAGCTGCCACGATCAGCCACACCATGCTTGAACTGTGCATAAGAACGTGTGCAAGGGCATGGTGTATGTGAGCTCTTAACACCAGGGAACGTTGAAGCGAACAGGAGGCTGCGGTACCACAACTGCTCGTTTTGTTTTTCAGCCAGGCCATTTGTCATAGAATTTAGTGCACTTTCAACGAATGATTTTGGCAAGGCAAAACAAAACAGGCGTGCAAGGTAAGAGAGGGAGGGTATTAATTGGCAAAGAACACCACAAGCCCTTGTTAGAAAACACAGACCAGTACAGCCCTTCCATCACTCAAAGATAGGGTTGGCCAGATTTGTGTATACACACCATGTATGACCGTATATTTGGTGATTTTTCTGCCCAAAATACCTTATATACACCGTAAATGTTGGTTCTGGCCAACCCCTACTCGGAGAACATTACAAGCCCTAATGGGCTACAGACTAGTACAGTCCTTTCATCACTAAAAAATACCACAAGCTCTTATGGGACATACGGACCCGAACAGCCCTTCCATCATCCTTCATTTGCGACACTCACGGTATTAATGTCGCAGGTCTCATGCTTGCCGGTTAGACGCATGTCATTGTTAAGGCCGTACCTGCAGAGGGGGGCATGAGTAGGAGCCAAAATGAGGGTTAATGAGTGGCTGGTAAGAGAACAATGAAGGGGTCACGTTTTGGTGTCAGGAATGGGGCCTGGGTTGGAGCCAAAACTAAGGCTGATATGTGATTGATAAGAGAACAAACAGACCAAGGTAAGACTGGAGCTTTGTGGTTCCTAACTTTTTATAAACACTGACCAGGCCTGCCAGTTTGAAATAAGCTGGATACGTGCTGTGTTTTGGGGAGTACGCGTGTACCTGCCTTTGGGGGGTGCATATGAATGTGTGTTTTTGCGTGGGTGTCTCAACATTGACATAGATGCATCTTGAGCTTCACTTTTATGCGTAATTTGGGCAACACTCACTGGCTGATGTGCTCAGCATGGGTCTTGCTCAGTTTTTCCACAGCTGTGTTAATGGCAGCCATACCACCGGGCACGCGCATGTCCTGTATGGATGAGCGTGTGTGGATGTTTAAATTTGAATGTGTTTTTTAATGTGCATCTATTTCTGTGTGTGTATGTGCACATGCATGCAGGCTGCAGCAAGAACAAAACAGGCATCACAAATGTTTGAGCGCCCTCACCTTGGTAGAGAAGTTAGTGTGAGCACCAGCACCATTCCAGTCACCGGCAATCGGCTTGGGCCTGATAAAGCGATCCGGATGCAAATTAGGACGAGCAAAAACGACAGAAACGAATGCTGGTTGGAAGCGTGCTGTTTTCACGACTCAGCGTGCTGTTTTCACGACTCAGTGGTCAGAATGAAATTTGATGCACAGCTAGAGAGTGTGGTGTGAAGAGACAGGCGTGCTTGCATCGTCTCTGTTAGAGATCCCTCGTGTGTTTCTTTCTCAGCAACAAGGGTAGTGGACTCCATTTGTCTACCCCAAATTGATAGTATTGCCTAACACATACACACATATACACATACATACAAATGCATACATATACACACACTCACTCAAACGTAACAACGATCCCGTAGTCCTCGCCCAAGCGGTGCAACAGCCAGCGAGCAAGGTGCACCTGCATTTCAGGCAACCGTGTCATTCATCTGCTAAGGCACTTACTGAGCCAGTCCATGGAACACAGGCACATGGCATATAAAGAGAAGTTTGTTTGGCGCCCCCTGCATTGGGGTTGTCCTGGTGAGTTTCCACTGAAGGTCACCCACAGCTATGCGTGGGTTGCAAACAGTCCACACGCGAATAATGACACGTCACACCGTACAGCACAAGCATATCGGTGCATACTCAGACCTCAAGCAGGACCCTCAAGCAGGAGGACAGCTCACATAAGACAATGTGTGATCCACTTCCAATAAAGAGAACGAACTCATCACTTTGTGTAAGCTCAGGGAAGGCCTGATGGCTCCTGCAACAAAGCACGGTAATCGGCAGGATCAGGCAGCAGGGAGGACCGTTGACTGCTTCTCAAGGATTCAACGGCGTTATTTCCAAATACATGTGTACTATCTTCATTGCCCTGAACAAACAGCCATTGCAGCTGATTTTAAGGTCACTGCCCCCACCCAAAGACCCTTTCTCCATAGACTACAGCAAATTTGTAGCCTGCGCGACTCAAAATAACATCACTAACATCACCAAATGTGTTTATTGGCGTAGCAATATTGTTTTTGGTCACCCTCTCCTCATCTGTTGGTTTCTGCTGCTGTTGCTGCTGCTGCTGCTGCTGCTGCTGCTGCTGCAGACTTCAGCGAGTCTTAACTGTAAACAAATCAGACATCTACTGCTTGACTGCTACCAACGTACCCCATCCTTAAGCTTTGTGCATCAAGAGAGTCAGCAGCTCCCGCCTTCCCAAACACACACCTGTCATCTTGCTTTCTGTGATGTTAAAAGTCAGCAATTCTCCAGTTGCTGCAGCGCATAACATCATTCCTCACTCAACCTGTTTTGTCTTGGCATAAGAACACGAGACAACCCAAGTCCACTAAAACAAATGCCACAGGATCAGTAGGCGTCCTCGGTTACTTGCCTTTGCAATCATAGCTGTCTTTGCTGCCTAAAAAGTAAAGCTTTCCACGCACCTCATCTGCAACGTCCAGGGGCCCAGAGGGGCCGACCTGGAACTCCCACTGGCCAGGCATGACCTCAGCGTTCACGCCAGAAATGTTAATGCCACAGGCCATGCAGGCCTCGAGGTGGGCCTCCACGAGGGGGCGGCCGTACACTGACTCTGAGCCCACGGCACAGTAGTAAGGGCCCTGCATGTGTTCAAGATCCAGGCATCGTTTGACACATCTGTCGTCCACTGGAGTAGTAAGGGCCCCGTTCGTGTTTCTAAACACAGGATCAAGTTTCTAGGCAATCTGCAAAAAAGTCAGAGGGCACGGCATGGCACAAACATAACAATAACATCGCAGGCTGCACTTTGGGAAGGCTTGGTGCAAAGGGGGTGCTCCTTACTCAGGTCGTGAGCTGCTTGTGTGGCCAGAAAGCAAGATGGGAAGGAGGAAGGAAAAGGTGAGGTATGAGCAATCCAGATAAGGAGGTCACTCTTTAAGTCAGAAGACAGAAAACCGGCACTGACTTTGGTAAGTACAAAGAAAAGAGATTGTCGCAATACAAAGCACAGTTCCTCGTAACACTCTCAGTTTCCACAACGCACTCTGCTCTAAACCAGTATGCCACCTCAAAGAGCATACCCACACATACACACAAATAAGTGCATACACACAAACATGCACTCACACAAGCAAGCAAAGGCACGTGTAGTTGACTTTCTTCCCACCTCAAGAGCATGACAGTTCCTTTCAAGCGCTTGGTTCGTAGTGCGATTCAACTGACAGTGTTAGTAATGGGCTAGCTGCACACACACACACACACAAACACACACATGAACACACACACATTTATACACATCTACTCGTACACCCACACACCTGAGGAGCAGGGTAGCCGTTGCCAGGCCAGCCGTAGGGCTTGCCTGCAGCATTCAGCATGGTGTACTCCTGCTCAAAGCCAAACCTGCAGGTACACCATGCGTGTGGCTGGTGAACGGCAGCCAAGAAGGCTTTGAGAGGGATAGAACTAAAAGAAGTCAATTGTCTGAAGAAAGCCACAAGCATTTTTGGACCCTATGGTGAGCCACGAGCAGAGACAGCTGAGCAGGTAAACGACATTTAAGCACTTGCAGGTTCCAGAAAACCGGGTAGGTTTTAGCGTAATGTGAGGCCATTGCACATGGGAAATACACCTCACCAGCAATCCTGTGCAATGGCCTCAGGGGTGAGCTGCTCACGAAGCTTGGCACGCGTGTTGCTGGGGTGGGGGGTGCCTGCGTGTATGTGTGGCCAGAGCGCATGTGTGTACGTAAGTGCTTTGCATGTGTGTGCTTGTGTGTGTTTCTGTGTGTGAGTGCGTGAGTGTGAGCGTGAACCCCAATGTGTGTAGGTCTGTCTTCTAGCAGGGGAAAGAGGGGACAGCCGGAGTAAGGTGTGCGTAATGCCTGATTTAACGGCCTGATATGGCAAGTTGAAACATGTTCATGTCACTCAGCAAAGTCTACCTAAAACGCACGTGCCCAGCGACCTTTAGCTAGGTCATGTGAGCCACTACCCACGGAAAAATATACATCTCTGACATGTATAATTTGGCACACACCCCCATTCTCCATAACTTAATTTCACAGTTTGCAAAAGCTAGTGAAACGTTTCATGCACCCAGCCAAGTAAATGCTGTTGCAGGCCTGACTTTGCCGCTGCAGCCCTGAAATAAAATTCAACTTGAATGTGTTGCTGCTGTTTACTCAAACCGCCCCTCTGAGAAATTTTATATTATAGACGGCCATTTGGGGTCATTTGAACACCGCCCCAAAATATTTGTAGTTAAAGGTGGTGATATAAGAGTTGTACGGCAGCCCAAAAGTTTGGGAGCTTTGGAAAGTCTCACAACACCCGCCGGCGAGAGGCAGAGTAAGACAAACCTGAACAACACCTGATGCACATTCCCTTGCCATCTCTCACAGACAATGTGTCCACAGAGAGGCTCTGCGAGAGGAAAGAGCAAAGCAGTTTGTGCTCACCATCAGGTGAGAAGACCTCGCACATGACAAGGACGTGGGGTGCACCACGGATCGGGTCTGGCACCACGCGCACAGGCCTGCAAGTGGGGTGTGGGTGGACAAGGGATTGTGTGTATATTTGTGACAACATGTTTATACGGTTTATTTTTGCATGTGTGTTTGCGTGCGTGTGTGTGCAGTGTTAGTGTGTGTGTGTGTGTGCACGTGAGTATGTGTGTGTGTATGTGTGTGTGTGTGTGCAAAGAGTCTCATTTTTAAAAATGTGTGCAAGAGCACGTTCACCTAAGGCATACAAGCAGACCTGTGCACTTAAACTGTAAAGCTTTGGTTTGGGACCGCAGTTACGGTACCGACCGTAATTACCCCGTAATTCCCCGAACAGTACGGTCCAAGTTGCAATCGGCGGAAACTACGGTGTCAGACTGTACAAAGCAGTGCCACTGTACAGTACATTTAGACCGTTGTTTGACCGTATCGCTCCAATTTCGGCCCAAAACATTTTTTTCTTTTGCAACAATTGTTTATTGTACACAAGGAATTGAGTACCGTCCGACTTTGATTTTCCATGCAATTCCCTGCTGGGCCCTTCTCCGAGCTGTTTTAGCCCCAACCCAGCTTCAAGGTCGTTCAGGGAAGCATTTTGTGGCGTCAGCACTGAGGGGAGCATGGTGAAGGGCTAAAATGGGAGGTTTTGGGGTGGAGAAGTTTTTCTGAGGCCACTTTTGCACTGGTAGTGCCAGCTTGGCACCGTACCGTACACCGTACAGTAAGTTGCCATTGGTAAATTGCCGTAACTATAGCAAATCACGGTCCACTAGATTTGTGATTAAATCGTAATTTACAAATTAGCGGTATGCATAGCAAAAAGCATACCGTACCATACACCGTACAGCGCAGACCTGCAGTACAAGGCAGCGTTTGGCCCTAAACTTCAGGGCTATGCAAGCAAGGGCTGGATTCAAGGCTTGTTCCACCCCATTCCCCAGATGGCAAGAAGCAGGTTGGCCAGCAACACACACACAGGGTATTCCCCAAAATTTAGAAGCAGGCAAAGAGGCTACAAAACATACACGCCTGATAATGCAGTCCGAGTTGTTGCCCTCTGCCTGTGCGGTAGAGCTGCCGTCGTAGCTCCAGTCAGGGTAGGCCGAGGCATCCATCCCTTGGTCCTTCTCAAACGTCTTGGTCTTAGAGCGTAGCTCGTTAAAAAGAAGGCCCTGGCGTGTGTGTGTTTTGGGTGTCTGTTAGAGTGAGGGAATGGGGGGGGCAGCGCCTAAACAATCTCACGGCCATCAGTTTTTAGAATGACTGTACAAATCACTGAATTTCCACAGCAACAACCAAAGAGTCCATGTCAAAGAGCTCTCGGTCTCCCTGTCCTTGTCTCCTGGCTTTTTGTAACTAGGCCAAAGCTTCCTCTCACCTTTCCAGGGAAGCCCTCCTGTCCATCGCTCCAGATGTACTCTACACACACACAAAGGCAAAAATGATTTTGCAAGCAAAGTGCACAATTAGCAGATGGAAATTAAAGTGCGTGCAATGCTGGATCATGTTCATACAAAACCCTTGTCAAGTTTTGACATAACGCCTAAAAACACCATTTGGCTGGGTCCATTCTGCAGCAACTGTACCTGTACGCTAGAATACAGTTTGGTGATGAGATCTTTGTACGAAGCCAAGGAATTATCTACCTACCAGCCTTCTGGAGCAGCTTGGGGGTTGCGTTTGTGCGCACAGACGTGGCACGTCCACCCTGCAGATGATTGTGTGTATTGCGGATACCCGTGCGAGAGCATGTGTGTTATGTGCATGTGTGTTATGCGCATGTGTACTTGTGCGTACGTGCATGTGTATTTGTGAATATGAATGTGTGTATGCATCTGAGTATATCTGTACAAATGTGAACATGTGCATGCGTGTGCAGGTGTTTGTGTGTACATGTTTGAGTGTTTATGTGCGTATTTGTGTGAGTTCACGTGCGCATGTCTGAGTGTTTATGTGCGTATATGTGTGAGTTCACGTGCATATGTCGGCATGTGTGTGCACGTGTGAGTATGCGCGTGTACATGTGTGTGCATGAGCAAATGTGTGTATGTGTGTGCTGCGTGCGTGTGAGTGTTTGTGTATGTATGTGAGTGTGCAAGTGTGTGTGTGTGTGTGTGTGAGTGTGTGTGTATGTATGTGAGTGTGCAAGTGTGTGAGTGTGAAAGTGTGTGTGTGTGTGTGTGTGTGCGTGTGTGTGTGAGAGAGAGAGAGAGTGTGTGTGTATCTATGTGAGTGTGCGAGTGTGTGTGTGTGTGTTTGTGTATGTGTGTGTGTGTGTGCATGTGATATGCATGGTGTTTTTCTCTGTGTGTAAGCAAGCCTGCAAGCCTGCCGCGATGCGTTGATCGAGTGCGGCGTATGCATAGGCAGGTGCAAAAGGACCTATGCATGGGCAGGTGCAAAAGGACCACTCCAGAGAGCCACGCCATTTTGCTAGCGCCGACCCCGTCAGGGAAACTCACCGCTCGTGGCGTAGCGAAGCTGGACCGCTGCTGGGCCTGTGTGGATGGGACAGGAAAAGTGCGGAAGGTCAGTGCGAGGGTTGGTTTGGCGTGGGTCCATTCCTGGTGAAAAGGTGCTTGTTCACGGGGCTGACCAGCAATGGAGAAGCGACGCCCTTGTTCATCATCGCGGCCATCTTGAAAAAAATGAAAAAGAAGAAAGCAGATGTTCTCAACCTGAGAAAGTAGATGTTCTCACTGACTGTCTGCTGGAGTCCGCCTGCAAATTCAGAAATTTACAACGATATACATGTACAGCAGTTATCCTGATGTATAGAGAGTCGAATGCCCAGTTGAGGGATCTCTTGGCCCTTCGGACACGTTGCTATAAAATCCTTCGTAGTACCCGGGTAACATAGATTGTGCTGCGAGGCACTGCTGATTGCTTGAATCTTTCGAGAACTACCAGTTTTGACCAGTTGTGCCTCAGTAAAGAACTCACCCTTCTCAGGTACTTCTTTCCCTACAAAATACCAACAATCTCCTTACCTGCTTAGGGACCTCCTCGATGATGATGGGAGACTGAGGAGATCCTTGATGAGGACTTCCATTCCTTAATATCTCATACTCACAGCCCTCACATATTATCAGGAGCTCCTACCTTATTACGGTATGCAGCTTCACCAGGTTCTCTTATCTTTCCAAATAACTATATGATCTGACACCTCCTATGGCCCAGGTTTATCCGGGGCCTGATTAAATAATCTGATCAGTGTATCACAATGATTTGGCGGATGCAACAGACCTTTTCCCTGGGAAACGAGCTAAAAACACCAAAAAACACATCGAGGTACACTTCTAGGTAGACCCAGGAGGGTTCTAGGATCATAACTTTTTGAGGTCACGTGTCAATCGAATTATAAATTACATATTTGGAATCCTGACGTTGAGAGCTATCGATTGATATATAAAAGAGCCGATTCTGAGGGGGTCCGGGTGGGGGGGTGGGGGGGGGTCCAGTTTGGGGGGGGTCTCCAGAATTTTACTAAGCCACTTTTACGAAATATTATATATATATTTGGTATCCTGAGCTCAAGCCCAGTCGATTGGTACCCTTGTTGGGTGATATGGTTAAAGGAGGGGGTCTGGGTGCCTGGTCATGAAATGTACGGAATGTCCCCAAGTAGGCCGCGGGGGTGTGTTCAGGCAAATTAACAGCAATTGATTCCAAATTTGCAGTTTGCGCATTGCATTAAGCATAAGTTGCATGATTATAGGAAAAAAGTGCTTTGGCAAAGATTTTGGCTGAATTTGTGCACTAAACAGGTGGTCAGTGCAAGAGCGTGGGCAAACCGGTTTTTGCCCTGTAGCTCGTCAGGTATTGCAATATTTGGCATGAGAAACGTGCAGGCAGATAGCTGCTTGAATTCTGAGCAGATTGACACCCTTTTTATTAGTGTGGGAGGTCAGGAAGGGGGGTTTGGGGGGGGGGGTATTTTGGGCCGGAGGCCCAAAATTTACACGTGTATGTCATGATATTTTTTTTTTTGGACCCTCCTTAGTCACAAAAAAAACGTTGGTAAATGACAGAGTGATGCCTCTGCAAATTGGTAAGTTAAACCTGAATCAGCTGGAGCAATAAAATGACCCAATTGAAAGTGTCGCGCATGCCTGTGTCCTTTGAGCCGCTTCACTAAATGATTCAATATGAATGAGGGCATGATGAGCTGGTGAGAGGGGTTTAACCTGTTTTTCATTAACAGCCCGGAATACCTTCATCTCATTGTTCCCATATTGTGCCCGTGGCTAAGGCGACATTTTTTGTAGCTTATGTTAAGACTGCAGCGTCGCTTCTTGATGGTGTAAAAACTGGACTGCACAGTCACTGAAAAGCAAGCGGACGCAGTGCACAGTGTTCCAGCCGACAGTGACTCAGCATCATGATGCGTGGACCCAGACCGTGTGAGATGATGCCCCGTCCCGTAGCTCTTGCATTGAAAAAATGCATGAAGCACTGTGCGACTTGATGCAAAATGCAACTTTCTTTGGGGAGGGCACGGTTGTCATTTTTTTGGCAAAAAGATTTGAGTTAAGTTTTAAAACGTGGCTTGCAAGCTATCTTGACAAATCATATTTACAATGATTTCATTTGTTTAATAAGCCTTGAGTCATACATTGACTGTCAGCTGGAATGTTAGAGCGTTGTTGCGTTGTTCATAGGTGGGCGTGACACTTTTGTGCCGCAAAACTTATAGAATCTTATTGAGCTGGTAAAGACTGTGCTAATAGAAAGCCTGCATGATTAAAATTCACAACTATTTTGGAAAGTTGTTTCAGTGCTGACGTCAGCACTGAGTTCCTTATTACCCGTAATTAAGATGAGGACACCATGTACAATGTCTGTCCGATTTCGTGCTGTCCCTTTTATCTCTCGGCCTGTGCATGACTGCTATATCCTTTTTGCTACGATCCCCCTCTTCCTCTCTTTTAAATTTACAGACTCGCAAGTATGTACTAGTGACTTAGCTGACGCAGCGAACATCCCACTTAGTGTCTTTACTGACACTTATGGTTTATGGCCTTCATTCTTTACGTTCTGGAGGCGCCACTTTTGTTGCGACTAAGAAAGTGCCTGTTTTCTGTCTCACGGCGCTTGGAGAACATCCAAGGCCATGCATACTTACATGTCACGTTTGTGACGTATGTAAATGCTACTATTATTAGTTCTTGGTGTGCATGTTGTTCTTGTAGTGTATGTGCTTTAAAACTGTGTGCTTTGATTGTACGTATCATTGTAGTGTCTCTGAGTTTAAAGGAGCAAAATATTATATGTCACGTACATGGCAGATGTATCCAGTCGTCAGACAAAAGGCCACAAGGAAATTTGGGGTTGAAATGGTATAATTGCAATTGAAATGACTCAAATCGCATTGCAACTGCAACGGTTAAAAACGACCACATGATACTGACCAAATATCAGAATTGGCAGGTGAAGAAAGAACATGTTTGAGCTATGAAACCTATGTCGGTGGTGATGAGAATCTGGCCTTTCCAACTGATTTCCTCAAAATATTTTGACCAGGATGGGAGGCCCAGCAGGCACGAGCGAGAAAGCGCACGCGTGATATATATATCGTTTTTAACCGTTGCAGTTGCAATGCGATTTGAGTCATTTCAATTGCAATTATACCATTTCAACCCCAAATTTCCTTGTGGCCTTTTGTCTGACGACTGGATACATCTGCCATGTACGTGACACATAATATTTTGCTCCTTTAAACTCAGAGACACTACAATGATACGTACAATCAAAGCACACAGTTTTAAAGCACATACACTACAATAACAACATGCACACCAAGAACTAATAATAGTAGCATTTACATACGTCACAAACGTGACAGATATCACACAGATATAGATATATATATATAGAGAGAGAGAGAGAGAGAGAGAGAGAGAGAGAGAGAGAGAGAGAGAGAGAGAGAGAGAGAGAGAGAGAGAGAGAGAGAGAGGGAGAGAGAAACGCCAAGGCGCCTGATATGCTCTTAAAATTCGAACGCCTTTCACAGTTTGGCAAATAGAAGTATTGAGCATGCAAAGGACGGTGCCTGAGCCATTCAGGTTGTTAATGCAACAGGTCACGCCGAAAACATATGTTGATCTTATATGTTCCTTCAACCTTTTTCAGAAGATTGCCACACCCATTGGCACGCCTTGTATTCCAGCCTTTGGGATTTCCACTTTGAGTGCATTTCCTTAGCTACCCTGATTTTCACGTGGTCAACTGTACAATACAATTTTGTGTGTTGAAGTTTCCTGAGAGCATTACGCTTTAGTGTGAATTCCTAAGTAGCAACTTGTCGGTTAGAGCAAAAGCAGTAACAGAGTTTCATTGATCATCATTGGTTTCTGTAGGGAGAAGGTGTCACCTACTATTTGCGGTCATAAATGCATACAGGAACCATGCAAGAAAATATCCTTCACACCAGAGGGGTGGGTTCTTCGGAGTGGCAGGGGGAAGCTGAGGGAGACTGGGAGCACCCCAGCAGCACCGCCAGCCACCAGTAGAGCCACCAATCCCAGACAGCACCGACCTAAAGACCTCAGCAAAACTCGGCGTGACGTCCACCTTGTCAAGATTAAGTACTGTGAGGACACCAGACCTCAGAACCAGCTGAACGCCGCAAAGGAACAGCACAAAGACCTTAGAAACATTCTCCAAGGAGCCTCCGTTACTCTCCACATCATCTTTTTGGGTGTAGTGGCACCATTTACAACACTCACAACCTGGAGCTTTTCAGGTAACTGGGTCTTGATTCTCAAATAGATAAGAAGCTTGCCTGCAAGCTTCACGTGCACTCTGTTATCCACACTGCTAAACTTGTCCATACGGTATCTACACCGCTGTTATCTACACCACTAAACTTGTCCGTACCGGACGTGCCTTTCCTAGTTTATTGTTACCAGTGCTCACCAGGAGCCGGTTTCAGGCCGAGCCTGCAACCCTTTACCTGATCCCCATTAATTTACCATCAATTTACTCTTTATCTGTGGTGGAGGGAGGAGCTTTACGGTACTCGGTACCAAAGAGTAAGAAAGATAACGTAGGTAGTGTAAACGCTCAAATTCAGGAAGAATGTTGTTTTGTGTCCTGCACCACCCAATGGATGCACAGCCACACAGCAGTCCACCTGAAAAATAAAAAGAGGAATGGCTTATTAATGGGGATTATGTGGGAGTCAGAAGCTCACACACCACCAAGAGTATTGGTCAGATATTTTTGGGGGCTACAATTGATGTTGCTTAATGCTACTTGCGTTTAGTTTGTTTGAATCTTGTTGCGGATCTGATAACGGAAAGGCTGAGTTTGTATGCTGTGGCTTGGGGCTGGGTTTTACTCTGAGGCGGCACGTAGTAAGAAAAGAAAAAGAACAATTACGCGGGCAGCAAAAAGCACCCCACATTAATCAAGGAAAAGGGGCCACCTTGGTACCGGGTACCGTAGAGCTCCTCCCCCACCAAGGAAAAGAAAGAGGTCAATGGGGATCTTGAGGGTTGCAGGCTTGACCTGAAACTGGCTCCGATCCTGTTGAGAGTTGGTAATGGTACTGGAAGGGGCACGTCTGGATTGGACAAGTTTAGCAGCACAACTAACAGAACGCGTGCATATGGAGCTTGGAAACAAGTTTGTTAACTCTCTGAGATTCAAGACCCAAGTCCTTGAGAGTTGTACTATGAGTGTTGTAGATTTTGCCGCCCGCTCCCAATAGAATGGTTTGGAGGGTAGTGGAACCCTAAATGGATTGTGATTGGCAGATTGCTTTGGCAATCATGAATTGGAGAACATCTCCTCCAATGTGGTGGCAGTGGAGGTTTGGGTGTGAGAGCTGCTTTCTAATTGTGTGCATTGAGGTTAGGCTGTCTGTGGCTATTTGGGAGTACCATAAGTTATAATTGCAGGTGCTATAGTTGCTAACTCCGCACGTGAGATTGAACTGGTAGTACCCATGCCTATCTTGGGTTCATGTAGTGGGACACGTTTAGTAGGTGAGGGTGGCAAACACCTGATTTGGTGTCTTGCCCTTCTTCGTGTTTTTGAAGGTTGCCATCAGCATAGGTCCAGTTTCGCTAATCTTTTACTGTACAGGTCAGTTTTAGACCGGAAGCACCCTAGAAAGCAGGGCATTCACCCTAGTAAGCAAGGAATTTGCAACTTTTGTTTTGCCTTTCTGCTTGTTGGGTAGTACTAAAAAAAATGTCCGCACAATCAGGAGGCTGTTTATTTTTGGACGACACGTCTACTTTTTGGGGTGGACACCCCTGAGGGACCCCCCCCCCCCAAACCCCCCTTCCAGTGCCCCCACCCAAATAAAAAGGGTACCAACCCGCTCCTTTTTAAAGCAGGCATCCATCTGAATACTCATCAAGACCCAAAACTGAAGTGTTGCAGAGTCATGGGGCAAAAACTGAGATACGGACGCCCATGCACACGTGACCTAGCTACCAGGCACCCATAATTGGCGTGCACAGTCCAACGTTGCTTCTATTTCTTCAGAATTCCAATGACTATCTCATGCTGGCACAATCATGTAAGTTTGGGGTTTTGCTGCTTCATTGGCTTGATTCACCCCGCGGCCTGCACCCGAGTCCGTGTGCATGCCTCTGACTTTTGGCAGGGTTGCACGCTCCGGCTCTGCTCCGCTCCGGCTCCGCTCCGGCTCCGCTCCGCTCCGGAGCCTCCAAAAAGTAGACCAACCAGATCATTTTTTTTACTCACATGCTGATGCTATGTCTCCACAATGTTGAATTTGCTTGAAACTGATTAAAACACACTCATTACAACTACAATTATACCGAGGTCCTAGCAGTTAAACATTGAAATGTGTTCTGTCACAATTAGCATGAATATAATTACTAATTACTACCAATATGATCCTTTCCTTTTTCACTTTTCAAGCCCTTGACCCCCACTGATTCTATATTTCTGTGGTGGAGGAGCTTAACGGTACTTGGTACCAGGGTAGCTCATTTTACGTTATTAATGTGGGGGGGTGGTTTTCGCTCCCTACGTAATTTTACCTTTTTCTTTTCTTATTTCTTTTTCACACCTTGTAGGGCAGCGAGAATGTGATGATTTGAATTTAATGCTAAAATTAAGTTATTTGACACTTGGTTCCAGATCACAAAGGTTAAGCATTAAAAGCATTAATTGAACAAAAAGGCAGATGAGGTTTTAGATCACAAAATTATTAGGTTCAGTCCTCAGGCCTTTAATGCATATCTAAAATGGAACACAAAACATTAAGGGAAATGTGCAGGATCATTAAAATACTAGGTCCAGTCCCTCAGGCCTTCAACATCTAAAGAAATATGATATAGGTGTCACTGCACACAACCCCAATCTCACTCCTAAAAGGCGCAAATTTTGCTAAAGCCACTAAATTTGGCAAAAGCACAACTCAGACATTAACAACCTAATCCCTCTTGGGCGCCCTTCTTTTACGCTTGGGGCGAGTAGAGCGTAGCGCAACCACGCTCTCCTCTTCTTCTCCCTCCCCCTCCCCCCCCCCTCCTCCTGCCCCTCCCCCTCCCCCTCTCCTATATTATGATTCCCCCACCCCCCTTCCTCCACCTCCCCCTCTCCCAT
>Ga0307968_1002039_pt1 | contig 16674 bp, 7 predicted proteins | sample OrgLakmetagen650_FD_201834 | JGI IMG/M metagenome (GOLD analysis project Ga0307968, IMG submission 201834) | Saline water microbial communities from Organic Lake, Antarctica - #650 | ecosystem: Environmental > Aquatic > Non-marine Saline and Alkaline > Saline | place: Antarctica: Organic Lake... | reverse complement strand
GGGGCCCCCTTATATACAATATATACAAGGAGGCCCCGTGAGGGGCCCCCTTATATACAATATATACAAGGAGGCCCCGTGAGGGGCCCCCTTATATACAATATATACAAGGAGGCCCCGTGAGGGGCCCCCTTATATACAATATATACAAGGAGGCCCCGTGAGGGGGCCGCTTCATTTCTTACTAATTATAAATAATAGCTCTAGAATTTCTTAATTAACACTTTAAGAAATTCTAGAGCTATTATTTATAATCAAATAACACTATCGAATAAATTTATTCATATCCGCGGTTTTTATCCGTAGGTCCGCTCGTATAGGTAGCGTACCCCCCCCCCCAGGGGGGAGGTACGCTTTAGTGCGAAGGTCGCATCCCTCACGGGTCCGGAGCGCCCCTGACGGGTCCTTTCGACCCCGTGAGGGGCGCCCCGTGTCTATTCGCGAGTAAAGGGAGTTTCGCGCATGACGCAAAAATCTCCACCCCCATATACCATATATATGGGGGTGGAGGAGTTGCGCGCCCCCCTCACGGGGAGGGAGGCGCGTCCCTCACGGGTCCCTTCGACCCCGTGAGGGGCGCTCCTAGTCTATTGGCGAGTACGAGTTTTCTCGTACGAGCGACGATCCCCTTAGGGGATCGACGCTCCCCCCCTTCGGGGGGGTAGGTTCGCGAGTAGAGTCGGACCCGTGAGGGTGGCGTCCCTCACGGGGCGTCGTAATTGGCCCCGTGAGGGGCGCCAACCCGTGAGGGACGCGTCCTCCGTCGGATTTTTGTAGGTTCGCTCTCCTGCCCATATCCCGCGAGGTCGCTTATTACGCTAAAGCGTAATAAGGTCGCTTATTACGCTAAAGCGTCCCTCACGGGTAAGCGCTCGGATTTTTGCGAACGCAAAAATCCTAGCGCTTACCCGTGAGGGACGCTGGGGCGGCGCGTCCCTCCCCGAAGGGGGGGGTAAGCGACCTCGACCCCCCTACGGGGGGAGAGCGGACCTACGGACCCGTGAGGGAGGCGAAATCCGACCCAATTCCGACTCTCCGAGCGAACCTAGCCTCGCGAATAGCGGGGCTATTAGCTCGGACGGACGCAAAAATCCGAGCGCTTACCCTCACGGGTAAGCGACCTCGGGGGACCCGTGAGGGGGGCAGGAGACCCGTGAGGGGGACCTATAAAACATCGTCAATAGAATTTTCTTCGAGAAATTTTCTTCGAGAAAAAGAATTAACTGCGAAGCGCTCAATAAAAAAAAAATTTTATGCTAATATTAAAAAAGAAAAGAATAAAAATAGAATTATCTTAACAAATTGTCTGAAGGACATTTTGTTAAAACTGTGCAAGGCGCTAAGGCTTTTCCTAGATAGAGCATCTAACTTTTTAGTGGGCTCTCTATGTGAAATGCACGTAGATAAAGCCTTTGACTTCAACTATTTTTATGACATTTTAAATTCAATTTTAGGTTGTGCGAATCCCACTTGTGTAATAGGGTCTCCCTTAAAAGCGGTTAATGCTTAGTAGGTCAGGAGGGAGGCGTTCTCGCGAACAGTATGAAGTTAACATATCCAGATCGCTTGCTTCGAAGGTTTGAGCGGAAAAATCTTCGCGGACGAGACTCGCCAGTACGCTCGTGCTTAAGTGGCGAGGTCCACTTAAGCGACCTTCCGCACGACCCCCGTCCCGCCAGGGGCGGGGGAGGCCGTCCCGCCAGGGGCGGGGGAGCCCTCTTTAGGAATTGTTCACCCCCTATATATATAGGGGGTGAACAATTCCTACCGCGTCAATTCCGTAGGCAATGGATCCTCCCAACTGGGGGACCCGTGAGAGATACGCTAAAGCAGGATTTGATCCACACATATATATATATATAGGTGTGGATCAAATCCGAGCGCATCCCTCACGGGTACGAAGCGTTTGTGTCGGGTTATAGCGCTAACGAGGTTACACTCGTCGGGGGGACTGGGTGAAGGCAACCCGTGTCCGCCAGGGGCGGGGAAGCTGGTAATCGCGCGTATCCCCTTGTCGAAGAAATTTCGTACGAAATTTCTTCGATTTGGAGATACGCGCGATTACCAGCTTCCCCGCCCCTGGCGGACACGGGTTGGTTAGGATTTGGTCTTGACGGCCCTATATATATAGGACCGTGCGGAGAATAATCCAAATGTTCGCTAGTACGCGTCCCCCGCCCCTGGCGGGACGGGTTTCCTAAAGCAAATAATCCCCACGACGGGACAACCACCCACCTTCACACCAATTTTAATGAACTCATGGAGTTCGCCCACGTTTATTGTTTTTAACGAAAGAAATCAAAATAGAGTTTCTCAGACTAACTAAAAAGAATGTGTGTTAAGGTCCGAGCTCTTGTGTCGGTTTTTTGTGCGTACGGGCTAATATACTTAGAGCGCAAGTCGCAGATCTTGAACCCCCTTTCGACGTATATATAAGGGGGTTCAAGATCTGCTAGTTGCTCCCTTATACCCATATATATGGGGTCCCCCTCACGGGTCCCATATATATGGGAGGGCGCTTATAACGGAGCGCCCCTCACGGGGTAGTAGGTCCCCCTCACGGGTCTCCTGCCCATATCCCCGCCCGTGAGGGGGTCGCCTAAATTGGGTAAGCAACCCGTGAGGGAGGCGCTAGGAATTATCCCCCCCCCGTAGGGGGAGGGTCACCTAAATTGCTTACCCAAACCCGTCCCGCCAGGGGCGGGGGAGGCGCCCCTCCCCCTACGGGGGGGGGAGAATTGCTACACTATTCCCACGGACGCTTCGCACACAGCCTTATTAATACTCTCCCGCAGGGGGGAGGGGAGGCTGTGCGGACCCGTCCCGCCAGGGGCGGGGGAGGCGTGGTAAAATCCTAGATAATATTACGTCTTCGTAAGAAGCGCACCAACTTTCGTTCTCGGAGTGGACAAATCCACGAGCTTAATTGACGTATTACTTAATACGTATTAAGCGTCATCTATAATAAATAGCGAACCGCTGATAGACACACCACCATGCACACGCTTAAATTGAAAAGCTATATTACAGGTTAATAAAAATTGAATTCTTTTATCGAAGAAAATTATATCGAAGAAAATCTTCGATTTTCTTCGAGATCTCCGCGTTTTTCGTCGAAAAACGCGGACATATATAATTTTCTTTAGGTCCGCTCTCCCCCCGTAGGGGGGTCGAGGTCGCTTATTACGCTTAAAGCGTAATAAGCGCTAGGATTTTTGCGTCCGTCCGAGCGAATCGCCCCGCTATTCGCGAGGCTAGGTTCGCTCGGAGAGTCGGAATTGGCATACGCCAATTCCGAGCGCATAAATTGCGTACGCAATTTATGCGACCTTCGCTCGCTGAGCGAACCTACAAAAATCCGACGGAGGTCGCATAAATTGCCCCGTGAGGGACGCAATTTATGCGCTCGGAATTGGGTCGGATTTGGCCTACGGCCAAATCCGCCGGCGTAATTGGCGCCCCTCACGGGGCCAATTACGACGCATACGCCACCCTCACGGGTCCGACTCTACGAGCGAACCTACCCCCCCGAAGGGGGGGAGCGACGATCCCCTAAGGGGATCGTTAGCTCGTACGATAAAACTCGAATATTTTCTCCCCCGCGGATATAAGGGGGGAAAAATATTCGACTTTTTGGTGGAGAAAAAAAGACATAAAAAAAAAAAAAAAATGGCAGCTGCAAATACTTCAAAAAAAACTTCCAAAAAGTCAGATGTACGTAGTAAATATAATTCATCAAATGTGGGTTCTCGCATTAACCCCTCACGTGTTTTATCTTTATCTCAATTATTAGGTAGTGTACAAAAACAACGTACTCAACGTGCAAAACGTTCAACAGGTAGAGCCCCTATTAAACCTTTAATCCCTCCTAAATCTTTAATTATTATATTAAAAGAAAAACCTGAAAAGGCGGTTTATAATCGACGCATTATAGATTATAAACATTGTGGTTTATTACAACGTTATATAGGTTTAGGAGGTAAAATTTTACCCAGAAGACAAACACGTTTAACAGCTAAACAACAACGATATATAGCTAAAACTATTAAAAGTGCACGTGTAATGGGTTTATTACCTTTTGTAAGTAAAGAAAAAGGTTTTTTTAGATAATTGCTTTTTTGTTTATATAGTATTAGCGCTAAAGCTAATTGGGTAATGGTGCGCTTGCACTATATGAAAAGGGGGGAGAAAGGTAGCGCAAGTCGCAGACTTGTGTAGGAATTGTCCCCCCCCCCCTGCGGGGGGGGGGACAATTCCGAGCGCTTCCCCGCCCCTGGCGGACACGGGTTGGGTCGGATTTAGCCTCCCTGACGGGTATACCCGTGAGGGAGGCTAAATCCGTAGGTCCCCCTCCCATATATATGGGGTCTCCTGCCCATATACCTCCCCCCTACGGGGGGTCCCCGTGAGGGGGTCGCTTCCCTCACGGGTACGGAGCGCCCCTCAAGGGGTCCCTTCGAGTGCGAGCGAACTAGCCTCGCTAGTCGCTCCCCCCCTTCGGGGGGGTAGGTTCGCTCGCAGAGTCGGACCCGTGAGGGTGGCGTCCCTCACGGGGCGTCGTAATTGGCCCCCCCCCCGTAGGGGGGAGGGGCGCCAACCCGTGAGGGACGCCGGCGGATTTGGCCCCCGTCCCGCCAGGGGCGGGGGAGGCCAAATCCGACCCAATTCCGAGCGCATAAATTGCGTCCCTCACGGGGCAATTTATGCGACCTCCGTCGGATTTTTGTAGGTTCGCTCTCCTGCCCGCGAGGTCGCTTATTACGCTTTAGCGTAATAAGCGCTAGGATTTTTGCATCCGCAAAAATCCGACGAAGGTCGCAGAAATTGCGTCCCTCACGGGGCAATTTCTGCGCTCGGAATTGGCGCCCCTCACGGGGCCAATTCCGACTCTCCGAGCGAACCTAGCCTCGCGAATAGCGGGGCGATTCGCTCGGACGGACGCAAAAATCCTAGCGTCGGATTTTTGTAGGTTCGCTCAGCGAGCGAAGGTCGCATAAATTGCGTACGCAATTTATGCGCTCGGAATTGGCGTATGCCAATTCCGACTCTCCGAGCGAACCTAGCCTCGCGAATAGCGGGGCGATTCGCTCGGACGGACGCAAAAATCCTAGCGCTTATTACGCTAAAGCGTAATAAGCGACCTTATTACGCTTTAAGCGTAATAAGCGACCTCGACCCCCCTACGGGGGGAGAGCGGACCTACAACTCGCAGATCTTCGAACCCCCTCTTATCGAAGAAAATTCTATTGACGATGTTTTATACGAAAACATCGTCGATCCCGTAACAAAATTTTTATATAGGAATTTTGTTAAGGTATTAAATTTTCTTTAGGTCCGCTCTCCCCCCGTAGGGGGGTCCCCGTGAGGGGGTCGCTTACCCCCCCTTCGGGGAGGGACGCTTTAGCGTAATAAGCGACCTCGACCCCCCTACGGGGGGAGGGATATGGGCAGGAGAGCGGACCTAAAAACTCGAATATTTTCCCCCCGCGGATATAAGGGGGGAAAAATTCGACTTTTGAGAAAGGGGGTTCGAAGTATGCGACTTGCGTAGGAATTGTACCCCTCCCCCCTGCGGGGGGGGCGGACAATTCCTACGCAAGCGCTCCGAGTCTATTCGCGAGTAAAGGTCTTTTCGCGCCTGACGCGAAAAGACCTTCGACCCCGTGAGGGGCGCTGCGAGTCTATTCGCGAGTACGAGTTTCTCGAATATATTGAATAATAAATTTATTCTATAAAGATTTTAAATAACGAAGATATTTAAAAATTCGACTTTAACATAAATAGAAATGAATTTATTTGTTAATAAGTAAATAATCAATAAAAAACATGACAAATATTATTTAAAAGGCTTTTTGGTTAATGTAGCAATGGTTACTAAGAGTTACCCTATATGGAATCTAGTTTATTTCTAGTAAACCCTATTACATCTAAAAGTGTCCTTTTTCATTAAATAATTTTTAATATAAAAACCTATAGGTAGAACATAGTATATCACTAATGGGGGTTAGGGATATTTAGAGATTATTAGGGATTGGATCCATAGGCTCCAAAATCTATAGTGATATGGGGGGGTGCCTTCGCTCCTCCAGTTTGATACTTCCCCTACGCGAATTATAGTATTTGACCGTAATTTTTTATTAGTGTATGCATACGCGTCATAAGAAAAAGTACGAGGTTTGTGTAAAAAAGTCTTTAACAGTTTTTTTAACATACTAAAATTGAGATTTTATTCTCATATGAACAAATAGAAAAAAAAAATTATTTGAAGTGAGCCGCATAGGGAACCTTGCGTCGTAATTAGTGTACGGCGTCGTAATTGGGTCGGATTTCGCCTAATATACCCGTCCCGCCAGGGGCGGGGGAGGCTAAATATGTAGGTCCCCCTCACGGGTCCCTTATATAGGGGAGGTCGCTTACCCCCCCTTCGGGGAGGGACGTTTCGCACTATTCGCTCGGACGGACGCAAAAATCCTAGTGTCGGATTTTTGCCCCGTGAGGGACGCAAAAATCCGACGTAGGTCGCATCCCTCACGGGTTTGCGTCCCTCACGGGGCAAACCCGTGAGGGATGCGCTAGGAATTCGCGATCACGATCGCGAATTCCGACTGAGCGTTTCTCCTGCCGTAGAGGTCGCTTCCCTCACGGGTTTGCGTCCCTCCCCCCTACGGGGGGGGGGGCAAACCCGTGAGGGAAGCGCTAGGAATTGTCCGCCCCCCCGCAGGGGGGAGGGGGACAATTCCGACGCAAGTCGCAGACTTCGAACCCCCTTTTGATAAAGGGGGTTCGAAGATCTGCGAGTTGTAGGTCCGCTCTCCCCCCGTAGGGGGGTCCCCGTGAGGGGGTCGCTTACCCCCCCTTCGGGGAGGGACGCTAAAGCGTCCCTCACGGGTAAGGTCGCTTACCCCCCCTTCGGGGAGGGACGCTAAAGCTTAATAAGCGCTAGGATTTTTGCGTCCGCAAAAATCCGACGCTAGGATTTTTGCGGACGCAAAAATCCTAGCGCTTACCCGTGAGGGACGCTTTAGCGTCCCTCCCCGAAGGGGGGGTAAGCGACCTCGCGGGATATGGGCAGGAGAGCGAACCTACAAAAATCCGACGGAGGACGCGTCCCCCGCCCCTGGCGGGGGACGCGCTCGGAATTGGGTCGGATTTGGCCTCCCCCGCCCCTGGCGGGACGGGGGCCTCCCCCGCCCCTGGCGGGACGGGGGCCTCCCCCGCCCCTGGCGGGACGGGGGCCTCCCCCGCCCCTGGCGGGACGGGGGCCTCCCCCGCCCCTGGCGGGACGGGTCCGCCGGCGTCCCTCACGGGTTGGCGCCCCTCCCCCCTACGGGGGGGGGGCCAATTACGACGCCCCGTGAGGGACGCCACCCTCACGGGTCCGACTCTGCGAGCGAACCTAGGCTCCCGACTAGCGAGGCTAGTTCGCTCGCACTCGAAGGGACCCTCACGGGTCCCTTCGACCCCGTGAGGGGCGCTCCGTACCCGTGAGGGAAGCGACCTTACCCGTGAGGGACGCGCCGCCCCAGCGTCCCTCCCCGAAGGGGGGGTAAGCGACCCCCTCACGGGGACCCCCCTACGGGGGGAGGGATATGGGCAGGAGACCCGTGAGGGGAACCTACAAAAATCCGACAGAGGTCGCCTCCCCCGCCCCTGGCGGGACGGGTTTGCTTACGTAAACCCGTCCCCCGCAGGGGGGGAGGCGCTAGGAATTGCGTAGTATTTGTCCTACCCATAATACTGAGAAAATATTCAGGACGACCCCCCCCTGACGGGTATTTTCCCCCCGCAGGGTGGAGGAGACCCGTCCTGGTTAATTCCGACCCAAATCCTGGTAGCACCCGTGAGGGGCGCCCCCTTAATATGTGACCTTCGCACTACAAGATTGAGGCGCGACACCCTTATATATATTATATATATATGTGGACGCCACTAATAATTCTTCTTTTTTTGTAGAAAAAAGAACTGTAAATTACAATAAAAGTCGTATATTCCGCTCGCGGAGGAGACGACCAGAGCGGACCCCTCCCCCCTACGGGGGGAGGGGTCCGCTCGTAGAAAAAAATCAAAAAAAAAAGATATAAAATAATATGACAACAAAACAACTAGCAAAATTAAAAACAAGAAATGGTGACACTAGAAAAAAAGCGCTTACTGTTGGTGATATATGTGATTTAAAAATTACAGCGTTAGCACCTAATAATATTGGTATTGATGAATTTACGTATCCTTTTGCTATATTTGTACCAAATGCTAAACAAGGGCATATTAAGGCCAAAATTGTAAAAAAAGCGGCCCCGGCCGGAGTAACAGCTTTTAAAGATTCAGCATACGCTGTAGCACAATTGTTATCTACTCCACAAGATCCATCTAATGCAACAAAGCCAGGTGCTGAAGCACTTAAGTCACCCGTTAAACCAGGGGACGTTTTAACAGTAAATATTACAAAAAAAACAAAAAAAGGTGCTGGGATTGTGGAATTTACACCTTCCCCGTTAACAAATTCTTTGTTACCGGGGGACTCGACGTTTTCTGAAAAAACGTCGAGTGATTATAAAATCATTGTGCCTTTAGGCCAAGGAGTAGGTGAATTACTACCTAAAACTGCTAAAATTGTAATAACACGTGTCAAATCAAATTATGCTTTTTCTATGCTTACAGGTCGCGGATCTCAAGATCCAAAAAGTATTAAGGAAAAAAAAATGGGAAGCGGCCCCTTATATAAGGGGTATAAGGGGCGGGCTTCGCATAATGCACCGCTTACAGAAGGGAGCACATCATCCATCCATAAAAAAGGCGAAGGAGAATCTTCTAACGAAAAGTCAAACAAATTCCCATTAATGTATGGGTGTAAATTGACAACAATTATACCGGAAAATGTGAAAAAGTATAATAATTATGCAATTTTAAAAGTTAGAGGTCAAATTTTATTTGTTCGATTAGAAAAAGGTGTAGTATTAGGTCGTGATAAAGTACGTATTAAAGTACGTCGTGACGTAGGTAATTCTCCTTTTAATGGTGTGCTTAGCCCTGGCGGACTTAGCACACCAGTTATAGGTAAAATAATTCAAATAAATCCAGTATCAAAAAGAAAAAAAGCTACACTTGTAATGAACAGTATTCGTGAAATGCTTGCACATGGAATGCATTTTGGTGAAAAAACCGTTAAATGCCATGCCCGTATGAAACAATATTTATGGTTAAATAAACAAGGGCAAAATAAAAACCGACCTTTTGTTAAAAAAGGTCAACATGTAATTAATCTTTTAAAAACACGTCGTTGTTTAAATAAAGCGTTAAATACATTAACAAAATATGCTTTAAAAGGGCGTACATTTCTGTTTATAGGAACAAAAAAACCTGCAACAGGTTTAATTGCTCGCGCATCTTTCTTTACAAAAAATTCGTTTTATGTTAATACAAGATGGTTAGGTGGTATGTTAACAAACTGGAAAACAATTTGTAAATCTATATCTAAAATACGTCCCATTTTAAAAGAAAAACAAAAAGTTGTGCGCGATATTTTAGAAAGAAGACAAACTATTAAATCACGTTTTATTAAAAGAGCTTTATTATTAAAAAAGAAAAGTAAACTTATTTTAACAAAAGGACGTCAAATTTTTAAAAACTTTAAGAATAATACAAATGACATTCTTTTACGTGCACAAAAATTTGCAGAAAAACGTAATTTTTTAATGACTAAAGGAATGGTTTACATTCAAAAACGTCAAAAACTTATTCAAAAGCGTCGCGAATTAATTGATCAAACTCTTTTTGTAAAAGAAAAAGGATTACAAATTGCTTCTAAATATCAAATGCTATTTAACCAATTAGCAGCTTATACTCAAAAGTTACGTGAATATAAGTATTTACTAATGTTATCATCTGAAATGAAAGGATTACAAAAAACAAATGTTTCTTTATATACAGTACCTTATAATAGTTTAAAAAATATTACAGTGCTTCCCCCCCTTATATCCCTTATATCTAAGGGGGGGACTGTAAGCCCGGCCCCCGAAAGAGGGACCGCCGTTTCCAAAGAAAACGACGGGTTCACCGGTAACAAAGTTAACGGAGAAACAGAAAACGATATCAAACCTTGGATTGTTCCTAATCCACCTAAAGAAATTTTAAATCGAGTAGCTTTAGCTACTGTACGTAGCCGCGAAACCGATTCTCGTGATACATATCAAGGTGCGTCTGCAGATACTTCACGTTTACGAACTCCAAAAGCTACTACTGGTAACATTGTTGTTTGCAGTTCACTTCTTTTACGTTTTGCACGCCAATTCAATTCTTATATTCAATCAGTTATTGAAACATTAATTTCTTCGATACAATCTATTCAAACACAATGTAATGATGCTTTTAACCAATTAAAAAATATTGAAACAACATTACAAACTTACGATTCTTTAAAAAATCAATATGTAAGTGAATTACAACAACTTAAAGCTAAAGCAATAGGAGAACGTCATGTTATACAAATTGTAAAACGTCAATTTAAAGCTTTAGATGCACAAAAAAAATTAATTAAGTTTTTACCACGTCTTAGATATTTACCTACTCCACAAACTAAAATTTCTGAAATCGTTCAAATTCTATTATCTAAAATTGTTGATCCTAAACTTAAATTCCCTATTGATAGCATTTACGATAAAAATTTAAGTTCTAGCACTAAAAAATTAGCCGCTGCACGTAAGAAAAAATGGCAACGTTTAGAAAAATATTTTGGTGGTATTGCTAATATGACCAAATTATCTCAAACGAAAATTTCACAAAATGTAGCTATTATTATTGGACAAAAAGAAGAAATGAATGCCGTTCGTGAATGTAACAAACTTGGATTAAAAACTTTTACAATAGTTGATACTAATTGTGATCCTACTTTATCTAATCATATCATTCCAGCAAACGATGATTCACGTAATTCTATCAAATATATTTTAACTAAATTTATTACTCGTATTCGTCTGGCTCAAAAAATACGTACACGTTTCCAAAAATACAAAAAAAACTAAATAAAATGAATTAGTGTATGAGGAACGCTTGGTTCGTTATTGTAAAAATCCAACGCTTTTATCGAATATTTTCAATATCAAAGTCGAAGTTTTCCCCCCCTTATATCAGGATATCCGCGGGGGGAAAATCTTCGAGTTTTAGGTCCGCTCTCCTGCCCTCCCCCCGTAGGGGGGTCGAGGTCGCTTACCCGTGAGGGACGCTAAAGCGTAATAAGCGCTAGGATTTTTGCGTCCGTCCGAGCGAATCGCCCCGCTATTCGCGAGGCTAGGTTCGCTCGGAGAGTCGGAATTGGCCCCGTGAGGGGCGCCAATTCCGAGCGCAGAAATTGCCCCGTGAGGGACGCAATTTCTGCGACCTTCGTCGGATTTTTGCGGATGCAAAAATCCTAGCGCTTATTACGCTAAAGCGTAATAAGCGACCTCGCGGGCAGGAGAGCGAACCTACAAAAATCCGACGGAGGTCGCATAAATTGCCCCGTGAGGGACGCAATTTATGCGCTCGGAATTGGGTCGGATTTGGCCTCCCCCGCCCCTGGCGGGACGGGGGCCAAATCCGCCGGCGTAATTGGCGCCCCTCACGGGGCCAATTACGACGCATACGCCACCCTCACGGGTCCGACTCTACGAGCGAACCTACCCCCCCGAAGGGGGGGAGCGACGATCCCCTAAGGGGATCGTTCGCTCGTACTCGAATAAATTTCTATACCGTAACAAAATTCCTTTATATAGTATATAGGATATAGGATATAGGATATAGGATATAGGATATAGGAATTTTCCCCCCCCTTATCTCCGCGGGGGGGAGGGATCGACGATGTTTTCGTGTACTCGCGACGATCCCCTTAGGGCCCCCCTCACGGGCCCGTGAGGGGGGCGTCGCTCCCCCCCTTATATATATAGGGGGGGTAGGTTCGCTCCCCCTTATATCCGTGGGGGGAGTCGGACCCGTGAGGGTGGCGTCCCTCACGGGGCGTCTCCCTCACGGGTTTGCCCCGTGAGGGACGCCAATTACGCGCTCGGAATTGGCGTCCCTCACGGGGCGTCGTAATTGGCGTACGCCAACCCGTCCCGCCAGGGGCGGGGGACGCCGGCGGACCCGTCCCGCCAGGGGCGGGGGAGGCCCCCGTCCCGCCAGGGGCGGGGGAGGCCAAATCCGACCCAATTCCGACTCTGCGAGCGAACCTACCCCCCCTATATATATAAGGGGGGGAGCGACGATCCCCTATATATATAAGGGGATCGTTCGCTCGCACTCGAAGGGACCCTCACGGGTCCCTTCGACCCCGTGAGGGTCGCGCCTCCCTCCCCGTGAGGGGGGCGCTTCCCTCACGGGTCCCTTCGACCCCGTGAGGGGCGCTCCGTACCCGTGAGGGAAGCGACCCCCTCACGGGGACCCCCCTACGGGGGGAGAGCGGACCTATAAAACAACGTCAATAGAAATTTATTCGATAAAGATATTGAAAATATTCGAGTTTTTATGTAATGGCTTAAATTCAACGCTTGGTTCGTAATTGGGGAATGCCACTTAAGCACGAGAGCGAAGGTGGCGAACCTACCCCTCTTTAGGGGGGAGCGAACAGTGCGAAGGTCGCTTATTAAGGAGGTAACCTCCCTCACGGGTTGCCTTAAGGCAATTAGGTGGTTGCCTCCCTCGCGGGTTTCCTTAAGGCAACCCGCGAGGGAGGCGCTAGTATTTGTCGAATGACAAATCCTAATCGTAATTGGGGCGGTTTTGTCCGTAGGTCAAAACCGCCCCAATTAAGCGTAATTTGACAAATACCACTAGGACCCGTGAGGGGGGCTCACGGGTACGTCGCTTCCCTCCCCCCTGCGGGGGGGGGTCGTCTATTTGTGGGCCCCCCTGACGGGTTCCCCGCCCCATATATATGGGGCGGGCCAGGCCATTTAGCGCGCAGAGCGGAGGTTCCCTCGTCGGGGGGTATAATTTGGTCGGAATTTCCCCCCCCTTCGGAGAGGTGAAATCTGTAGGACCCCCTCACGGGTCTCCTGCCCCCCTCACGGGCCCCCTACGGGGGGTCCCCGTGAGGGGGTCGCTTCCCTCACGGGTAAGGAGCGCCCCTCACGGGGTCGAAGGGAGTTTCGAGCAACTCGAAGTCTGCGACTTGTTCCACCCTTCGGCCCGCCCCATATATAGGGGGCGGGGAAGCAACTCGCTGATCTTGAGTACGGCCCCCCTCCTCTTTAGGAGGAGGGGGGCCGTACTCGAAGTCTGCGACTTGTGTCGTAATTGTCTCCCTCCCCCCTGCGGGGGGGGGGACGGACAATTACGAGCGCTTCCCTCACGGGTTGGGTCGGATTTAGCCCCCGTCCCGCCAGGGGCGGGGGAGGCTAAATCCGTAGGTCCCCCTCACGGGTCTCCTGCCCCCCTCACGGGCCCCCGTAGGGGGGTCCCCGTGAGGGGGTCGCTTACCCCCCCTTCGGGGAAGGACGCTGGGGCGGCGCGTCCCTCACGGGTAAGGTCGCTTCCCCGCCCCTGGCGGACACGGGTACGGAGCGCCCCTCACGGGTCCCTTCGGGACAGGACCCCGTGAGGGGCGCTCCACGTCCCAAAAAATTTATTTGCGCACCTCACAACTAATATAAATATTTTTTTTAACCAATCGACTTTAAAACAAAAATTACTTTTTTATAAGATGTAAATCTAGACAAAAAATAACTATTATGTTATTATCTATAGAGTTTCATTCTTATATAAAAATTTATATAGTTAATGCCTTAAAAAAATTCCCGTGAGGGAGGTAAAAAAAAGTATAATTATTGATTATACGCGAGGTTAACACTCTACGAGCGAACCTCTACTTGCAGTATGCAAGTGCTTTTACCCGTGAAGGGGGTCGTGGGTGAAGCGTTAGTGGGAATTGGCGCCCCTCACGGGGCAAATTACGCGACCTGAGTTCGCCTAATAGGCCAAAACCTATTAGGTGGTAGCTATTGAGCCAAAGTCCAACCCGTGAGAAAGGCGTTCTGCTACCAGGATTTGTCAAACGACCTGGTAGCAGCACTGAGCGCTTGTGCTACTGAGCACTCGTAATTAATATGTCCGCGTTTTTCGTCGAAAAACGCGGAGATCTCGAAGAAAATCGAAGATTTTCTTCGATATGAAAAATGGGATTGTAGTTCAATTGGTTAGAGCACCGCCCTGTCACGGCGGAAGTTGCGGGTTCGAGCCCCGTCAATCCCGAATAAAGAAAATTGTGATTTCGTTAAAAGTCTCTGAGTTAGGTATAGGCCATAAGATAACTTTAGATAAAGTTATCTTAAAATGAAAAGTCGAAGTTTTAAATATCTTCGATATTTGAAATCTTTCTCGAATAAATTGATTATTCAATTTATTCGAGAAACTCGTACTCGCGAATAGACTCGGAGCGCTTGTGTCGTAATTGTCCCCCTCCCCCCTGCGGGGGGGGTAAACGACCTCGACCCCCCGTAGGGGGGAGGGAAGGAGGGCAGGACCCGTGAGGGCAGCGCTGAGTCGGAATTCGCGATCGCGACCCTCCCCCCTACGGGGGGGGGCGTATTCCTAGCGCATCCCTCACGGGTTTGCGTCCCGTCAGGGACGCAAACCCGTGAGGGATGCGACCTGCGTCGGATTTTTGTAGGTCCGCTCGCATATATATGGGAGCGGAGGTAGCATAAATTGCGTCCCTCACGGGGCAATTTATGCGACCTTCGTCGGATTTTTGCGTCCGTCCGAGCGAATAGCCCCGGAGCGCCCCTCACGGGTTGGTCATCAACAATTCCGCGCCCGTATTTGTCGGCGTGCGGACAAATCCGACTATTCGCTCGCACTGTGTCCTCGCGACGATCCCCTATATATATAAGGGGATCGTTCGCTCGTAACAGACTTTTAGATATTTTTAGCCTGCAGGCTATAGCAATCAATATATATATTGTGTTTTTTTTTTCCACCCGCTGTAGGATGCCTCCCTCACGGGACGGGTTAACCCCCCTTAAAAAGGTTAAAACTTCCTACTGCGGGTGGAAAAACAACAAAATCATGTCCGCGGTTTTTATCCATATCGCAGACAATAATAATCCTAAAAAGGATTATTATTGTCTGCGATATCTCCGCGGTTTTTATCCTGAGGATAAAAACCGCGGACATAGGATAAAAATCGCGGATATGTAGCAGACAATATTACTCCCTAAAGGGAGTAATATTGTCTGCTACATGATAATAACTGTTATCATAAAGGTGCAGTTTTAAAGAACATAACTCTAATAAATAGCTTTAACAAACAAGTAACAGTACTATAAAACGATAGTACTATTTTTTTTTACTGTTTTAAACATAAATAAAGATTAACCAAACATACTTTTATTCCACCCTTGCATTCCACCTGCGGAGTGGAATGCAAGGGTGGAATAAAACTCTCACGAAGCTAAAACTCGTGAGGGCGGCGGAGACTTTTCTCGATATTGAAAATATTCGACTTTTAGTTTTGTCAAATAAAGTCTAGTAGCCTTGTAATAGGTATAAAAAACTCGAAGTTCTAAATATCTGCTATAACCCCCCTTTATATATAAGGGGAGATTTTCTTTAGGTCCGCTCTCCCCCCGTAGGGGGGTCCCCGTGAGGGGGTCGCTTACCCGTGAGGGACGCTTTAGCGTAATAAGCGACCTTATTACGCTAAAGCGTCCCTCACGGGTAAGCGACCTTATTACGCTTTAGTGCGAAGGTCGCATATTACGCTGAAGCGTACCCGTGAGGGATGCGCTAGGATTTGTCCGCGGACAAATCCGACTTCAGGTCGCTTATTACGCTTTAGCGTAATAAGCGCTAGGATTTTTGTAGGTCCGCTCTAAGAGCGGACCTACAAAAATCCGACGTAGGTCGCATAATTTGCCCCGTGAGGGACGCAAACCCGTGAGGGATGCGCTAGGAATTCGCGATCGTGATCGCGAATTCCGACTGAGCGCTTCGCAGAGGTCGCTTCCCTCACGGGTTTGCCCTCCCCCCTACGGGGGGGGACAAACCCGTGAGGGAAGCGCTAGGAATTGTCCGCCCCCCCGCAGGGGGGAGGGGGACAATTCCGACGCAAGTCGCAGACTTCGAACCCCCTTTATAAAAAGGGGGTTCGAAGATCTGCGAGTTGCTCGAAGGGACCCGTGAGGGTCGCGCCTCCCTCCCCGTGAGGGGGGGCGCGAAAATCCCTTCGACAAGCGCTCCGTAATAAGCGACCTCGCGGGACCCGTGAGGGGGGCAGGAGACCCGTGAGGGGAACCTACAAAAATCCGACGGAGGACGCGTCCCCCGCCCCTGGCGGGACGGGTTTGCGTCCCTCACGGGGCAAACCCGTCCCGCCAGGGGCGGGGGACGCGCTCGGAATTGGCGTCCCTCACGGGGCGTCGTAATTGGCGTACGCCAACCCGTCCCGCCAGGGGCGGGGGACGCCGGCGGACCCGTCCCCCCAGGGGCGGGGGAGGCCCCCGTCCCGCCAGGGGCGGGGGAGGCCAAATCCGACCCAATTCCGACTCTGCGAGCGAACCTACCCCCCCTATATATATAAGGGGGGGAGCGACGATCCCCTATATATATAAGGGGATCGTTCGCTCGCACTCGAAGGGACCCGTCCCGCCAGGGGCGGGGGACGCGCCTCCCTCCCCGTGAGGGGGGCGCGTCCCCCGCCCCTGG
>Ga0307968_1002038_pt1 | contig 16675 bp, 11 predicted proteins | sample OrgLakmetagen650_FD_201834 | JGI IMG/M metagenome (GOLD analysis project Ga0307968, IMG submission 201834) | Saline water microbial communities from Organic Lake, Antarctica - #650 | ecosystem: Environmental > Aquatic > Non-marine Saline and Alkaline > Saline | place: Antarctica: Organic Lake... | reverse complement strand
GGCACGTGAGCGTGCGAACAGTGCTTATTGCTGTGTATCAGGTAGGGTGCTGCAAGCAGGCACGTGAGCGTGCGAACAGTGCTTATTGCTGTGTATCAGGTAGGGTGCTGCAAGCAGGCACGTGAGCATGCGAACAGTGCTTATTGCTGTGTATCAGGTAGGGTGCTGCAAGCAGGCACGTGAGCGTGCGAACAGTGCTTATTGCTGTGTATCAGGTAGGGTGCTGCAAGCAGGCACGTGAGCGTGCGAACAGTGCTTATTGCTTTTCTTTTCAAAACACTTTATGGGATACTCTGTAACTACGGGTTACCCAATTCTAAGAGTATGTTATTTCATGTATCACTTCAGACCATTTCGGAAATTAGCAGCGAGATTGTAATCTGAGTGTTCTTGTTGCATCATTATGGGCCCAGTGTACCAAAGCTATCGTACTGTACCTTGCTGCCGGGACCTGCGTGTAGGGCCCACCCAGCCCCCTTTGCCACAAACTGTGTCATCTCCCCCCTTTGTTTTGTTTTGTTTTGTTTTTTTCTCAAACCGCGTGCCTTCCTTCAAGCAGACACTGCCTTTCTGCCAAGGTATGGGTGTGTACTTGCCCAAGCTGCCATTGCCTTGCTGCCACAATCTGTGTGATTGTTGCCCTAGTAGACACTGCCTTGCTGCCACAATCTGTATTTAGTTGTAGCCCTGAAATAATTTATGCATAATTGATGTCTCGTCTTAAACCTTCGTGTTCAAATGTGATAATTTAAACAGAGGGTATCAGTGTGCATTGAATCCAAAGGGTATAAACCTGTGGAGCCTCGCACATCGCGCAGCTGCTCACGCTGAGGGAGTATTCCAACAAATCCAACAAATGTATAACCTCTGGGCATCCAAACATTCGAAACCCAGTTGTTAGCTCCTTAAAGCTGTCCAAAGCTATTGTTATTACACCGCCATGTTTGTCGACTGTCATGTCTACACAAGGGACAGCTTCTACAGATGTTGTTGCTGTACCGCCGTGGTTGTCAACTATCATGTTTATACAAGGGACAGCTTCCATTGTTGTTCAAAGATGTTGTTATCACCTATCATGTCTACTCAAGGGACAGCTTCCAATGTTGTTCAAAGCTGTTGTTGTCAACTATCATGTCTATACAAGGGACAGCTTCCAATGTTGTTCAAAGCTGTTGTTGTCAACTATCATGTCTATACAAGAACCAGCTTCCAATGTTGTTCAAAGCTGTTGTTATCAACTATCATGTCTATACAAGGGACAGCATATAATGTTGTTCAAAGCTGTTGTTGTCAACTATCATGTCTATACAAGAACCAGCTTCCAATGTTGTTCAAAGCTGTTGTTATCATACCGCCATGTTTGTCAGCTATCATGGCTATACAAGGCACAGCTTCCACAGATGTTGTTGCTGCACCGCCGTATTTGCCAATCATCATGTATGTACAATGCACAAATTTCACAGCTGCTGTTGTCTCACCGCCGTGATTACCAACTGTCGTGTCTACACAAGGCACCATTATTGAGCACAGCTTAGCTGCGAGTGCGTTCAGCATTTCAAACGCTGCCACAAAACCACAGCGACTTGCCTTTGTTTTCCGTTCAAAAGGTGCTGGTCTGTCTTGGCATGTCCCTAGGTCAGAGCGGGAGGACGCCACAAACAAGGAGCCAAAGTTCAAGGAAACCAGGTTTGGGGATGTTGTAACACGAAAGGAGGACGTGGAGCTGGCCATCAGACGCGCCCAGAAGGCCGTGCTGAACCCCAGTGAGTGCATTTGGAAAGTGTGGGTGTTATCAGAAGAAGATCAGAAGGTTGATCAGAATGTTCAGACGCGCCCAGAAGGCCGTGCTGAACCCCAGTGAGTGCATTTGGAAAGTGTGGGTGTTATCAGAAGATCAGAAGGCTCAGACGCGCCCAGAAGGCCGTGCTGAACCCCAGTTAGTGCATTTGAAAAGTGTGGGTGATCGTACACTGAGTCCTGAACCCCAGTGAATGCATTTCTATAGTGTGGGTGTGGCTGCGCAATGACCCCTGCTGTTTTTAGTGTGCGGCATTTTGGCTCCTTTAATTGCACCTAAGTGTGGGAAACACTTTCACACTCGCTGGCCATGTTTTGAAAGTGTGGGTTGCGGTTGCGCAATGAGTCCTGCTGTCTTTAGTGTGCGGCACTTTGCCTTTTTTTATGTGCCCAATTGTGGGACTTCTTTCACACTCGTAAGCCATGTTTTGAAAGTGCGGGTGTGGGTGCGCAATAAGTCCTGCTGTTTTTTGGTGTGCAACACTTTGCTTTATTTAATCGCGCCTGTGGGACACTATTCTTCTCTTGCCATCCATATGTACTACTGTGGCACTTCCCATTCCCTCAACCCATTCTCAATCCTGTAAAAACACCACCATCGTTTCAAATTCCAAACTACCTGATTTAGTCATGTTATCTCATGTCAAGTATGGTTTTTGTGCTTTCATTTCAGTGCAAAATGAGGATGGTGTTGGATTTGACTCTATAGACCTTGCGATTTAAACATGCTCCCTCACCTGCTAACACTTCACATACATGCACGTACACACACGTACACGAAACAAAACAAAGCACAAAATGCACACTTACTCATGTCCCCCTGGCTAAAAGGCAAGTCCATCAGTTCCTTCCTGGGCTACAACTTCAAAGATGATCCTGTTGAAGAGGCAGCCTCAAACGAACGTGCTTTTTCAAGAAGTCTGGTGCGCGTTCTTTGTTCGTGTTGCATTTGAACAGTGTATGAACATGTGGGGCTTGTATTCTTGTGCATGTTGCATTAAAACAGTGTGTACGAGCATGTGGTGCGTGTATCTTTGTGCATGTCCCATCTAATTAGTGTGTATACTCATTGAATAGTATGGTACCCTGAACCTAGTACGCTCCTTTTGATATAATGTCAGGAGTAACATATTTTTGCCTGCCACAGGCTATTTTCTGTTTAGTGCTTTGAACACGCATCAATGGCTGTCACAGAAATGTCCCTAACCAACTTTTCTCTTATAATGGTCGGTTCACCTCAGTTCCTTCTGTTCACTGTTCTGCTTGTCTTCAGGTGGTGGTAGAAGTGCGTGGAGTTCCATACAACCTGACCATCATTGATCTGCCAGGTAAGAGACAGATACAAGCATTAAATAGAGCAAGCGGCAAGGGGCAGATCCTTAACTACAAATTTAATACGTGTGAAGCACAACAAAGCTGACACTGGGGTTACCCTCATCTGATTAGAATTGGAGGCACTCGAATTGTAGCTTATGCATTACAGAGACAGTAAAGAAACACTATCGGGTACTGGGCTTCATGTTCAGCCAAGCTTTTTGTGCATGGAATGATTCGTCTAGTTGCCAACAGGAAACTGCTTAGATAGCGACAAGGGCCTGCCAACTGCAAACTGTGTCGAAGTGCCTGGACAGATGTAGTTTGTCGTACCTTTTGCATTATAGGCTTGATCAACGCTGTGGAAAAAGAAGAGGACAAACACCTGATTGACCTCATCAACGACACGGTCAAGGCATATATCAAGTAAATAGGGTTGGCCAGGATCGTATATGTACACCGTATTTGACCGTATGTATGGTAGTTTCCCTGCTCAAAATACCGTATATTTCCCCGTAAATCAGGGTTGTTCAGTTCAATCTTTTGGGAACAAGAGTTCGACAAAGTTCGTGAAAGTTCTAGAATTCTTGAACTGTTTGAGCAGTTCGATGTGCAATTCTGATGGTTTCTGTGGTCATGCTCGTCCAAAATATAGTAGTTTTAAATACATATAACATATTATAATTAATCTATATACAAAAATCAAAACGTTTGATGGCCATCTAAGGCTCTTCCCTGCATTTCGGACTACGAATTTGGACCCATATATTCGAAAAAGGGCATATAATTAGACGAACTTTTAATAGCTCGCAAACGGCATTTTTAGAGTTTGTTATAATACGTGAAAATTTGTTAACCCGAGCTTTTGACCAAACCCCGAACTGAACAACCTTGCCGTATATACACGTATGTACGTATGGTTTGGGATAACCCTACAAGTAAACCCCAAGGGAAGGTGCAAGAAATAAGACACGGCTTGGCGTTTTGTCAAGTGGGGATTGGGGATCCAAACCAGTTGCACCAACCTTCTAGGCATATATCAAGTGAGCCCCAAGAGAAAAGTGCAAGAAACAAAACACGGCTTGGCCTTCTGTAAGGTGGGGTCCAAACCAGTTGCACCAACCTTCAAGGCATATATCAAGTGCCTTGGGACCAAGGGAGAGTGCAAAAGTTATAACATAGCTTGGCATTTTGTCAAGTGGGGATCCAATCATTTGCACCAACCTTATTTTTAACGAGGTATGTGGGCAATGACTGTTAAAGAACCCTCCCCCCTTAACATCCCAACCACATTAATGCCACGCATGTTTTTCACAGGCTTAGTTTAAATAAGCCTATTTTTTGCAAGAACAAAGGTGTTTTGTCACAAGTTATGAGCGTGCTTTGGAGATGCCAGCAAATAGCAACAAACAAACAAATACAGTACTTGCGACAAAGCTGCATCTAAGACCTACGTATTCCTTTTTCTTTCTGAGTTTTTTCTTTCTGAGTTACAAAGAGAATTAACGGATTCATGCAGACTCAGGTCCTGCCCCACTCATGCCTGAAGCGTCGCTCGCACATCCTTGTTGCCTGTGTCAGACTTGTTGACAACGCTGAAGGTTTCTCAAAAACCTTTTCTTTTGTCTGAGACCCTCTGCTTTCTCATCAAACCGTAATAAGACAAGCTCGCACCTTGTGCCTTGCAGCAAACCTCGGACCATCATTGTCTCCGTCATCTCTTGCAAGAATGACAATAGGATAACAATAACAATATATTGCAAGGATAACAATAGGATAAGCTCGCACCTTGTGCCTTGCAGCAAACCTCAAACCATCATTGTCTCCGTCATCTCTTGCAAGAATGGCATCGATAACCAAGGTGGGATCTGGACTGGCGGCTGTGTAGGCACCTTCTAAACCTTTGGAAAACCTCGCTTAATTTTAGGCCTTGAAAGGGAGCAATAAATGGTCCGTTCTTTTGATCATGTGCTCGCCCAATATTGGAGCTCAATATTCTACATATCAAAAATGCCTGCCTCTGTGGGTGTCCCTTGGAGCTTTCCAGTTTTGCCACACATTTCCACACACCAGTTTTGCCACACCAGTTTTGCCACACACACCAGTTTTGCCACACATTTCCACACTCCAATTTTGCCACACCAATTTTGCCACACACACCAGTTTTGCCACACATTTCCACACACCAGTTTTGCCACACACACCAGTTTTGCCACACATTTGCCACACATTTAAAACAATCTCTGCCAAAAGGGCGCCAAGGCCTACTGCTTGCCCTCCGTGCATTTTGTGTATGTGTAGGGTTGGCCAGAACCATATATATACACCGTATATGACCGTATATTTGGTGATTTCCCTGCCAGAAATAACGCATATGCACCGTAAATATATGGTTCTGGTCAACCCTATGTATGTGGTGTGTTTACGCGGTAGGTAAAATGTATGAATTGATTTGAAAATGAGCACACACTTTGGCTTTTTGAGGCCGAAGGTTTTAACTCTTGCCTTTCAATAGGTCATGACGCCACGCATCATGGCCCACTTACGAACCATGTTCTTAACTTTAACTAATGACAACAAGCATGAAACCTAGGAACACTTCTTTAATTCATGAGAATTCATGAGAATAGAGGAGCATTGCCCTTCTTCCCACTGATCTAACATTCTTTTCACTGGTATTCCCCACCACCAATGCGTACCTCACTTGCAGGAGTACACCATCTGGCAATGGGAGCGCAAGACGGGAGGCAAAGGTGCGATGATAGAAAAAATAAGAATTTAAACTATGGGGGCGCAAGACGGGAGGCAAAGGTGCGATGATAGAAAAAATAAAAAGTACACCTATGGGGGCGCAAGACGGGAGGCAAAGGTGCGATGATAGAAAACATAAAAAGTACACCAATGGGGGCGTGAGACGGGAAGCAGAGGTGCGACGATAGAATAAATGAAAAATGAACTATGGGGGCGCAAAACGGGAAGCAGAGGTGTGATGATTGCTACCAAGCCCGCTCTAGCTTGAGTCCACACAAGCTGCGTCTCAACAAGTACAACAGCTGTTGTGGCACATTGCGATCATTCTCTGTATCACCAACTGCCGACTCATTCCATCCCAACAAGTACAGCCATTGTGGCACATTCCAATCTATCTCTGTATCATCAACTGCCGACTCATTCCAGCCCGCTACCATCTAAGCTGTCGTTTAATGCCACCTGCCAGTTGGTGTGCTGCCAATGGAGTTGTTGCCCGTTGCGTGATCTGCCAAGCATTGTTGATCTGCCAAGCATTGTTGATCTGCTAGGCATTATTGATCTGCCAAGCATTGTTGATCTGCTGCCTTATGTGTAGGGTTGGCCAGAACCATATATATACGGTGTATATACGGTATTTTTGCAGGAAAATTGTCAAATACACGGTCATATACGTGTGTATACGATTTTGGCCAATTCTACTAACGCGACCTGCTCCCAAGTTGAATAGCAAGGGGTCCCATGTTAAAAGGTCCCATGTTAAAGGGTCCCATATTAAGGGGTCCCATGTTAAAGGGTCCCAGCCTAAAGGGCTTAACCCTTCTCTTCCTGCTCTTATGTTCACTGCCTTGTTAATGCACTATATCGCTGTCGATGTTAAAATAACCTATCCCCATTGAACAATGTTTCTTAAACGAATTCAATCCTGCAGGTGGTATGCTGTGTGGCTCTGCATCCATCGGGCGGTGTAGAAAGAAAAAACAACGTCCTTCCACACCAATATATTTACACCGCCTGCGTTCTTATTTCTTTGTCACCCTAATTGCAGGACGGTTGGCGTTTTGACTAAGGCTGACAAAATTGAGTCTAGCGACGTTCCCTTCTGGTTAGCAGTCATGCGAGGTGGTCGTTTCCCGCTCGACCTGGTAGGTGAAAATGTTTTGGTGAAGGAGTAGGTAAATATTGAACACAAGATGGACAAGTGATCCTTTAACATGGTTGACCTGGTGGTCAGCGTAGATTTTGGAACAGTTTTTTCATTATGCAATGGGTTCAGGACACATATACAGGCGCGGAAGCAAACCCTCATTATCAGAAGCACACTCAAATTCAGGGTGAGCTGTTGAGGATAGGATCAGACAAAGCTTCCTTTCAATCCTGCTTCTGTTGTTGGAATTTGAGTAGAGTCTAAGGCAGCATGTTGGGATTTGAGTAGAATCTTGGTCTTAATCCACCTCTGCCCAACTGTCAAGCCGGTGAATGTCTAAGGCAGCATGACTCGATTGCTTAATTGCTGCGCCTTTGTTTAAACAGGGCTACTTCATGGTCAGGAACGCGCACAAGGAGGATCTGGACAGCCACGTCACACCACAGGAGGCTGATGAAAAAGAAGACGAGTTCTTTAGGGAGTGCAAGCCACTACAGACACTGCAAGATGACATCAAGCTGTCACGGCGACTGGTAAGCAAACTGCATGTCTACGCTGTTTGCATTTTTAGGGGGCAGTGGAGTTATTTATAAGGGTCTAGGGTACCAGGTGGTTGTGTGTGTTGGATAATTTATGTGTGTGTGCGTGCATACGTGTGCTTTGGGTGGGTGGGTGGTTGGGGTTTGTGTGTGTGCGTGTGCGTGTGCTTTGGGTGGGTGGGTTGGTGGGTTGGTGTGTGTGTATGCTTTGTGTGTGTGCTTGTGCGTGTGCGTGTGTGCGTGTGTGTGTGTGTGTGAGTGTATGTGTGTATGTGTTTGTGAGTGTGTTAGTTTGCGTTTGTTTGTCAATGTGTGTGTGAGTGTGAGTGGGTGTGTAAGGGGGTTGTGTATGCGTGCTTGTGTGTATGCGTGCAATAGACCGTTTAGGTAAGCATGGATGAAAGGCCAACGTTATTAAGTGGTATTCCTTTGCCGAATTACATTAATTGGATTTCATATGTTGCGTTCTTAACAGGGGTTTTCCTACATCTGGTGGCATTCATCACAGTACTGTCTTCCAGATCTTCTATTGCGTACTTACGTATGTGTTCTCCTAATTGCCTGATGCATGCATCCTTTTAATTTATCCCTCAGCCCTTTCACTGTATGTAAATGAATAACCTCCAGCTCTCCCGTTGTATGCCGATGCATTAACCTCCAGCTCTTCCATTTAATGCCGATGAAGTAACCTCCAGCTCTCCCATTGTGTGCCAACAATTGCAGGGAGTGCCAAACTTGGTCAAGGTAAGCGTGAAGTTCTGTGCATAGGGGTGGTTGCATTCATGCATGAGCAAGTCTGTATAAGGTACGAACTCCAAAAGCATCTCAAGGAGTTTGGATAACTGTGCATAGGGGCGGCTGCATGTTGCAGTAGCAAAAGCATGTAGAAGGTACGGACCCCAAAAGCATCTCATGGAGTTTAGATTTCTGTGCATAGGGGCTTAGGGGTGGTTGCATTCATGCTTGAGCAAGTTTGTTATAAGGTATTGATCCCAACAGCATCTCACGGATTTCAAGATCGTTGTTGTGTACATTGGCTGGCACGCACACAGCTCTACAGACATGTTTCTGATCATGTAGAGGTCAGCTGCAGATCTAATTGCTGTATGTTTTAATAGGTTGTTTTTAGTCAGAGTGACCCTAGTCGTAGAGTGACCCTAGTCATTGGGTGACCCTAGTCATAGAGTGACCCTAGTCATAGAGAGACCCTGTGTGTGCAGAACGTGCAGGGACTTGAGCAGGCAACAACTCTGTGAACGTACAAGCAGCGCATCGTGCAGATACAACAGGCACAAATGCAAATGCAAACAGATTCACGGCCAACGCTGGCCATTGCCTATCGTGTGCCTGTTTTTGTTATGTTGAGCTCATTAATCGAATTAATCGACCACCTGGCACGACGATAAGCTCCCTTATCTCAGCCAAAATAGTGGTCCGTTTTGATGCAAGGCACGTGTGTTGTACTATAACACGTCTAGGACGTTATCAAACGTAAAGGCGTGCTGTACACCTGCAGTAGGTGTATAAGATGCTAATCTCTATGATCAAGCAGCACACACACACACACACACACACACACACACACATACATACACACAAACACACACTACACACGCACAACACACACACAGACGTACATGCATACATACATATACACTAAGTTATGCGTGCCATACACCTGCAGGAGCTGAGTGAGATGCTGATCTCCATGATCAAGCAGCAGTTGCCTGAGATGAGAAACTAGGTAAGAACCGTTGCCCTTTTAAAGTGTATAAATCTTTGCCGTGACCCAGGGAAGTACACTGGGTGCCCAAATCATTCAGGGGGGCCCGGAACAGCCTGTAAAATTTTCCAGGGTTCCCCGGAACTGCTTTCAAAATTATCCAGGCTGTCGCCCCCGGCCCCAAGCACGATGTTAATGCTTGTGTGTGTGTGTGTGTGTGTGTGTGTGTGTGTGTGTGTGTGTGTGTTTTGGTGTGTGCGTGCATGTGCGTGTGCAAGTGTGTGTGTGCTTGTGCCTGTATGTGCGTGTGCGCGTGGTTGTGTGTACCTGCGTGCGTGCTCGTGTGTGTGTATGTGTGCGTGTGTGTGCGTACGTGTGTGCGTGCATGTGTGTGTGCGTGTGCATGTTTGCGTGTGTGTGTGTGTGTGTGTGTGTGTGTGTGCGAGTGTGTTTATGCGTGTGTGTGTGCGCGTATGTGTGTGTGCGTTTTGCGTTCGTTTATGTGTGTGTGCGTTTTGCGTTCGTTTATGTGTGTGTGTGTGTGATATGTGACATGTGAGTGTGTGCGTTCACTTGTGTGTTGTGTATGAGTTGTTTTATACGCTTTGTGCGTGTTTGTGTGTGTGTAATTGCGTGTGTGTGTGTGCGTGCGTGTGTGCGTGGTTGTGTGTGCCTGTGTGCGTGCTCATGTGTGTGTGTGTGTGTGTGTGTGTGTGTGCGCGTGCATGTTTGTGTGTGTATGCATGTGTGTATGTGTGCGACTTGTTTGTATGTGCTTGACATCGCATGTGCTAGACATCGCTTGAGGTTCGCGCATGGCCACTAGTTGAGGCCTCATCAAGGCCTGGGGCACGGGGAGGGGGAGGAGCAGAGGGAGGAGGAGCGGGGGACTTCCATCTGAGAGATTTTCATTCAGTCAGTTTGGTGCTTGCATGCTGCCATACAAGATGCAAGCACTCAAGCCCAGCACTCGTAGGGAGGCCTGGTCAGGAGGGGGAGCCTCTTGCTGGGATGGCTCCCTCTCCCCTTGCTGGCTGACCTTTCCCTCTTCTTCCCATTCTCACAGTGTCATTCTCACTGTCATTTCCAAAATTCAAATGCAAATCACCCGGAACTACATTTAAAATTTTACCGGGTACCCCGGAATCGCAGGGGCCGTCGTCCCTGCAAATTTCCGGGGTACTCGGACCAGCTTTGGGCTACCCCTCCGGGGCAGCCCAAAATTTTGTTATTTTTTCCGGGCCCCGGACGGGTTGTACTTCCCAGCCGTGACCCAAACTATGCCGTTGCAACTCGTCACAGGATTTGAAAGCAACCTGTTCCTAGTAACGTATTCCATTCCAGTTGCACTGGCAAATCAGAGCAGACAGGCTACAGCTAGGCTAGGCCTTGGTAGCGTAAAAGCACCAAAATGGAATGTAGCAGCTCACCAATATGAAATGGTGTCACCTCACTTCTTCCAATTTGGTTTGTTATCCTGACATCATGCGATCTAAGATAGCCGCCGTACCCTGTGTGATATTTGAACTGTCGTAACCTGTGTGATATTTGAACAGTCGTAACCTGTGTGATACTTGAACTGTCGTAACCTGTGTGATATTCGAACAGTCGTAACCTGTGTGTTATTTGAACAGTCGTAACCTGTGTGATATTTGAACAGTCGTAACCTGTGTGATACTTGAACTGTCGTAACCTGTGTGATATTTGAACAGTCCCTCTTCTGATTTATGTTTGCGGCTATCCTCACAAGGTATCTGTTTAATTTGCAATTCTTTGCAAAAATGTGGTTAAAGCGCGGTTGATGCGGTTGCTTTCAACCGCACGGTTCATTCAGCCGCGTGCGGTAAAAATGCGGTTGATATCATCTCAGACGTATGTCAGCCGTTTAAACTGCATCTCAACGGAGCCAGAAAATTTCTGACGACGAGGTTGAGCTTCTTTTTGTACCTTACGCTGCACCAGGTGGACAAAGAGCTGAAGCATGTTCGCTCTGTTCTGAGCAGCCTTCCCACCTCTGTGCGTACCCATGAGAGGGCTGACGTGCTACAGGTGTGTTGGCCTTCTTTTTATGAAGGGGTGGCCAGAAATGCATAAATGCACAAATGCCCAAATGTATGACGAGTGGCATCGGCATGTTGTCTCCAGATCGACAGCACGCCATGCTTTGCGATGATGCGTCATTTCTTATGCACACAATGTGCATGCAGTAACCTTGACAAGAAGTTGCTTAGGCATACAGATATACAGATATACTGATATAAAATGGCTGTATCCTTCTAGTCCAGATTACCTTCTAGAATGTTCCGGGCGATTTCTTTTTCTAAGGCTTCTAGCATTTCACAACATGCTGGCCGCCATGTTTACTTTGCTCCCTCTCAGCTTACAAAGGGTCAGCTTCAGACATCGTGACACAAACCAGCTCCTCAAGTGCAAGGCTTGAGCAGTGCTTGCATGTTGGCATCAATTCAAACTTCTAACCATGCCATTGGCAGATAACATAAGGCTCAATGAATTGAGCTCTACAGATTCCTCCAGGTCCGGAAGATGGTTCCATGTGTTGCTTGGTGTGTGTGTGTGTTGATTGCTTCCGTGTGCCTTGGTTTTTGTGTATTGCCGCATGCACTATGCATGTTTTCCAGCAGCTGCAGTATGTGCAGGAAGTTTGTTGTGAATGTGGGCGTATGAATGCACGAATGCCTGCTTCTGCGGCCCACTCCCTTGTGTCTCCTACTTTTGGGCAAAGATGCAGAGCAGGTTGGTGCACTTGCAAGGCAGCAATTTGTCAGAGCAAACCACTGATTGGCAATGTCTGGCATTTCCATCTGCAGCTGGTGCACTTGCAAGACAGCACCACGTCAGAGCAAACCACTGATTGACAATGTCTAGCATTTCTGTCTGCAGCGTGCGCTCCGTGGGTTTGGCAGAGACGCAGAGCAGCTGGTGCACTTGCAAGGCAGCACCACGTCAATGCAAACCACTGATTGGCAATGTCTGGCATTTCTGTCTGCAGCGTGCGCTCCGTGGGTTTGGCAGAGACGCAGAACAGCTGGTGCATTTGCAAGGCAGCACCACGTCAAAGCACTTTGTGCAACGCAGGAGCGCGTTGTACCAAGACTTTGCCAGGTAGGGGACTGGGTCGTCTGTGTGTGTGTGTGTCTGTGTGTATGTGCTGGCTCTTTTACACCAGCTTAAAATCAATTTGGCAGACATTCACTCCCACATGGCCTACCAAACAGGAGGCCACTTTAGTTCCAGGAACCGTGACGAACTCACCCCCAAGGCAGGAAACCATTTTTGACAGTTTTACCGTTATACTGCAGGCATAGTGTCGTTGCCTATTTTCATTTACCCTCTCCTTACATGGAAGCCAAGCGCCTCTCCTTCTCTGTTGTCATGCCCTTATTCAAATGAATTGGCTGAGTACTTGACCATGCCTGCCAAAATTTAGACCGGGACCTACCCACCTACCCACCCGTCCCATACCCATCACAGTCGCCTATTTGTTACTCCCTTAGCTTCTTCTTACAAATGCATGCACGGGCAGATAGACACCCATGTACGGAGGTGGCGTCCTTAGTGGCATGGTCGCAAAGATTTGTTTGTTGCAAATGCACTTGTATGAGTTGACTGCTGGAGGACGGATGAATTGGCAAGAGGACAAATAAACCGATGCGGATGTACTGATGATTTGACTGCAGGAGGACGGATGAATTGACAAGAGGATAAATAAACCGATGCGGCTGTACTGATGATCTGATTGCTGGATGATAATTGAATTGACAAGAGGATAAATAAACCGATGCAGAGGTACTGATGAATTGACAAGAGGATGAATAAACCGATGCAGAGGTACTGATGAGTTGACTGCAGGAGGATTGGCGAACTGATGCGGATGTACTGATGAGATGACTGCAGGGGGATCGGCCAATTGATGCAGATGTACTGATGAGTGGACTGCAGGAGGATCGGCAAACTGATGCAGATGTACTGATGAACTAATTGCAGGAGGGTCATATCCACCCGTCCCCGCTTTGTGCTGATAGAGGCCTCCGAAAAGGAACAAGACGCGCCTCGTGGAAGTACATTCATCTCCACGCCTCCACCTCCCTCCTTCTCTCTGTTTGGTGCCTCTGGCGTTCCGAGCTCTTCATCGCTTGATGCACCTGCTTTCTCTTTTGGCAATGGTGGTGCACCTAGTCAGAAGAACGCTTTCAGTCAACCAGAAGCACCCTTACCACCTGCCAGAACTGAAACCAAACAGGTAAGACCTACTACCAACATCACTTTCACCACCAGCCAGAGATCAGAACAAACAGTTGAGATCTGCGACCATCACGTCACTTTCTAGACCTGCCAAGAACGTACAGGTGAGACCTACTACCAACACCTTCAGTAGTTTTTTTTCAGAACCTGCCAGCAAACAGAACAAACACGTGAAAACTGGTACCTGCTGTCAACGATACTTTTAATTGTGTTCGCGAAGCACCCGCAAACAATCAGTCACGATCCTGCTTTGCTCTCGTGCTGTTGGCCTGTCGCACAAATTCAAAGCTAGGATGCACAATTTTTTGTGCACTTTTCTTTGTAAGGCTTCCTGGCTCCTATCGTGCTTCTGTTGTGGCGCCTTGGCCATCTGTGTGCTGCCTTAAAAGAAGAAAAACCAAAGGCAGACATGACCATGTTCTCCTTGACTTGAACCCAAGCTTCCAAAGCTATCATGAGCACCGGCCAATACAAGCCCCCGAATTTTGCACCAGGTACTGTTTGTGACAACATGCATATTCTGTCTTGCCTGCACACATCTTTATTTTCTCTGTTCCACAAATTAAAGCAGCTAGACCCTAACTAGAAGCGATCTGCAATCAAACCGGCTGCTATTAAACTGCTTGTCAATACAGTCTGAATTGAAAGCCAAGTACTGCCCACCACACAATATGTCACTGCCGCTAATTCTACGCAACAGCAGGTGGTAGCCAGCTACGGCCAGGATGACGATGTGCCTGGAATTGCTGCCGAGCTCACCCTGAAGGATGTTAAAAGTAAGATGCTGATAGGACTCTGCAACAGTTGAGCAGGTTTAATGTAAATTCCCAGATCTTTTGAAGTTCAAAGGGTGAAGAGGAGCACACTGAGCTTGCACTGCGAATTCTCAAAATCTAGGTACTGCAACAAATGTGCAGGACACAGCATTTAGGCAGGAGGCGTTTAGCTCTCTTAAAACTACCAATGTCTTGATTTTGAATGGAGATCTCCTGCTACTTTTTGGTTGGCACATGCAGTGAGCACTGTGTGTGCATGTGTGTGTCGCACTACAAAAGCCAGTCAGAAAGTGCTGTTGGTGTTCAAGTATCGTATTTTTCAATGCAGGCACAATGCTAAGTAGTTTCTGCATCACAAATGTTTCGTTTGTAGCAGGAATGTTGATAACAGACTAGACTGGTGGCAACAAGCCTCACTAAAAATGATGATGAATGCTGACCCCTTTTACCTTGATCTCCTCCTCAGATATCATTGCCCAGGAGCGCTCTATTGAGCTGCCCAATTTTTTGCCGTACACGGCACTCATTTCAGTCATCCAAAAATTCCAAGGTACCTGGCACTAGCTGCTCTAATGTCTGTGGCTCAAACATGTGTAGGGTCAAGTTCACAGTGTGCAATTTTAAGGTCAAGCAGTGTTTAGGTGCTGTGTAACATGCAGCTGGCCACAAATGAATGCACAGATGTGTGCATGAAAGGACCCACTATAGGCAATCGTGCCATGCTACAAGGCCTAATGTTTGGTAATGATTCTGTACATCTACCAAAAGCGATGTACAATAATGCCGGCACATCCTGGCTTGCTTTGCAGGAATGTGGGACGAGCACGCTCTAAGCTGCTTGGATGAGAACTGCAGCCTGCTGAAGGCAGAGCTGAAGATCGTGGTGGCCAAACACTTTGAGCGCTTTGCGGCTTCGCAGCTTGAGTCTTGTGTCAAGTATGTAATGACACCACCCTAGTAGGCACGCTTTTCTCATGCAAGTTGGCGGTACATTTTTGTACACCACACATCTAAGAGAGAAGCATCTGTTATTTACTTGTCGATAAACAACCAAGCCGCACGTGTCTCAGATGACATGTAAAAGTTAGGGATGCAAAATAGCATGCAAGCATGTGCTCAAGGTTCCTGCGCACGAACGCACATCTGTACAGAGGTGCAAAGGTGATGCGGGTTTGCCTGTAGGGATCCTCCAATCCTTGCTGGGCCAGGTTATCCCTGTTTTTGTTTGTGAGTTCAATTCTTATGCCAGAAGTAAATTTAGTGTTTTTCTTTCACTCTTCAACCATCTTATTCATACCCCTTCTAAACCCATTTGTCTGTTTGGAATGTGTACATTTGACGATACAGATCATGCGTCGATGAGTTTGTGGACCTTCAGTATGCTGAAACCCGTAAGCAGCTCATCCAGCTGATGGAGATGGAGTCGTGCGAGGCATTCCCCCCCTTCACTGTCAACACGCATTACTACACTGACAGGTAAATTCCTTACCTGCGTTTGCACTCGGCATAACTTGCACTCGGTATGCAAAAAGGCAGCTTATTTCCGACATCAGGGTATGTCAACATCATCGCACTGGAGTGGCTCTCATTGCCAAGTGGCATGTCAGTCAAGGAATAAGCGATGGATGTCCCAATCTAGTTGTATCAATTCTTAGGCAAGGGAAAGTGCGGATGGGCATTTTCTTACAGTGCAAATGACTAATGACTTAATAACAAGGTGCTGTAATTTGCCATATGTTTTTGAGTACTTAAGGCCAATTGATCATAAGCAGGAGGCCGACACCTTTTCTAGGTCCCATCATATCCAGGATTCACGCCAACAGGAGTGTTATCACAGTGCACACATGCTGAACGAATTGCTGGGTTGTTCATGGGCAATGCAGGCCCCTAATGTTGCTTGCATGTTTGCGTGTTCTTTTGTGTCCTTCATGGCATGAAGGGCAACTAAGTCCTGATTTGTGTGGTACAAACTCATTCCTTGCGAACAGCTTCTACATGCAATTCTTCTTGCACGCAGGTATGCAAAGCTCCTGACCAGCATGAAAACCACTGCGTCTGATGAAGTGTGTTTTAAAACCTGTGCTGCTGCAGGTGTACAAAGACCCTTACCAGCACGAAGAGCACTGAGTCTGACTTGATGTGTTAAAAGACCCTTACCAGCACGAAGAGCACTGAGCCTGACTTGATGTGTTAAAAGACCCTTACCAGCACGAAGAGCACTGAGCCTGACTTGATGTGTTAAAAGACCCTTACCAGCACGAAGAGCACTGAGTCTGACTTGATGTGTTAAAAGACCCTTACCAGCACGAAGAGCACTGAGCCTGACTTGATGTGTTAAAAGACCCTTACCAGCACGAAGAGCACTGAG